>Ga0182011_10001828_pt1 | contig 18409 bp, 14 predicted proteins | sample 711E1DmetaG_FD_120481 | JGI IMG/M metagenome (GOLD analysis project Ga0182011, IMG submission 120481) | Permafrost microbial communities from Stordalen Mire, Sweden - 711E1D metaG | ecosystem: Environmental > Terrestrial > Soil > Wetlands > Permafrost | place: Sweden: Stordalen | collected... | reverse complement strand
GACCTGCGACATCGCCCCTAACCTATCCGGCATTAGTGACGTCGATAACGCGCATATCGAAGATCTTGCCGCCGCTGTAATAAAAGTCGTCCAGGAAGGGCTCAAATCAGGGGGCAATTTTATTATCAAGTCTTTTTTTACCGCCACACTGAAAGGTATTACCCAGGAGCTGCAAAAAACGTTTCAAAAAGTATCCGCATTCAAACCGGGCGCGTCGCGGAGCGTCAGTTCCGAGGTCTATCTCATCTGTACGGGAAAAAAATAAAAAACGGGCTGTGAGTTCGGATGAATAAAAATTCCTTAATCTGTAGCGGACAAACCTATTTCTTTTTGTCTTCCGGCTGTTGTATAGTAATGTCCGTGAAACACAGGCTGTGCAATATAAGAAGCAAGAGCACTTCATTGATTATCGCCCTTGCTCTTTTTCTCGTTCCGCTCTTTGTCCAAGCTCAACAATATATACCCTTCGCTATCATCAGCGATACGCACATCAGGACCGGGAATAATACGGTCTACCCTGCCTTTGTGCGCAAAATGGAAGAGCAAAAGATCAACCTCATCATCCATACGGGAGATGCCATAGGCACCCCCGGCAGCGCAAGCCAGTGGACACGGTTTCTTGAACTTACAGGATCGGACAAAACGCTCCATCTCGCGCCGGGGAATCATGACATTCACGGCGAAAACTCTCTCGCGGTGTATATGCGTTTCTTTCCGAAGCCATATTATTCTTTCTCCGATGGAGACACGCTTTTTGTTCTTCTCAACACAGAGCTTCCCGAAGAGGAAGGAAGGATCGCGGGGAAACAGCTTGCCTGGCTCAAGACCGAGCTGGAGAAACCCTTCAGATACAAATTTGTGTTCCTCCATGAACCGCTCTACCCGCTCCTGCCTGAGCACGGCCTCGACAAATATAAGGAAGCCAGAGACAATCTCCACCGCTTGTTCGTCACAAAAGGGGTTCTCCTCGTCGTCTCCGGTCATGACCATATCTACGGCCGGACCACAAAAGACGGTATTCGGTACGTTACTGCGGCTACCCTCGGTGGATGGCTCCCCTCATCCATGAAGAGCAGCGATGTCTTCAGGTATATTACGGCAGCCCGAAAAGGTGATGGCTACTCATTCATTGTCCTGGACATGGATGACAATGTAAAAGATCGGTTCACTGTCGGCCGGTGATTGACGATAATGCCAATTCTAATTCATGCATATAATAAAGCTTTCTCGGGTACCCTTTGGGGGCTATCTTTGACCTAGAATTGGTATAACTCCGACATATTTACAACTTTGTTGTAAATAATACTTGCTCAAAAATTGTGTTAAGCCCAAATTTACAAAACAGCAGATCAGGACGGCTTTCGAATTTTTTTCTTTTTGAGGAACGTTTTTTCCATCCGCATCAGGTTTTTCCCAAATTCGATAGTGTGTTTCTCCATGGCCTTCGCGGCCTTTTCGGGATCGCCTGCGATCACCACTTCAATGATAGGGTGGTGCATGCCAGCCGGGTGTAGTATGTGTGGTTTCTCTTCTATCGTTTCCACGATTTTTTTTGACAATCCGAGCACAGGTCGTACAAGCGCTTCAAGGAAACGGTTGCCGCACATCTCTGCGAGAATGAAGTGCACCACGGTTTTCCCATCAACCTCTTCCGCAATGGATGATACAGGAACCTTCTCAAACTTTACGGCCTCCCTGAGACGCTCGGCATATTCCGGTGTTATCCTCATGGCGGCAAGACGAGCTACGTCTGGCTCTATAAGGCGTCTCACGTAATGAAGCTCAGGAATAGAAATCTTGTCCGCTAAAAGGAGGTCGATGAATGCATTGGCAAGGTGCTGAAAAGTAAGGTCTGTAATGAAAGCCCCACCGGTAATGCCCTGACGGGTGATGATGAACCCCGAGTTCTCCAATGCCCGCAGAGCCTCACGGACTGCCACGCGGCTTACCTGAAACTCTGATGCCAGCTCCCTTTCTGAAGGCAACCTGTCACCGGGTTCAAAATGACCGAGCAAAATGGACTGCTTGAGCTGCTCAGCCACCTCTTGCGAAACGCGACCTTGCCGTATAGGGGTAACTTTCGGCCCTAAAAATTTATATTAAGCCAAAATAATAAATATTTTTTTGGTACTTTTCAATAAGCAACCCCGCCGCAAGCAGCGGGAAATACAACTCTTATTTATGGTCACTCCATTTCCCGTATCTTTCTCTCAAAAGTCTGTGAAGGATCTTGCCGGCGGCTGATCTCGGCATCTCCTCGTCCTTGATGAAAACAACGTTCTTGGGCACCTTGTACCCTGCAATCTTACCTTTACAGAAGCCTGTTATTTCTTCCGGTGTGGCCGTCTGTCCTTCGTGGAGCACGATGACTGCCATTACCGACTCACCCCATTTCTCGTGCGGCACGCCGACGACCGCCACATCTTTCACCTTGGGGTGGCTACCTACTATGTTCTCAACCTCGGAGGGAAAGACATTTTCACCGCCGGAGATGATCATGTTGGCCTTTCTGTCAACAAGTACATAGTAGCCGTCCTCATCCCGGTAGGCCATGTCGCCGGCACTGAAGTACTCACCTTTCATGGCTGCGGCTGTTTTCTCAGGTTCTTTCCAGTATGCCTCAAAAACCATAGGGCTTCTTGAATAGAGTTCTCCCACAACATTCGGTTCCGTAACAAGATGTCCGTCTTCATCATAGAGTTGGATAATATCACTTCCTATGACTTCACGACCGATAGAACCCAGTTTGGTAAGCTGTTCATGGGGTTGCAGAATCGTTACGATGCCTGCCTCTGTTGACCCATAGGCTTCATAGAGCTCGGCATTCTTAAACATCTCGAGCACGCCCAGCTTTGTGTCCCTTCTCGCCGGCGCAGAGGAGATAAGGAGCTTCTTTACGGAACTCAGGTCATATTTCTTCTTCACCTCATCGGGCAGGGCGAGCATCATGATATAGTGGGTGGGCACCAGGGAAGTAAAGGTGACCTTGAGATTCTGGAAGGTCCTCAGAAGCTCTTCAGGATTAAAGCTTACCATGTTGTAGGCCGCGACAGTGCCGCCGACCCAGGTGACAACAAAGGAATAAAAGAGGGAGTTGACATGGCAGCAGGGCATAACAAGAAGGTTGCAATCGTCAAAGTTGAACTGTTGATCGTATATGGTGATGAGGTACTCGGCAAAGAGGTTGGCGTGGCTCTTTACAACGCCCTTGGGTTTTCCCGTTGTCCCGCCGGTGTACATGATGACCCAGGTGTCATCGGCATCTACTTGCGTTGTCGGTTCTTGCGGACTTGTATCGGCAAGGGCCTTTTCATAGGGAATGAAGCCTTCGTATGTCTCGGTGCCGACGGCAAAGGAGACATACTTTTGGACTGTGGGGATGTTCTTCTTCATGGCATTCGCCTGATTGATCCAGGAAAATTCTTTGCCATCAGAGGGATCTTTGCCGCCCTGTACGATAAAGGCCTTTGCTTCGCAGTGGTTGATGATATATTCCATTTCTCCCGGTGAAAGTCTGAACATGAGGGGTACGCAGATGAATCCGCCCTTTGCCGCAGCCGCATAGACCTCCATCCATTCAACGCAATTATAGGCAAGCACCGCAAACCTGTCGCCTTTTTTGAGGCCCATATCGACAAGGGCATTGGCGAGCCGGCAGGATCTCTCATCCCACTCTCTGAAGGTATAGGCTTTGTAGAGGTCCTCGATGCCTATCTTATTCGGCCATTTGAAGGCGTTGATCCTCAAGATATCTTTTGCCGTCATCCAGCGACCGTTTTTCATACTTCATCCTCCCATAGGTATTTTACGTGTATCTTTTTTTCTACTCAACAAGCTCCAGGAGGTGATAGACCTTCTGGGTCATCTTGTTCTGCAGCACATTGTCCATGAGGTTAATCATACAGCCGGGGCAGGCAGTAACGACGATGTCTGCCTTTGTTGCTCGAATGCTGTCCATCTTTTTGGCTGCTATCTTTTTCGCGAGGTCGTAGTGGTAGACGCTGAAGGAGCCGCCCATACCGCAGCACAGATCAGCGCCTTGCATCTCAACGTAGGTGATGCCCTTTAAGGCTTTAAGGATTGCCCGTGGTTGGTCCTTTATGTTCTGATACCGCACAAGGTGGCAGGGATCGTGCCAGGTAACGGTTTTGCCTTCAAACTCCTTTTTGAGTTTAAAATCCTGTGGGGGTATCTTGAGGACGTCAATGACAAATTCGGTAGAGTCTTTGATCTTTTTCTCAAATGCTTCGTAACGCTTCTTTTGTTCTTCCGTATCGGGAAGGTACTTCGCATAGTCTTTTAAGCTGGAGCTGCAGGTGCCGCAGGCTGTGACGATGTAGTCAATGGAGGGATCATTGAAGGCTTTGATGTTCATATCCGCAAGCATCCTCCCGGTCTCAAAGTCACCGCTGAAGTAGATCGGGGCTCCACAGCAGTTTTGGGTATTGGGTACTACGACTTCAACACCGTGACGGGTGAGAAAGTCGATGAGCTTGAACCCCAGGTCGGGATAGATAAAGTCCGTGGCGCAGCCCATGAAGAAGCCCACTTTCATCTTCGGGGTTCCCTCAGGTTTATAGAGAGGTTTGACCCGATCACGGAGAAAGGTCTTGGCAAGGGTGGGAATGTTTCTTTTGTGACCGAGGGCTTTTAAGAAGTCAGGAAGGTGTCTGATTTTCCCTTCTGTGGTGGGGAGCGTCCACTGGAAGGCCTTGGCAAGTTTGAGGAAGCGTCCGAAGGCCTTTCTGTTGGCCATAATGGTGCGGAAGAGGAAGTTTTTGATGAAACCCAGGCCTTTTTCCTTTACCATCTGGGCACGGGCACCGACGACAACCCGGTCGATCTGGGTCTTGGAAGGACAGTTGACAACACAGCGTTTGCAGAGGAGGCATTTGCCGATGATCTCTCCCAGTTCGTCGGTAAACTCCTGCTTGCCTCCAAGCACCTGTTTGACGAGGTAATTCTTCCCCCGTGCAACCGATGTTTCTAACTTCTCTTCCTGATAGACAGGACAGAAAAAACTGCAAAAGCCGCACTTCATGCACTGGTCTGCGAATTGTGAGATTTTTTCGAGCTCTTTGAGATCCTTCATGCCCGCACCCCTTAATCCCAGATCTTGCCGGGGTTCATGATGTTGTTCGGATCAAAAAGCGCCTTGATATCCTGCATCATTTTGACCACGACGGGGTCGGTGACCTTCCGGAAAAACTTGGCCTTCTCAAGGCCGATGCCGTGTTCGCCGGAAAGCACGCCTCCGAGTTCGACAGCGGCCTCGATAATCTCGTCTATCGCCTTTATTGCCCGTTCATAGTGCTCTTTGTTCTTCATGTCCGTCAGCACGGAGGGGTGGAGATTGCCGTCACCCGCATGGCCAATAACATTATATTCAACGTTATACTTCTTGGCGATCTCTTTAATCTTCCTGATTAAGGCAGGTATGTTTCCTCTCGGGACTGTGACATCCTCCGAGAGGACTGTAGGCGCCTTTCCGAAGACAGCGGCAAAGCCGGCTTTTCTTGCCATCCAGTACTTGTCTGCCTCGACCTGATCCTTAGCGACCCGCACCTCTGTGGCGCCATATTTCTTTGCGGTCTCAACGATCTTCTCCGTCTCTTTGTCTACGGCCTCCGGGATGCCGTCGACCTCAAAAAGGAGCACTGCATCTGCGTCCCTGGGCAGCCCCATAGGCATCATATCTTCGATCCTGTTGATGATCCAGTTGTCGAGGAGCTCGATCTTGCCGGGAATGACCCCGTTCTCCAGCACCCTGTAGACATTCTCACCCGCTACAGCGACATCGGCGTAGACCGCCATGATCGTCTTTTTGGCGAGAGGCAGGGGCCTGAGTTTCAGCTCAGCCCTGGTCACAACCCCGAGGGTTCCCTCGGAACTCACGAAGATGTGAAGCAGGTCGTAGCCCACCACGTTCTTCAGGGTCCTTCCGCCGAGGTTCACGATCTCGCCCGTTGGGAGCACCACCTCGATGCCCAGGATATACTGCTTCGTCACCCCGTACTTAACGCATGCAGGCCCGCCGGCATTTTCCGCGATAATGCCGCCCATGGTGGCCCCTAAGAAGCTCTGGGGGTCCGGAGGGAAGAAGAGGCCATCCCGTGCGAGCCGTAAGGTAAGGTCCTGGAGGACAACGCCTGGTTCTACTGTGGCTGTGAGGTTTTCTTTGTCGATCTTCAGGATCCTGTCCATCTTGGTCGTACAGAGGACGATGCCGCCCATGATGGGGACCGAGCCGCCGCTCACGTTTGTGCCACCGCCTCTGGGGGTTACGGGGATCTTCTCTCTGTTTGCGATCTTCATGATTTGAGAGACCTCTTTCGCGCTTGTGGGAAAGACGACTACATCGGGTTCGTGTATCCAGTTCGTAGTGCCGTCATAGGAATATGCCTTCAGCGCCTCGGGCGTTGTAAGGACATTTTTGCTTCCGACGATGCGTTCTAATTCTGAGAGTAAGGATTGGTTAATCATTCAAAGCCCCCTTCATTTAAGGCAAACATCGGTATTATACCCATTCCACATTCCTTACGTCTTTTTCTTCTTTGCCCTGGCTCAGAAATTTATTAATTCTTAATTACCGCTTTTATCTGATTGACGATATCTTCACTGCGTAAAGAACTTATCGATTTCAAAAGACCTTCTTTTTGGTAAAAATCGATAAGCGGGGCAGTCTTTTCGTTATATGTTTCAAGGCGCTTCGTGATGGCTTCTTCCGTCTCATCAGCGCGCTGCACTGCAGGAAAACCGCATTTTACACAGGTTCCATCAGGCTTTGGCGGTTTGCTCTTTATGTTATAGATTTCCTGACAATCAGGATTGGAGCATGTCCTTCTCGTTGTAAGTCTGTCGAGGATAACTTCTCTGGGAACATCGAGATTCACTACGAGGTCCAATTTGATGTTCAACTTCACGAGAAGTTTCTTGAGCGCTTCCGCCTGGGGAATAGTCCTCGGGAAACCATCAAGGAGAAAACCTTTTGCGCAATCAGGGTCTTTCATCCGTGCTTCCATAATGTCCATAATGAGGTCATCGGGGACGAGTTCACCGCGCTCCATGTAACCCTTAGCTTTCTTGCCAAGCTCAGTTCCTGCTTTCACTGCATTCCTCAAAATATCACCCGTTGAAATTTGTACCGATCCGTCATGGTCGGTTAAAAGTTTTGCCACCGTACCTTTTCCTGCGCCAGGGGCTCCCAACAGAACAATTTTCATTATATGTCCTCCTTAATATATTTATTCTTCCCAAAGAATTTGCTTTAGCTTTCCACGACCGCCTTAGCGGGTTTATCGGGCCGCTTTTTTCTCCTGCTTCTCTTTTCTCTTCTCTTTCATGCTTTTCTGCGGAGCTTTTTTGGTTTCCTTTTTCTGCTTATTTTTTTCAGCCATAAGTCCCTCCCTTTTCAGGAAATATTGTTGAGTTTACCAGAAAAAGGCGAAAAAATCATTGAGAAAAATTATTGTCTGTCCTCTCAAAAGCTCCTGAATTATGAAAAACGATCATGAGGTTTACCCTCCAAGAGGGGAAGCGTAATGAAAGACATGAGGAGCGTCCTTATGAAATATATGAATAAGGGTAAGATGGCCGCGATATCATGAACTATCTGAGAATTCCCTCGTTTCGCAGAACATTCACGAGATTCATTTCAGGAAATGGCGATGGAATAAAGGAGAGAATAAATATAATGAGGATGATAACGGCAACGAACTTTCGCATACCGTCAAGCTCCGTTTCCGTATCAAAAGGCTGAGGATGACGCATACCAAAAATGAAAAGAAGAATAACGAGGGTCAACCACCCCAGATTATAAAATATTGCAAGCACTGCAAGCAGCGCAATGGATACCCGGAATATCCATTTGCTCTTGTCCCCAAAAACAGCATAGACAACGTGCCCTCCATCTAATTGACCCACAGGGAGGAGGTTGAGGGCAGTAACAAAGAGCCCCACCCACCCCGCGTAGGCAAAGGGGTGCAGCACAAGATCAAGACCCCGTGGGATTTCCCCTATGAAAACATTCTGAAGGATTGTAAAGAGCAAGGGGTCGCCAAGCCGCCGATAATGCGGGCCGCCTATAACGACCTGTACCTTCGATAACAGTATGCCCGCTATGATAAAGGGCAGAGCCACAATAAAACCGCACAAAGGACCTGCTACTCCGATATCGAAGAGCGCCTTTTTATTGATGATAACCCCCTTCATCCTGATAATGGCGCCAAATGTCCCGAAAGGCTCCATGGGAAAGGGAATGAAAAATGGTAACGTTGAAGGTATCCCATATTTCCTCGTCATGAGATAATGGCCCATCTCATGCGCGAGCAGGATCGTCATAATGGCAAGGCTATAGAGAAAACCACCGACAAGAATGGTGGAACCGATGGTGAGAAGAAAAAGGATGATATGGAGAAAAACCATTTAAGCCTTCAATAAACCGTACTCCATCTGTACACGGTCGTACTTTGTGCCGCTCTTGACCTGGGCATCGAACATGGTAAGCATTTCAAAAAAGGCAAGGAGGTCTCTTTGCGAAATCTTCTGTCCTACTTTGGACAATTTGTACGCGTAAAAAGGATGCTGGTAGGGGAGGTAGCGCCTTTTCTCCGAAGATGTAAGATCAAGGGCCTCTTTCCATTTTTTGAATGTCTTCGCGAACACCGGATATTCCGTACCCTCCCGAACGATGCCCTCCATATCTTTTGTCTGAAGGAGAAGCCGTATCTGATTCACGAGATAGCTGTGGATGGCAAGGATATGTTGTCCGCTCTCCATGAGGTTTTCAAATATGGCAAGCGTCTCCTTTTTATCTAACTTCTGAAACGCCTCGAAGAGATTCATGAGGCTCTCCTCATGGGTCTCGGCGACAATAGCCCTGATATCCTTCGATTCTATGGTGTTTTTGTCACCCACATAAGCAACGAGTTTCGCAAGCTCCGACTCAAGGATTGACTCGTCTTTTATCCTTTCTGTGAGAAGGTCGAAGGCCTTATCGGTCATCTTCTTCGTATGTCCCTTGAGGAAGCTCCGTACTTTCCCTTTCAAACGTTTTTCTTTGTCCTGTTCGAGAATGATCACCTTACCGTCTATGTACTCGCTGATTTTATCGGAAGGGTTCGTTGTAAAAATCACTACAGATATTTTTTCCTTCAACGCCTGGAGTTGCCCTCTCAATTCATCGATGAGGGCCCGACCGGGGTCAACAATCACAAGGACAAGGTTCTCATTGATAAAGAGGTTGGAGGCCTTCTCAATGATAATATTTCTGATGTCCTTGTCTTTGCCCGAGGCAATGGCTATCTGGGGATCGCTTACGAGCTCTCCCGCAATAACATGCATATCCTCCAGGATGTTTTCTTTTGATCCTACGGCAATAATAATATCTTTCATGTTGGCTTAGATTACTACACCGGCAGGCATTTTTCAATGAATGAAAAGGCTGCCTATAGGCAATGGGCTACAGGCAAAAAACAAAAATTAAAAATCCGTTGCCTGTCGCCCATTGCTGCTACTGCATTTATTTCTCGATGCCGTATTTTTTCTTTAAAAACTCAAGGCCGGTCATCGGATAGAGGGCATAGATGAGGATATCGCCCATATCTTCGGAAATGCCCTTCAATGCCTCTCTTGCCTTAGGAAGTTCCGGTTCGAGGACATCGCCCGGTCTTACGTCGATAGGTATATTTCCTTTCGAGTAGCCTTTCAAGGCTTTCTGTCTGATCTCCTCGTTGACCGGCGCCGGCGGCCTCCCGTATAATCCATAGAAATAGTCTTTCACCTCATTGGAGATCATCTTGTAACGGCCCGCGATGACGTTGAAAACGGCCTGCACACCGACAATCTGACTCGTGGGGGTAACAAGCGGCGGGAATCCGAGGTCCTTCCGTGTGGCCGGTATTTCTTCGTACACTTCTTTCAGTCTGTGAACCGCCTTTGCCTGTTTCAACTGGCTCACAAGGTTGCTGATCATACCGCCCGGTATCTGGTGCATGAGAACACCGATATCGATAACGGAGAAGCGCGTTGTATCGGCAAAATTCATATATTTCGGGACAATTGTTTCAAGGTATTCGTCGATCTCGGCGATGGTCTCAAGATTAAAACCCGTTTCATATTCCGTGCCGAGCAAGGTTACAATAAACGGTTCCACTGCGCTGTGAGAAGACCTCAGAGCAAAAGGAGCAAGACAGGTGTCAATGCCGTCAGCGCCTGCTTCAATGGCCTTCAGAAGCGACATGGAAGCCATACCGCTTGTGTAATGAGTGTGGAGATGAACGGGAATTTTCAGGTTTGCCTTAAACTTGGAGAAAAGCTCATATGCATCGTATGGGGAGATGATCCCTGCCATATCTTTGATGCAAAGAGAGTCTGCGCCCATTTCCTCAATCTTTTTGGCTTTGCTGACGTAATAGTCAACGTTGAAGATGGGGCCTCCAAGCCTTTTGTCAGTGAGCGAATAGGAAATAGTGCCCTGAATGTGTTTCCCGCATTTTTTAATGGCATTGAATGCGGCAATGAAATTCCGTTCATCGTTGAGCGCGTCGAAAACCCTGAATATCTCAATGCCTACCTCTGCCGCCTTTGCGACAAAGGCATCAACAACGTCATCGGCATAATTCCTGTATCCTACAAGGTTCTGCCCACGAAGCAACATTTGCAGCTTGGTGTTGGGCATCTTTTGCTTGAGAAGCTTCACTCGCTCCCAGGGATCTTCATTCAAAAAACGGGTCATAACATCGAATGTAGCGCCGCCCCATACCTCCATTGAATAAAATCCGATGCTGTCCATCTTTTCGGCGATGGGGAGCATATCTTCCGTGGTCATCCTCGTGGCAAAAAGCGACTGGTGACCGTCCCGGAACGTTAAGTCGGTAATGCGAACAGGTTTTTTCTCTGACATAGGCACCCTCCTAAAAAGTATGCAAAGTTTATAATATGACCATCAGGAAAAATCAATGGAAATTTTTCCGTAAGTCTGCTATGTATATAGGCACGGGAAGTAGCTCAGCATGGTGTAGAGCACAGCGTTCGGGACGCTGGGGTCGCAGGTTCAAATCCTGTCTTCCCGACCAGTTTTATAGTCTCAGAGTTCATACTGCTCGTCATTGTTCATTTACCCTTTTCAGCCGCGTCCATGTGCGCCTTACCGGGCGCATTACTTGGCCAAGTGTTCGTAGGGAACATGGCTTCTACACCTGGCTGTATATACTTTCGTCCTTCCGGTATTACATAACACGTCAGCCTTGCGTAGTTATCAAGGTCTCCGTTCACAAGACACGTCATGAGCATCGGATCTTTATCGATCCAACGAAACCGAAGAACCTCGCCTTCAGCCGGTGGATGGGGAACCTCTATCCATCCATCGGCCGTAATAGTTCTTGGCCCTATCCGGCGGGTAAGAGCTAAACCGTCTTTCCTTTTCTCGATTCGCGCAACACCGGAGTACGCCGTTGAAGAATCTGAATACTGGCCTACAATGGCATAGTCGCCAACAACGAATGAAAGCAAGAACGGTTCTTCCTTATCGTCTTTGGCCACCGTGAGCGTAGCAGAGAACAAGATCAATCCTGCCATTACCATGAGAACAAGTACTTTCTTCATTGATTTCCTGTCTCGCATTTATTTTTTAACCCTATTCGGTATTTGCACAGCCGTTGCCAGCTTTACTTGTAATAATCCTGGAGCGCCTTGACTCTGATGCTCCCCTTTTTCATCATTTCAATGGCATTAACCACTGCCTGGGCGCCGGATAAGGTTGTCGTGTAAGGTATCTTGTATTGCACAGCGCCTGACCTGATGAGGACCTCATCGGCCTTGGGGTTTCTGCCGCTTGGCGTATTGATGATGAAATGTATCTCGCCGTTTTTTATCATATCGACAATGTGAGGCCGTCCTTCGGAGACCTTATTGACGAATTGAATCTCTATGCCATTGTTGACAAGCACCTTTCCGGTTCCTTTTGTAGCATAGATATTGAAACCAAGATCAGAGAGCTTCTTGGCGATAAAGACTACGTTTCGTTTGTCCCTGTTTTTTACGCTGAGAAAAACGCTTCCCTGAGATGGGAGGTTCTGCCCGGCACCAAGTTGTGCTTTCCAGAAGGCTGCTCCGAAATTGACATCGATACCCATAACTTCGCCGGTGGACTTCATTTCAGGACCAAGGATAGTGTCAACCCCGTCAAACCGGTTGAAGGGAAAGACAGACTCCTTAACGGCGACATGGTTGATCTCCATTTCCTTTTCAATACCGAGGTCGGCAAGTTTCATGCCCACCATGAGCTTGGCAGCCACCTTTGCCCACTGGATACCCGTGGCCTTGCTCACAAAAGGGACGGTTCTGCTTGCCCTGGGATTTACCTCAAGGACATAGACAACATCGTTCCGTACCGCGTACTGAATATTCATGAGGCCAATGACATTAAGCCCCTTTGCAAGTTTATAGGTATATGTCTTGATCCGATCTATCACGTCGTCGTTGAGTGAATAGGGCGGGAGCACACAGGCACTGTCACCGGAGTGAATACCGGCTTCCTCGATGTGTTCCATAATGCCGGCGACAACGCATTTCTCTCCGTCTGCAACAGCATCGACGTCGATCTCGATGGCATCTTCAAGAAATTTATCAATCAAGATGGGGTGCTCCGGGGATGCCTCTGCGGCCTTTACCGTGAAAGCTTCCAGATCATCTTCGGTATAGACGATCTCCATTGCCCTGCCGCCGAGCACATAAGAGGGTCTTACAACAACAGGGTACCCAATTATAGCGGCGACCCTTTTGGCTTCTTTAAAGGAGGTAGCAATGCCATTTTCCGGTTGTGTAAGGTTGAGCTTCTGAAGAAGGGATTTGAATTTATCCCTGTCCTCGGCCACGTCGATACTCTCCGGCGTCGTGCCGATAATCTTGACACCTGCTTTCTGTAAGGACACGGCGAGATTGAGCGGCGTCTGGCCGCCAAACTGGACGATGACGCCGTCCGGTTTTTCGCTCTCCACAATGTCCAGCACATTCTCAAAGGTAAGGGGCTCGAAATAGAGCTTATCGGATGTATCGTAGTCGGTGCTTACCGTCTCCGGGTTACTGTTCACCATGATCGTTTCAAAACCAAGATCCTTGAGCGCAAAGGCCGCATGGACACAGCAGTAGTCAAACTCGATGCCCTGCCCTATCCTGTTTGGCCCGCCGCCGAGGATCATGATCTTCTTTTTATCGGACGAGCGCGATTCATCTTCAAACTCATAGGTCGAATAGTAATAGGGCGTATACGCTTCAAACTCGGCAGCACAGGTATCGACAAGCTTAAAAACGCTCTTGATGTCCTTACTGAGCCGATATGACCGTATTTCGTTCTCGGTGATGCCGAGGATATCGGCAAGTTGCCTGTCGGAGAAGCCGTATCTCTTGGCCTGTCGCAGCATCTCTTCGGATAGTCTGTTACCCGATGAAGACTTAGTTTTCTTGCAGGCCTCAAGCTCCTTTTCAAAGAGTACGATCTCTTCTATATTCTTCAGAAACCACCTGTCTATTTTGGAAAGATCGTATATCTCATCGATGCTGAAGCCAAGCCGCAGTGCATGACGCAGGAAAAAAATACGCTCAGCATTGGGTGTAATAAGTTTCTTTTTCACGTACTCCGGATCGCTGATGCCGGGGAGCTTGTCGTTGGTTATGCCGAAGCAGCCGATCTCAAGGGATCTGAGTCCCTTCTGGAGCGATTCCTTAAATGTCCTTCCGATGGACATGGCCTCGCCTACCGATTTCATAGAAACAGTGAGCGTCTCATCGGCGCCTTTAAATTTCTCGAAGGTAAACCGTGGTATTTTGACGACACAATAATCGATGGTAGGCTCAAATGAAGCAGGTGTCATCTTCGTGATGTCGTTGGGTATCTCATCGAGCGTGTATCCCACGGCAAGTTTAGCGGCTATCTTTGCGATGGGAAAACCAGTCGCCTTCGACGCGAGGGCAGAACTTCGAGAGACCCTGGGATTCATCTCTATGACAACCATTCTGCCGGTATCCTGGTTGACGGCAAACTGGATGTTGGAACCCCCTGTCTCGACGCCGATCTCACGGATGATACGGATCGACGCATCCCTCATAGCCTGATATTCTTTGTCTGTAAGTGTCTGAGCCGGTGCAACGGTAATACTGTCGCCGGTATGGACCCCCATGGGATCGAAGTTCTCTATGGAGCAGATAATGACAACATTATCCTTCCTGTCCCTCATCACTTCCAGTTCATATTCTTTCCATCCGATCACCGATTCTTCAATGAGGATTTCACTGATTAGGCTGCTTTCAAGCCCTCTCTGGGCAAGTGCTTCAAATTCCTCAACATTGTACGCAACGGATGCGCCGGTACCGCCCAGCGTATAGCTTGGCCGTATGATAAGGGGAAAACCGATCTCTTTTGCTACCTTGCGGGCGTCATCCATGTTGAAGGCAAGTCCGCTTTTGGGTACTTCAAGGCCGATCTTCTCCATGGCAACCTTAAATTCTTCCCGGTCTTCCGCTTTCCTGATGGCCCTGTAGTCGGCCCCGATGAGTTCAACATTGTACTTTTCGAGGACGCCCCGTTCTGAAAGGATCGTCGCAAGGTTCAAAGCTGTCTGGCCGCCCAGCGTCGGAAGGAGCGTGTCCGGTCTTTCCACCTTGATGATCTCTTCAAGCACCTCGGGGATGAGAGGCTCAATATAAACTCTGTCTGCCATATCAGGATCAGTCATGATTGTCGCAGGGTTGCTATTCACCAGGATGACTTTATACCCTTCTTCCCTGATGGCCTTGCACGCCTGACTTCCCGAATAGTCAAACTCACAGGCCTGACCTATGACGATGGGTCCGGAGCCTATCAACATGACACTCTTTATGTCAGTCCTTTTGGGCATTATCTCTTCTCTCTATTTGTCAGCATCATCGTTCTAAATTTTTCAAACAACCCATAGGAATCATGCGGTCCCGGAGATGCTTCGGGATGGAACTGGACAGAAAATATGGGATATTTTTCATGCTCAATGCCTTCAATGGTTTTATCGTTGAGATTCACGTGGGTGACGCGGACAGGGTGATCCTTAATGGAATCCATCTGAACCGCAAAGCCGTGGTTTTCCGACGTTATATAGACCTTCCCTGTAGCAACTTCCTGAATGGGCTGGTTGGCACCGCGATGGCCGAATTTCAATTTATAGGTTTTTCCTCCATAGGCAAGACCTAAAAGCTGCTGTCCGAGGCAGATGCCGAAGATGGGCGTCTTTCCGAAAAGTTTCCGTATCTCTGTGATCGCGTAGGGTACGCCTTCCGGATCTCCCGGGCCGTTACTGAGAAGGACACCATCGGGTTTCACGGCAAGAATTTTCTCGGCCTTTTCATCGGCAGGAACAACAATGACATCGCAACCCACTTTTTTCAGCATCCTCAGAATGTTCCGTTTGACGCCAAAATCCATTACCACAACGCGAAGGTTCGAAGTTTCAGCCTCAGGGTTCAATGTTTCTGCGTCCCCCGTCCCGCTTCCAGTTTCCCTCTTCCCTCTTCCCTCTTCGTATTCATATGTCTCATTGCAGGTCACCTCTTTTACGAGGTCTACGCCGATGATGCCTTGCCACTGGCGTGCCTTCCGAATGAGGCCTTCAGGATCAAGATCGCTTGTCGATATAATCCCTTTCATAGCGCCCTTCACCCGAAGATGCTTCGTGAGCGCACGGGTATCCACCTCTTCTATGGCGATAATATTATGTTTCTTGAAATAATTGACAAGGTCATCGGTTGCCCGAAAATTGCTCGTGATCTTGCTGAACTCCCGTGCGATAAAGCCTTCGACTTTGGGACCGCCCGATTCGACGTCGATATCGTTGACGCCGTAATTACCGATGAGCGGATAGGTCATTGTCACGATCTGTCCTTTATAGGAAGGGTCGGTCATGATCTCCTGATAGCCTGTCATGCTCGTATTGAAGACGATCTCTCCCTCTTTTTCTCCTTCCACGCCAAAACTTTTGCCCTCAAATACCGTGCCGTCTTCAAGGGCAATGAGCGCTTTCATCTTTCCCCCTTACATGCCGAAACACATATGCCGCATATGTGGTGACCGATGTTTCTTTCTTTTCTGAACCGGCCCAGCATCTCGTAACATCCTTTATGATCAAAAAATTCCGCCTGTTCCTTTATTGCGGAAGCAGGACAGGCATTGACACAGGCCATACATGCCACGCAGCCTCTGTCGAAAGGCTTCCCTGCTGTAAGGGGCATATCGGTAAGGACCGTATTATATCTGGCCTGGGCGCCAAAGACGGGGTTTACAAGAAGATTGTTGCGTCCTATCCAGCCGATCCCGGCAATAACCCCGATATGTTTATGCGAGATATGGCCCCTTTGATGCTGCCAGTCAATAACCTGGGAAGCGGCAAAAGGCAGGGCCTTATAGCCCTTCTTTTCAATTTCTCTGGACAGAAGATATCCTATCATGTCGAGTCTGTAATTGAGCTGCCGGTAATGGTGGAGGTAAAGCTGTGTTGGCCCATCGGTTATGGTATCCAACATACTCTTAGATAACGCGAGGCCGAAGGAAACGGCAAATGGCAACTCCTCTTTTATCTTATTGTCGAGGCCCACAAGATCTCTGTCATAGAGCGACATATCCCCAATACCAAGGGCGTCTGCCTTCAATTCTTCCAGACACGCCGCTATTTCCCTGTTGCAGTTTTCCATCGTTTTTCAATATCCTGACATGCAAACTGTATTTCGCATCAATGCCTTTTGACACTGCGAGGCGGACACGGCGCTGTATCCTTTTCATTTCCGGTTTCAATATGCCGGACTATATGGTGAGCGGCCTCTCTGCCGGCCGCTCTTACAATACTCCCTTTTTCTTAAAGTGCACCAGCAAGGCTGTGATGGAAGCCGGAGTGACACCGGGGATACGGGATGCCTGGCCAAGGGTAAAAGGTTTCACTTTCGTGAACCTTTCCACCACTTCCCTTGAAAGACCGGACACTTCCTTGTACTGTATATCTGAAGGGATTCTCCTGTCTTCCAGCCTTTTTGTTTTCCGTACCATGTCCATCTGTCTGTCTGTGTAACCACGGTATTTTACATTTAACTCGACCTGATATGCAATATCTTCTTCGATTTCATCAAATCCTGCCGCAATACGCTTTACCTCATCGATTGTTACCCCTGGCTTTTTCAAGAGTTCTTCAAGGGTCACGGGGTTCTTGATTGTTTCTATGTCTTTCATTCTCAGCATCTCATTTGTATCTTTTGTCGGTTTCAGACGGACAGCGCGCAGCATCTCATGGGTTTTTTCTATCTTTGATTTTTTTTCCAAAACTTTCTTGTAACGCTCCTCATTGACGAGTCCTATGCGGTATCCTTTCTCGGTAAGTCTCAAATCGGCGTTATCCTCCCGGAGAAGGAGTCTGTGTTCCGCCCGGGAGGTGAACATCCTGTATGGTTCATCAACACCACGGGTGACAAGATCATCGATCATGACACCGATGTATGCTTCGTCTCTCCCAAGGATGAAATCTCCCTCATTTCTCGCCTTTAATGCCGCGTTGACGCCTGCCATGAGGCCCTGGGCGCCCGCTTCTTCATAGCCCGTCGTTCCGTTTATCTGACCTGCAAGGAAAAGGTTTCCCACGATTTTTGTTTCCAGCGTAGGATAAAGCTGTGTGGGAAAGGCGAAATCATACTCAATGGCATAGCCCGGCCGGGTGATCTCCACCTCTTCGAGACCGGGTACGGTACGGAGCATGGCAATCTGGATATCGAGGGGAAGACTCGTCGAAAAACCATTGGGGTAGTATTCAACGGTATCAAGCCCCTCAGGTTCGAGAAAAATGCGGTGGCGTTCTTTGTCGGCAAACCTGACGACCTTATCTTCGATAGAAGGGCAGTAACGCACCCCCGTGCCCTTGATCTTTCCCGTATAGAGAGGAGACCTGTCAAAACCTCCGCGTATCACCTCATGTGTTTTCTGATTGGTGTATGTGAGCCAGCAGGGTACAAGCCTGCCGGTGATCTTCTCCGTGAGAAAAGAGAAAGGCGAGGGCGGGCTATCACTCGCCTGCGGCTCCATCTTTGAAAAATCAATGGTTCTCCCGTCAAGCCTCGGGCAGGTGCCCGTCTTGAGCCTGCCCAATGCAAAACCGAGGTCTCTCAAGCTCTGAGAAAGACCGACAGAGGCCTCATCGCCCATCCTGCCTGCCTCAAAGTGCTCAAGGCCGACGTGGATAAGCCCGCGCAGGAATGTTCCCGTTGTGATGATAACCGTTTTTCCATAGAATTTCTCGCCCCATCGCGTTTCAACACCGCAAACCACATTCTTATCGACAAGGAGTCTCTCCACCATGCCCTGCCTGACAAAGAGGTGCTCCTGCTCTTCAAGGCGTTTCTTCATCCT
>Ga0182011_10001825_pt1 | contig 18434 bp, 10 predicted proteins | sample 711E1DmetaG_FD_120481 | JGI IMG/M metagenome (GOLD analysis project Ga0182011, IMG submission 120481) | Permafrost microbial communities from Stordalen Mire, Sweden - 711E1D metaG | ecosystem: Environmental > Terrestrial > Soil > Wetlands > Permafrost | place: Sweden: Stordalen | collected... | reverse complement strand
AGTGTACCGGAACAGCTCCGAGAGCTTCTCCACGGTCGATTCCGCAACGGCGGGGTTCTCGGAGATGAGGCTCGCGATGGAATTGAGCGTGTTGAAAAGGAAGTGAGGGTTGATCTTGGCCTGCAGCGCGTCGAGTTCCGCGTGGGTCCTCAGGCCTTCGAGCCTCTCTTCGTTCACCTCCTTCTCTCTTAGCTTCCGGGCCATCCGCTCGGCGGTGTTTCGAAGAGAAAAGTAGACCGCCGAAATGCCCCCGAATATCGTCGCAAGGACGAGATTCAGCAAGAGGAGCCGGAGATGGCTCCCGATATCGAGTTCGCCGCCGAAATAGACAAAACGGAGGATGAGGTATCCGATCTCGGTCCCTGCGAACCCGGCGAGGAGGTAGACGGAAAACTGTGCTGCCAGGCGGCGCGCCGGGGAAAGCCGCTCGAGCCGCTTCCACATCAGGCGCATGATCGCCTGAATCGAGAGTCCGATGCACGAGGAGAAGACAAACGACCCAATAAGGTTGTCGAGCCAGCGGGCGGGGTTGGCGTAGGTGAGTCCCGCGGCCACAATGAGCGTGATGACGAGGATGAAGACTGACGTCCGAACGACGTCATTCCTGATAAGCGGGCTCATCATAACTGCACCCCCAAACCGAGGGTAATCGAGCACGTGGTGAAGAGTGAGCCGAATTCGGAGCCATCCCTCCCCGAATACGCCGCGTACCTGAGATAGAACGAAAGGGAGACGCCGGCTTTCCATGTGAGCGTGGGAATCGCGACAATGCTCTGATCGTTCGCATTCATGAAGAAGATCACCTCGCAACCCCATGTGTCATCAGAATACGCTCCCCGCGCAAACAGGTAGTCCCTCATGGTCCCGCGGGTCGAAAGCGTCAGGAGGGACCAGAGAAGGTTCATCCGGGAGGGAACGATGAGATCCGGCGAAACCGGGACTGCACCACTCTGTACCGCGTCCTGAAACTTAACGAAGTTCATCCATCTTTTCCATTCCTGTACGCTCAAACCCTCTGCGTTGTGGTAATATTCGAGCGCGAGGTTGAGGCCGTTCTCGAGAGTATACTGGCCGCCGAGAAGGGTTTTGAGGAAGATCTCCCTGGAATCCGCATAAAGGGGGACGTACGGATAGGAATCGAATATCTGCCCGGGGTTGTCGGAGGATACGATCGGATGGAAGAGCGCAGACGACCCCTTTTTCCCGAGGATTTCACCGTGCAACTCGAGATTATCGCCTATCACGTACGACGAATTCGCACCAAGCTCGAGCCGGTCTCCTTCACTGTAATGTCCGATCAGCGAGATATCAAGACCTCCCAGGAACGAGTAGGCACGCAGGGCGAGTTCATTTTTCCCCCACTGAAGCGAGGAATTTGCGTACCGGGCATCGTTCAGGTATACCGCAGTGAGCGAAGTCTTCCCGAAGAATGCGGTCAGAGAGACCAGATTCCGGCCGTCGTTCTGGTTGAGCCTGTCGGAGGGATCGGAAGGGGAACGCTGGGGCTCCACAACGCCGGTCGGATTGAAGGCGTAGCCCGTTCCCCACTTGAGTATCTTCTTCCCGACCACCAGATCCAGCGCCTCCCCGAGCGAAACGTCCAGCGCCAGCTCGCGCACGGCGAAGTCGTAGCGGGGCAGACTGATGTCCCCCGATGTGGCGGTGAACCCGAGCAACGTCGACAAGACGCCCGAGCCCAGGTACAACCCCGTGTTCCCGACATTTCCCCACGTAGCCTGCGGCACGACCGTGTTACCCGGGTTGAAGGGGCTCGCGTTGTTCAGCCTGTAGTACGTCCCCTCGTCCACCAGGGAAACACGGTACTGGAGCGGCTGCGCATTTGCAGGGGCACGAAGAAATGCGAATCCGATCACCGCCAGAGCCGCCTGCCGGGCCAACCTCATCGGAGCTTCTCCAGATAATCCTTGTTGAAGTACTTCTCCGGGATCTCCTTCGGTGTGTACCCGGAAAACGTCATTATCGTCTTGCTCCCTTCTCGGAGCCTGTCGAGTATCGTCATCTGCGTCAGAAGAAGCCTGTCGTGGACCGTGCTGAACGCGTCATAGAAAATCGTCTTGTAATGTTTGCCTGAGCTCAGATAGATCTCCGCTTTCTTCGGCCGCGCGTCCACCCTTCTCACCCATAACTCGACCCTGTTGTACGTCGCCCCCTCGCGCTGGGCGGCGAGATCAAGGACGTAGCATTCCACTCCGTCCACGGTCTCTTCCCCCTTCAAGGAGGCTTTGTAGTCCCCCGCGTACCGCGTCCGGGCCACGTCGCCGTTGGAGGCGTTCCCCAGGAGGCGCTGGAGGGGCGTGATCCTGATCGGCTTCCGGGTGTTCGGCATGTAGATCCACATCGCGTCCTCCAGCATGAGGAGATATTGCCCTTTGACATCCGCGTTCAGAAACTTCACCAGCGTCCTGTCGTCCCCTTTGATCGATGTGTCGAAGCTCCCTTCCTCCTTCAACTCTCCATCGACGTAATTCTTGATGACCGTGACCACCTCATACGACTCCCATCCGTTCCGGCTCAGATCCGACCGCGCAAGGAGTTTCCCGGGGTCCGGTACGGACCGTGCAGCCGGCGTTGAAGTCTGTGAGGGCGCCGGCGACGCTGCTGCGGCCGCCAGTAGGAACAATACCGTACTTTTGAATAACGGATTCATATTTTCTTTCCTTTCAGACATGTCCGAGTGCATCGACGATTTTCATCCGGGACGCCTTGAACGCCGGAGCGATCGTCGACACAACGGTTGTCGTGACGATCAGGAGGAAGACTCCCACAAACACGCCGGGGACAAGATCCACGAACAACGGATACCCGGACGTTCCCCCCGGAGGAGGCGGCATCCTGAGTCCCGCGTGGTCGATCAACTCCGCGAGTCCGGCACCCACCAGAAGACCGAGGAGGCCGCCGAACACGCCGATCATAAGTCCCTCGTACAGGAAGTTCAGAAGGAGACGGAGGCGGGACGTCCCTACTGCGAGCTGCGTACCAATCTCCCGCGTTCTCTCCATGATCGACATCAACATCGTGTTGGAGCTGCTCAGGACGACGATGATAAATATGATGACGCCGAGGAACGCAAATATCGCGGAATAAAGCTGCACAACGGCTTTGTAGAATGTGGCAAGCTCGTCCCACCGCCTGAGAGAGACTTCCGGAATCCGTGCCGCCAGCGCCGTCGCCACTTCCTTCGTCCTTGATGTCTCGTCCAGGACCACAACCAGCTTCGACACCTTCCGGGTGACGAGAAGCTGCTGGGCCGTGCGGAGATCGACCATCAACGCCCGCTCGTCGTACTCCGGGACGCCGGTGGAGTAGATGCCCGCCACCTTTACGTCCATGGCATTCAACGCACCGGTGGAGGTTGTCGTCATCAGCGTGAGGTATTCGCCGAGCTTCGCTTTCAGCGTCTTCGCGAGCCCGCGGGCAATCACCACTTCCGCGTCCCCTGCGCTCTGAGTATTCTGCCCGAGAAACTGACCGCTGTCCACAGGCGCACGGTTGCCGGAGAGCTCAGTTTCTTTTGCCGGTTCAATCCCCCTCCCGATGAAGACCGCGGATTTTTCTCCGTTGGAGAGAAGTCCCATAAACTCCACGCGGGCCATCACGAACTTCACATGTTCCTGCGCAAGGACCTTCGTCTTCAAGCCGTCGACGTCTTCAATGCCGAGTGAAAGCGGCTTCTCCTCATCCTTGTCGAAGAAGTCCCGTTGATAGATCTGTATGTGTCCGAGCTGGCTCCGGATGGTGTTTTCGCTCAGGCCCCGGAACGAGGAAGAAATAAACCCTCCCGCCAAAATCAGGGCAGTGGCCCCGAAGACAAGGACCAGTCCCGTGATGACCGTTCTCCGGCGGTTTCTGAAGACGTTTTTCGTCGCGAGCGTTATGAATTTGAACATTGCCGCCTCCGTTTGTCAGTCCTGTCCGTTGACGATTGCGCCGTCGTGCAGCTTGACGATGCGTTTCGCATACCCCATGACAGTCGGGTCATGCGTCGAAAAGAGAAACGTCACCTTTTCCTCCTCGTTCAGCGTCCGCATCAGGTCGAGTATCTCTCCGGCGGTCGCCGAGTCGATGTTCGCCGTCGGCTCGTCGGCGAGCACCAGTTCCGGACCGTTGACGAGGGCCCGCGCGATCGCCACACGCTGGCGCTGCCCACCGGAGAGCTCGTTGGGCTTGTGTTTGCGCCAGTCCCAGAGCTTGACCTCGCGCATGATCTTTTCAACGCGTTGCTTCCTTTCTCCCGAGCTCTTCTTCGTAAGGAGGAGAGGGTATTCCACGTTCTCGTACGCCGTCAGAACGGGGATGAGGTTAAACGTCTGGAAGATAAACCCGAGCTTCTCGAGCCTGAGCCGGTGAAGGTGCGAAAGTCGGTTGTATTTGACCTCGGCGCCGTTGAAATAGACCTTCCCCGATGTGGGCGAATCGATGAACCCGAGCATGTTGAGCAGGGTTGTCTTTCCGCTCCCGGACGGGCCGCAAATGGAGACGAACTCGCCCCGGTCCATGTTGAGATTGACATGCCTGAGCGCGGGCACCGTCACCTTCCCGAGCGTGTACTGCTTCTGGAGCTCCTGTGTCTGGATGAGCGAGTTCACTGTGTGTCCCTTCCTGGAATCCCGGACCCCCACGGGCCGAGCCCGTGGGATTGAATTACTATGCTCAATGTACGTGTGGAGTCTGCCGGATGACATGAGAACCCGACGGAATGAAGAATGAGAGGGACGAATTGCACGCACCGGCGACGGAATACACGTCTTCCCGGAGTGACGAAAAGGCCGACAGGAGGGCTGGGACCGGTGAAGGCGTTAGTCCCGCCTAAGATCAGCGGGACTGGCTTGTCATTGCATTCCGTATGGGGGAACGATGCGGGAGCTGTAAATCATTCATATCGAGATCCAGTAGCTGGCTTTGACAAGAAAAGCATTTTTCGGGAATATATTCCCGAGATCGCGGAGAGACTCCCGAAGTGAAGTCCCCGTGGAGCCGGATCCCGTCACGTCACTTGCCCACACGAAGTAGATCTGAGAACCGGGCATGTATTCCCACCGGAACACCAGGTTCGATCGAAACTGGCTAAAGCTAAAATCAGGGCTCGGGATTGAATAATCAGGGATACCATCTCCGCTCTCATCGAGGAGAATACTGTTCCCCTGTCGCGTGGAAGTGTAGAGAGAAAACCGTTGTTTGTAGTCGCCTGACCGCGGATTCGTCACGTATTTAAACTCGGAATACGTCCCGACCGATGCAAACGGGCTTCCATAGTATTGGATCGAGAGCTCGGTCGAGATGTTCCAGTCAATCCTGAATGTCAGTCCAAGAGTGTGCTGCACGATCTTGCCAAGGATATACCGCGGGGTGTTGCCATACTCCAGGGTCGACACGTATTGGAGATTGTCTGTGTTCGCCGAATAGTCGGCGTTGAATGAGAGGCTCAGCGTGTTCATGGGGCGGACGCTGACACCTGTCTGCAACGAAAGAAGGTGTGCATCATCGTCCCGCCAGGATTGCAGTCCAAGGCCGGCAGTAAAGAACAGAGGCCTGGAATCATCCGACCTCAGGCTGAAATTCACCCCGAAGTTCGACGGCATTCTCAGCGCGAACCCTCCCCGAAGTACCCGCACATCGAGGGAAGGCGTGACGTAGAAGACGCCCGATGTGAACGTCCAGTTGTTGAAAAAGCCGGCATACAGTGACAGCGCAGCGTTGGATGAGAGATAGTCTCCGGCAAAATCCCAGTTGTTGTATTGACTCGCTCCTATGGAGAACGCCTTAAAGAGAGAAACGGGTTCGGTGATAGAGTAGGAGAGGGAATTCTCCTGCTCAATCACGTCGGCGGTCTGCATATACCCCAAATCGTTCAGCTCGAGCCCCGGAGAGCGCCAGAGGAATTCAGTCGAATAGCGCCAGTATCCCTTGCTTGCTTTCCCGATGCTGACCTTGCCTCCCGTTCCGCGCAGTGATTCTGACAAGGTGTCAAGGCGCGACGTCGCGGCATCGGGTCGTTGATAGTATCGTGCAGATGACATTTGCAGTGCCGTAATTGCCCTTCGATCGCCTTTGATAAGGCTCCCGATAGCCTCAGCACTCACAAAATATTCCTTGTCGTTCCAGTAGTGGAGGAGATCGACGCCCCCCGTGTACGCTCCGGTGCTCAGAAATTGCAGATAGTCGTCCCTGATCGAACGGTTGGCGGCGGTGAAAATACCACCCACTATGGTCCCCCCTTCATTGAAATCCTTCTGCACGCGGCCGACGACATAGTTGGCCATCGGCTCAACCGTAACGCGGCGCTCGTTTGCCCCGTCGCTGATCCGCGCCCCTGCGTCAGACGTGAAACTCTGCAAAATCCCGACCGAAAGCCCATCGGCGCTCTTGCCGCTGAGCTTGATCGCATCGATTATCGTTGTCCGTTCCGGCATTTGGATAAACTCGTTACCCGCCGCCTGCGGGGTGTAGTCAGCCGGGTGCCCGATACGCCGCGTATAGAACAGGCTCACGTCGTCATAGGCGAAACTCAGGATGCTCTTTCCTTCCAGGAAGAAGGGACGCTTCTCTTCATAGAATGTCTCGAAGGCCGTGAGATTCATAACCGAAGGATCAGACTCCACCTGGCCAAAATCAGGGTTGAACGTAAAATCGACGGTGAAATTGCTTGAGAGGCCTACCTTGCCGTCCAGCCCCCCGCTCCCGAACCAGGTTCTCCCGCTCGCTTTGAATGGATTCCCCCTCTCCATCCCGAACGTGTTGAGACTCCCCAGCCCGTAGGGCATGAGTTCCACATGCAAACCCCGGTGCAACCCTTCAAGCCCCTTCAGGTGCCCGAACAGGTAGAGCATGCCCGGAGTGTTCTGTTCCTGCACTTCCCAATCATCCTCCTCTTTCAGCCGGTCGATCCAGCGCCAGCAGTGCAATCCCCACACCTGGTTGTCCTCGTCGCTGAACCGGAGTTGATTCAGAGGGATCTGCATTTCCGCCACCCACCCGGAATCTTCCATGCCCGCTTTTGCATACCAGACCGCGTTCCAGTTAACATCGGGGTTCATGGGATTCGTCAGGACAAGGTCCATTTTTTGTCCTCCAGCGGTAACGTCGAATTCAAATCCGGTCCTGTGGTCGTGATAGCTGTCGAAGCACACACCGACGCAGTCACCCACCTGCTGGTCGCGCCTGCCGGCAATGGGAAGGATTTCTCCCGGTTCGTTATCAAGCGCGCGAATTGCGACGTACAGGTTGTCATCGTCGTACAGGATCTTCAGTTCGGTCACCTGCGACGGCCGTCCCTTCTCCTTCGGATACCACTGCGTGAAGTCTCCCGCCCATGTACCGGTGTTCCAGCAGGAATCATCGAGCACTCCGTCGATGGACGGCCTTGTGGTCGTAAGGCGGACAGCGTTGTATACCCTGGGCACCCGTGCAGAGTCCGCCGGGGCGACATTCACGGCGTTGTCCCCGGCGGGAACCGGGAAAGAGTCAGCGGAAGCATTGCCAAGGAGGATGAAACTGAGGATGGAAAGAGAGCGCACAGTGGGCATATCGAGGGATGAAGAAGACCTGGACCGCGGCGAAGGCTATTGACGACGAAGCCGGCCAGCAACCATTATTTGTTTTAGAGTGAAATGCGGCCTCCACCTCCCCGTAGAAATTCCCGTCAGAGAACTGCTTCCTTCATCCCATGCCATCCCGCCGACGATAAAAGTCGCAGGATCTATCCGTAACGTATCATTGGCCAGAGAATACACGCCCGCATACGACTGTGTGATGCCAGAGCCCATGACGGTTGAAACACTCTGAGGGATGGTGACTGTTGCGCTGAATGAATTGTCTATCCTGAGCGTCATCTGGAGAGAACCACCTGCGGCCTGGACATCGACAGGCGCATCATTGGGGCCGGGCACGTCGAACGCAGTGCTGACATAATCGCCTATGAGCCTATTTGCAGGCTCGGAGGCGTGTTCCGTCACACAGCCCGGAAGAGCAACGACGCTCGCCAACAACAGGCGATGGATTGCAGTCATGTGGCTCACTTCATTCCGGAACCCAAGATATTCTCAAACGGGAAGCATGGGGGAACGCTTTCCCTCGAAAAATCAGTTGTTAAAAAAATGCCCCGGATCCGAACGGATCAGAGGCCTGTGTCAATGGAACGGGAACCAGAGTAATGTACTGAACTGCGGGGCGACGTGCAACAGCACGTCACATCCAGGGTTCGTCGCCCGAAGGGCCATAGATGGATGGGACCTTCGCACCGGCCAGCCTCAGGTAGATAGAGAACTGACCGCGGTGGTGAATGCTGTCGTTCAGCATCATCCAGAGCATGTCCGCGCGCCGGACTTCCCCCATCTGCTTCGGCCCGACCGGGGCCGAAATCTTTGCGTTGTAGTCGGCCTCGGACATCGCCTGCACCTTCGGGACCATTTCTTTCTGTTTGCCTTCATACGCCTTGAGGACATCCGCCAGCGTCGCGAACGAAGGCATCGGACCGCCAAAATCAATCTTTCCCTTCACCACCATGTCCACGATGCCGAGCTCCAGTACGAAGACCGTGGCGAGCTCCTTCGCGGTCCTCAGCTTGTCCCCCGCGGGCTTGAAGCTCCCCTTGTCCGCCGGCATCGACTTGAGAATCTTCATCGTCGTGCCGAACTCCCGCTGCCAGTTGTTCAAGAACATTTCTTTTTCCGTCATAACTGCACCTCCGGTTGGTGATGATGGATGGAGTGATGCGTGTGAGAGTACAGACTACTTCCGTTTCCCCTTCTTTGCCAGGTATCTCCTCCACGGAGCCCAGTAATTGGTCGTCCAGCCCGTCTTGATGCCGGGATAATGCTCGTCAGGGATGTTCGCATGCACCATCGTCACTTTCCCCCCCCTCCCGTCCTTCTCGAAAAAGAATGTGAGAACCGAGTCCGCCGACTCGGGTTTCCAGTCATCTGCCCGCCAGGTCTGCACGAAAACGCGATTGCGGACCACTCCGAGCGTTGTCCCTCTCAGGCTCCCGCCCCACGCTTCGCAGATGCCTCCGACCTTGCTGCTGATGACTGCATGTCCACCTGTGGCCGCCGTGTGCTGACGCGAATTAACGTAGAGTGCGAACAGGACTTCGGGGTGGGCGTTGAATCTGACCGTTTGAACAATGGTTTTTGACATACGAGAACCTCCATGGAATTTAACGATATAGAGATCTATTCATTTGGATGCAATAATTCATGCAGGACCTGAAGCAGCGTCTCCGCCGTGTAGGGTTTCCCGAGAAACTGCGTTGCCTCGTGAGGCGTCGTCGACCCCGGTGAGCGGTCAGCGAATCCGCTCGAGGCGATAATGATCGAGGCGGGATCCAGCTTCCTCAGCTCGCGGATCGTGGTCGCTCCATCCATGACGGGCATCATGAGATCCGTGATCGTCGCCTTGATTTCGTGTCTCCGGAGACGGTAAAGCCCGACCGCCTCCGACCCGTTGCATGCGGTGAGAACCGTATAGCCGTTCGACTCAAGCATCCCCCTGGTGATCTCCCTGATGGACGGCTCATCATCCACCACGAGTATCAATTCGCCAAGCCCGGCAGGAGCCCTTTTGTCCGCTTTCTTCGCCTTCGGAGTACTGGACTCCGCCTGCGCGGGGAGATAGGCCCTGAATGTCGTCCCCCTCTCCGGTTCCGTATAGACATTGATGAACCCACCGTGGCTCCTGATGATCGCCAGTGCGGTCGAAAGTCCCAGTCCTGTCCCTTTGCCCGGCGGTTTTGTGCTGAAGAACGGGTCGAATATCCTGTCCATGGCTTTCGGGGGAATGCCGGTCCCCGTGTCGCTCACTGAGAACGAGATGTAACGGCCCGGCTTCGCGTCAATATTCAACTTTGCGTAGTGCTCGTCCAGTATCACATTCCCGGCGGCGATTGTGAGAACCCCTCCTGACGGCATCGCGTCACGCGCGTTCAGGCAGAGGTTGAGGAGCACCTGATGCATCTGCGTCGGGTCAGCGACAATCGGCCAGAGATCCTTCGGGACATTCATCCGGATATCGATGGATTTCGGGAAGGTCCCGGTCGTAATCTTCAGCACCTCTCTTATTACGTGTCCCGGCTGGAACGCCACCCTCTCCCCTTCGACCCCCCTGCCGAAGCCGAGGACCTGTCTCACGATCCCCGCCGCACGGACCGCTGAGGCGTCGATCGTGTCGAGCCATTTGAGCCCCGCCGGGTCGGCGAGCTTGTCCCTCAGCATGGCTATGGACATGGTGATCGGCGCCAGAACATTGTTCAGATCGTGGGCGATTCCGGCGGCCAGCGTGCCGATACTCTCCAGCCGCTGTGCCCGGAGAAACTGCCGTTCGAGGTTCTTCCTCGCAGTGATGTCGGTATTGATGACAAGGATGGAGACGGGGACCCCACTGTCATTGCGCACGATCGAACAGCGGCATTCAACGGTGATTGCACGGCCGTCCTTCGCACATTCTGTCCGTTCACCGACCCATTCCCCCTTTTCCAATACGGAGGAGCGGATCTCTGCATGAGCCGGTCCCTCTTTCCGGAGGAGTGAGTCCGCCTTCCTGCCGCACGCTTCCTCCGAGGACCATCCGTAGATGCTCCCGGCTCCCCTGTTCCAGAAACCGATCACGCCATCAAGGTCCTCCACGTAGATGGCGTCCTGCGCCCTGTCGAGGAGAGCAGCCTGTTCACGCACTCGCTCCTCCGCCGATTTACGCTCGGTGATATCCGTGATGAACCCCTCCAGGGCTTCGAGCTCTCCGGACGCCCCGCGGATTCCTTCCCCTTTCTCCCAGACCCATTTGATTTTGCCGTCAGCGGTCGTGATGCGGTACTGGACCTGGTACGGTGTCTTTGCACGCAGAGACTCCTGGACATTTTCCCACACCTGTTCCCTGTCGCCGGGGACAATCAGGTCATTAAACGACCGCGTCCGGTTGAGTGTGAGATCGTAGGAACTGTACCCCGTCAATTCCCAGCACCCTTCGCTGATGAACTCCATCGTCCAATCACGGTCGTTCCTACACCGATATGCGATACCCGGGAGATTGCCGAGGAGCGTGAACATCTTCCGTTCGCTCTCCCTGAGCGCCTCCTCTGCGAGCTTTCGCGCCGTAATATCAATAGCGAGCCCCTCCAGACACTTCGACTTTTCCGCGGGGTCCTCTACGGGATGCCCTGTTAACTCAACCCAGATGGGAGAGCCGTCTTTTTTCCTCCAGCGGACTTCGAGCCGCAGGTCTGTCCCACTGGATTCTACTTGAATGAGTATCGCCCGGCGCTGCGAGGGGTCAAAGTAGACATCGCGTTCGAGATTCCGGGTTTCGAGCTCGCTCCTCGAGGCATATCCGAGCATGTCCGTCAGAAATTGATTGACAGCTATAAACGTCCCGTCCTTGCGAACCCTGAAGATCCCGATCGGGGCCCAGCGTATGATATCCGCGAATTGGTCATCGGGGGCATGCCGGAGTCCATCGGGCTGAGGGCTTTCTGAGTTCCCGACCGGGGGCGGGATTGGAGCGGGTTTCAGGGAGACAATTCCTGCTTTTTCGCGTTTCATGTCAATTCTCCATCCACGAATCGAACTCGATCACAACGCGCACTCCAATCTGCTCCAGAGGTTACAATCTTCATGCCATGCAAGATCCGTCATAATTTGGCGAATTTCCATAAGGTCAAGCAGAATAGGGGATACTTTCGTCAGTTTTGAAAATCCGTCCCAAGGGGAGAGAAAGAGTTCTGCCCGCGGGTAGGTGGAGAGGCAACTGCTTGTTTCCGAGGGAATTGGAGCCATTGCCGGTTTTCCGGATTCTGCTTTGCTTTCCATTGTGAAGGCGATTGTCTACATTCAGTAGCACATACACTCGACCCGGATCATGTGTGAGCTGGGATAGAGATGGAGAACCTCCGGATTCGCATAGCGATGATGGAGGTTTTTGTGTTTGGAGGAAACATGAAAACACGCGAAGATCTTCGTCGCCGGATATTTTCTCTGCTCCCTCAAGCCTTCAGCGCAGCTGCGGCAGGGCTCGGCTTTACGGTTCTTTTCGGATGGCTTTCCGGTCACCCCCTGCTCGCCAGCTTCGGCGCGAATCTCATACCAACGGCTCCCAGCACAGCGCTGCTATGTTTCCTGCTCGGACTTTCCATCCTGTTCCGCAGTCGATTTCCGTTGAACAGAGGGGTAGCTTTCATAGGCACGGCACTCGGTTCCCTCAGTGCGGTAGCGACGTTTCTGCTCTTTTACGCTTCTTCCGCGCACATCTACTCCTCCGTCGAGCTCCTCGGAATATCCATCACCGGAACATTCAACGGTGTACCGATCGGACACATGTCTCCTCTGTCGGCCCTCATTTGCGCTCTCACTGCACTTGCGTTCCTGGGATCGCTTTCTTCGTCGCCGGAGCGGCGAGGGCGTGCATTTGCAGCTTTCGTGTTGGCCTGCATCCTGACACTGATGTCAACCGCTCTCGTACTGGCCTACCTGCTTGGAACACCTCTGATGTACGGAGGGGCTTTCATTCCGCCGGCCCTGCCGACTTCCCTTTGCTCTTTGTTCCTCGCGCTGGCGGTACTCTCACTTACCAACCTGCAGGTATGGCCATCGAGTACGACGGAGGAAACGGGAGTTGCCCGGTCCCTGTATGCTTCTATTCTTATTTTCGTTCTCCTCTCCTCCGGTATCCTTGCCACCGGGTACGTCTATCATCGCCAATTTGAACGTCAGCACAGGGCAGAAATCGAAGACGTGCTCGCATCCGTCTCGGATTTAAAGGTGAGCGAACTCAAGCACTGGCGGGAAGAGCGTTTGGGAGGCGCCGCCCAATTCTACGGTAACACTACTTTTTCCAGGCTGGCCGAAAGTTCCCTTCGCATTCCTGAGTCCGTCGATGCCCGAATTGGCATTCTGACCTGGTTCCGGCAGGCGCAAGAAGGGGATCAGTATGATCGCATCTCTCTCTACGATCCCGCGTTGGTAGAGCGGTTTTCGTATCCGAACGGATTTGAACCGGTTGATTCGTTGTTTCTGCGGCATGCAGCCACGGCGCTCCGTTCTCGCGAAATTGTGTTCCAGGATTTCTACAGGGACGAACATACCGATCGTGTATTTCTGAACATCCTCATCCCGATTTGTGACATCCGGAACAGCAACCGGGTGATCGGGATGGTTGCAATGCGCATAGATCCAGACACGTACGTCTATCCTCTCCTCATCAAGTGGCCGACTCCAAGTCGAACCGCGGAGACCCTGCTTATCCGGAAGGATGGCAACAATGCGTTGTTTCTGAATCGGCTGAAGTTCAACAACGATGCAGCCCTGAAACTGCGAATCCCGCTGGATAGCACAGACGTTCCCGCGGTAAAGGCAGCTTTGGGACAAACCGGGATTATTGAAGGCAGAGACTATCGCGGAATGCCTGTAATAGCTGACCTGCATGCCGTTCCGGACTCACCGTGGTTCCTGGTCGCCCGGATGGATCTCTCAGAGGTGTACGAACCCCTCACCGAAAGATTATGGATAACCGTCTTCATCATGTGTGGACTGCTCATCGGAGCGGGTACCGGCGTGGGATTGTTGTGGAGGGAGCAAAAAGCCCGATTCTACAGGGATCACTACCTGGCCGGACGTGAGCGCGCCTGGCTGCATGACGTGATTGCAAGGAGTCTCAATGAAGTCTATGTCTTTGATCCCGGGACGCTGCAGTTCAAGTTTGCAAATGCAGGCGCACGGCACAATATCGGTTACACCACGCAGGAGTTGGCAGGTCTCACTGCGCTCGATATCAAGCCGGAGTACACGGAACAATCCTTTCGGGCCGCCGTGCAGCCGCTCCTCATCGGCCGGGAAATGGTCCTGGTGTTCGAGACCGTACACCGGCGGAAAGATGGAACCCGGTACCCGGTGGAATCCCATCTCCAACTCGTCGAAAGGCCTGAGGGGGCCGTTATCCTGGCTATCGTCAACGACATCACAGAGCGGAAGAGGACGGAGGAAGCCAAGCGTGAAAGCGAAACACTTCTTCAAGATATCATTGATAATTCGACATCGTTAATCTACATCGTTGATACTGACGGGCGGTTCGTCCTCGTCAACCGGAAGGCCGAATCCGTCCTCGGCATATCCCGGGAGCAGCTCATCGGGAGGACGCGCGATGCTTTTTTGCCGCAGGAAATAGCCGCTGCACACAGGCAGAATGACGCGGAAGTGCTTCGCGCGGGCACCTCAATGACGTTTGAAGAGGAGAACGTGGAGCCGGATGGAAGGCATACGTACCTCACCGTCAAATTCCCGCTCACGAATATCGAAAAGAGCGGGTACGCCGTTTGCGGCATGTCCACCGACATCACCGAGCGCAAGCGGATGGAAGAGACGCTCAAAGCGAGCGAACTCAGGTTCCGTCTGGCGGCGGGAAGTCTGACGGATGTCATTTATGAGTGGGACCTCAAGGAGAAGGTGGATTGGTACGGCGATATTGACGGACTGATGGGGTATCCGCCGGGCGAATTCCCCAGGACACTGGCGGGATGGGCACAATTGCTCCACCCGGATGACAGCCAACTCGTATTCGCCGCCGTTGACAGACAATTGAAGGCCTCTGCGCCATACGATCTCGAGTACCGCATCAGGAGGAAAGATGGTGCATGGTGCTGGTGGTCGGCGCGAGGTTCTGTGCGGCGAGATGAGAACGGTGAACCGTTCGGGTGGATCGGCTCCATTACGGACATTACCGAGCGGAAGCGCGGGGAGGAGGAGTCAGTATTTCTGGCTTCAATCATTCAGTCGTCAGACGACGCTATATTTGGCAAGACGCCGGAGGGAATTATTCTCAGTTGGAACGCGGGCGCGGAAAACATGTATGGCTATTCGGCCGAAGAAATACTAGGCCGGAACGTCGCGATACTTTCTCCACCCGATCGACCCCATGAGATCGCGCACCTTCTCGAAAGGGTCGGCCGCGACGAGACTATTCGTCAGTTTGAGACCGTACGAATGACAAAAGATCGGAAGATGATTGACGTTTCGCTTACGCTCTCTCCCATACGGGACGCCGGTGGAAGAGTGACCGGCGTATCGAGCATCACGCGCGACATCACCCGTCGCAAGGAAGCCGAGAATGAGTTGCGCCGATATGTAAATCAGCTCTCGGTAATCAACCGGCTTGACCGTGTCATTTCGTCGACGTTTGACATCGAGGAAGTGTACGACACGGTTGTTTCTGAAATGCGGCATCTGCTCCGGTTCGACCGCACATCGCTGATGACTCTCAACGAAGACGGCACGGAGTGGCAGATCGTTAGACAGTGGACAAGCGGAGAAGCGGCATTCGTTCCAAAGACGTGGCGAAAGGTCGAGAATTCCGTGGTCGAATGGCTGGTTCGCAACAAGCGGACACTCGTGGAAAGCCACATTGGCGAGAAGGGGACGTGGTCCGAAACCGAGCTTCTGAAAAAGGAAGGGATCGCCTCAGGGGTGCGGGTACCGCTCATCGTGCGGGGAAAGGTCATCGGCGCCATGACGCTCGCAAGCAAGAATCCGGACGCATACAAAAAGGGGGACGTCGAGATCCTGGAGTCGCTTGCAGACCAGGTCGGCATTTCGATCCATAACGCCGCGATGTACAACAAGGTCGAAGAGCACGCTGCGACGCTGGAGAAAAGGGTCGCAGAACGAACAGTGCAGCTTGAAGCCGCGAACAAGGAGCTTGAAGCCTTTTCCTATTCCGTTTCACACGATCTGAGAGCGCCGCTCCGATCAATTGACGGTTTCTCCCAGATCATCCTGGAGGAGTATTCGAACAAATTTGACGCCGAGGGGAAAAGGCTCCTGAATGTCATCCGTTCGAACACGCAGAAAATGGGGGAGCTTATTACCGATCTGCTCGACCTCGCGCGCGTAGCACGAGACGAGATGAAGACGGTGCGCATCGACATGTCCACGCTCGCGAATTCCATATTCCATGAGATCGCTTCACCCGAAGCCCAGAAACGGTATTCACTCTCCATCGGGGCGCTTCCTGAGGCATATGGCGACCCTTCGCTCATGAGACAGGTGTGGCGGAACTTGATTTCCAATGCCATCAAATTTACAGCACCGAAGGATGTGCGCCGGATTGAAATCGGCGGCCGCTCTGAGGAGGGGAAAACAATCTATTTCATCAGGGACTCCGGGGTCGGCTTTGATCCCCAATACGCACATAAGCTCTTTGGAGTGTTCCAAAGACTGCACAAAACAGAGGAATTCGAAGGTACCGGGGTCGGACTGGCCATCGTTCAGCGAATTGTTCACCGCCATGGGGGGGAAGTCTGGGCAGAAGGAGTGGTCGGAGAAGGCGCAACTTTCTATTTTTCACTCACCTCAAAGGAGGGTGACCTTGAACAGCAACGCTGAGGTGGAAATTCTGCTCGTTGAAGACAACCCCAATGATGCCGAACTGGCTCTCAGGGCGCTGAAAAAGAACAACCTTGCCAACAACGTTGTCGTGGTCGGCGACGGCGAGGAGGCGCTTGATTTTGTCTTTGCCCGCGGACAGTACGCACACCGAAAGATTGAAAACGGTCCAAGGGTGATTTTGCTTGACTTAAAGCTTCCAAAAGTGGACGGGCTCGAAGTCTTGAGGCTCATCAAAGCCGACCCGCGAACAAAGGCCATTCCTGTCATCGTCCTGACATCGTCGAAGGAAGAAAAGGATATCGTTGAGAGCTACAAACTGGGAGTGAACAGCTACATTCTGAAACCGGTTGATTTCGACAAGTTTGTCGAGGCCGTCAAAGATATCGGATACTACTGGTTGCTCTTGAATCAATCAGCGAAAAACTAGAATACCCGGGCGAGACAATGGCACACGCCACTCCGTTCCGCATTTTGTTCGTCGAAGACCTTCCCTCCGATGCAGAACTGGCAGAGAGGGAGATTCGCAAGAGCGGACTCGATTTCACTCTTCAAAGAGTGGAGACGAAAGACGCATTCCTGCTGGCGCTGAAGGAATTTCAACCCGATGTGATCGTTTCGGACTACAAGATGCCGGAGTTTGATGGAATGCAGGCACTGAAACTTTCACTCAAACGGGATTCGGCGGTTCCATTCATCGTTCTTACCGGATCGATGAACGAAGAGACGGCTGTCGAGTGTATGAAGGCCGGAGCGACAAATTACGTCATCAAGGAACACATTGCACGACTCCCGTTTGCGATCAGGGAAGCCCTGGAGCAGAAGGAGGTGCGCATAGCGAGGGATGAAGCCGAGCGGGCTTTGAAGGAGAGCGAGGAGCGCCTCAGAGTACTCTTCGAGTCCGCGCCCGACGGTGTTTTTCTCACGGATCTTGCCGGGACATTTACTGATGGGAACAGGACAGCGGAAGAGATCGTCGGTTACAAGAGAGAGGAACTCGTCGGAAAGAGCATATTCTCCCTGAATCTCATCTCCAGAGCCGACATCGGGAAAGCCACCGCTCTTCTTGCAAAGAATGCGCTCGGTAAGGTCTATGGTCCGGTTGAGTTCACTCTGTGCCGAAAGGACGGCAGCCGGATTTCCGTGGAAGTACGGACGTACCCTGTGACAATTGGGGGGAAAACTCAAGTACTGGGGATCGCCCGGGATATTACCGAGCGCAAGAAGGCGGAGCGGGAGCTCCGACTCATGGCACAAACGGTCGAGTCCGCACGAGACTGTATATCCATTGCCGATCTTCAGAACAGACTCCTCTTTGTCAATGACGCATTTCGTACTACCTATGGATATACCACGGAAGAGCTTCTGGGAAAAGATGTCTCCATTCTGAGATCGCCCGACTCACCGACGACCGTCACAGATCCAATACTCCACGAAACTCTGGGCGGGGGATGGCACGGCGAGATTCTGAACCGCCGGAAGGACGGGAGTGAATTCCCTGTGGAACTCTGGACCTCAGTAGTGAAAGATGGGTCGGGGAATCCGGTGGCGCTGGTCGGAGTCGCGCGGAGCATTACTGAACGCAAGGCGGCGGAGGAACACCTCAGGCAGAGTGAGGAACAATTTCGGCTGATAGCGGAAAATGTCGCAGACATGATCGCGGTGATGGACCTGGAAGGCAGAAGGATCTATAACAGCCCCGCGTATAAGAATATTCTGGGGGACCCGGAGTCATTGAAGGGGACGGAGGGACTTCTCGAGATCCATCCGGAGGACAGGGAGAGGGTAAATCAGGTGTTTCTGGAAGCCGTCAGAACGGGTGTCGGGCAACGGATTGAATACCGGCTCGTGCGCCCAGATGGTTCCGTATGCAACATCGACTCGAAGGGAAGCGTGATCAGAGACAGCGACGGCAAGGTTTTTCGCGTCATCGTGGTCTCCCGTGACGTGACCGAGGAGAAGAGGCTTGCGGCGCAATTCCTGCGGGCGCAGCGGATGGAAAGCATCGGCACACTCGCCGGCGGTATTGCCCACGATCTCAACAACGTCCTT
>Ga0182011_10001821_pt1 | contig 18477 bp, 21 predicted proteins | sample 711E1DmetaG_FD_120481 | JGI IMG/M metagenome (GOLD analysis project Ga0182011, IMG submission 120481) | Permafrost microbial communities from Stordalen Mire, Sweden - 711E1D metaG | ecosystem: Environmental > Terrestrial > Soil > Wetlands > Permafrost | place: Sweden: Stordalen | collected... | reverse complement strand
TCCCTTTTCTCCGCAAAAGTTCTACACTAAATATATGGCCATCCGGCATTATCACCACCGTTACCATTTTAGTTATTTGACTTCAAAAAAGCGCCATTTCTCCGCGGCATTAATCGTTATCGCGGCTTTGACACTGATACTGCTCGCGCTTTTCCATTACCTCACTCCCCAGCGCGTTTTGGACTTAAATGACCTCTCCCCGACCATAATTCTTTTGGCCTCGTTTAACACTCTCTTCCGGCTGTTAGTCGCTTATACTTTGTCTTTAGCGCTTTCGCTTCCGATTGCGCTTTTAATCACTAAGAATGAGCGGATGGAAAAAATTCTGCTGCCCGTCTCCGACATTATCCAATCGGTGCCGGTTTTGGCTTTTTTCCCGATTATCGTGTTGGTTTTTATCAAACTGCACGCCACCGAAGGAGCAGTTGTATTTATTTTGTTTATGGCCATGCTTTGGAACTTGGTTTTTTCGATGATCGGCGGCTTAAAAACTATTCCCAAAGACATTTTGGACGCGGCGAAGATTTTTAATATCAAGGGCTTCATAAAACTAAGATATGTCACGATTCCGGCCATTTTTCCGTTTATCATTACCGGCTCGCTTTTGGCTTGGGCGCAGGGCTGGAGCATTTTAATCGTGGCCGAAGCCTTGCATAGCTATATTCCAAGCGGGATGGTGAACAGCGACCCGCTGGGATTGGGCAGTTTGCTGGTGAATGCTTTTTCCAAAGGGGAAAATAGTGTTTTCTTGGGCGCTTTAATTACAATGGTTGTGCTGATTACCCTAATTAATTTTTTTGTCTGGCAAAAACTGTTGCATTTGGCGGAAAGGTTTAAGTTTGACTAAAATTATTGATTTCAAAAATGTCTCGCGCGCATACAAGGCGGCTAAAGTCACCGCCATTTCCGATGTGAGTTTTGATGTGAATGAGGGTGAATTTTTCTGCTTGGTTGGTCCTTCCGGCTGTGGAAAATCGACAATTCTACGGCTAATTGGCGGCATTGAGCTGCCAACTTCGGGCGTTATTGAGAAACCGAACGAAGTTTCCATGGTGTTTCAATCCGGCGCGCTTTTGCCTTGGATGAGCGTTGAAGAAAATGTTTCCTTTGTTAATAAAGCTAAAGGTTTATCGCGAATGAAAATTGAGGAACAAACCACTAAATACTTAAGGATGGTCGACCTGGAAGCTTTCCGCTTCCGCTATCCAAGAGAGCTTTCCGGCGGGCAACAGCAAAGAGTTGGCATCGCCAGAGCGTTGGCGATTGAACCGAAAGTTTTGCTTTTAGATGAACCGTTTTCGGCTTTGGATCCGGTGACGACCGATGAATTGCACGAGTGTTTGTTGAAAGTTTGGAAGGAAACCGGAAAGACAATCGTGATGGTTTCACATTCCATTGAGGAAGCAGTTTTGCTTTCCGACCGGATTGCAGTCATGAAACAAGGCGGCATTAAAGAAATTGTGGAAGTTGACTTAAAACGCCCAAGAAATGAAGAATCCAAAGAGTTTTTGAACCTTCTGGGAAAAATAAAACTCCTCCTCGAGGGCTAGTTTTTCAAATGAAGATGAGGGACATTAACCCCATTGCGGTGCCTAAAAGCGAACCGCCGATGACGTCCGACAGCCAATGTTCCCCCAAATAAATCCTACTTACGAACATCGCTCCAACAATAATAACAATCAAACAATAGAGCAATTTTTTTTGAGTTTCTGATAGCTTCTTAAAATGATGGATTAGAAATATAAAAATTACTGCCAAAAAAGTTGTTCTGGCCAAATGCCCCGACGGATAAGAAGAGCCGGGCTGAACATAAGAAGTTGGAAACTGAAAAGGAATATCATATCTAAAAAATAAATATGGCGGGCCGGGATGAGCAACAAACGCTTTCCCATAAAGCTCCAAAAGATGAAAAAACCCAAACAGGAATAGAACAAAAATATACTTCAATTTTCGAATAAATATCCACAGAATGAGCAAAAATACGCTCACAATTTCAAAGCTGGCAAGCAAGCTTAAGACTGAAAATGGTGTTGTCATGAGCGCCGGGATCTTATTTTGCAACCGAACGGTTGTATCAAAATCTAACTGCGTAAATAAATTTTTGTGGACTAAATAAGAAAAGAGAATAAAGAGAATAAAGAGCATTGTGCCAAAAAATACAAGGTATTTTTTCATTGTTCTATTGTTACATTGTTAAAGGGGAAAATCAATCTTGCAATTGAGCAATCGGAGCAATTTAACAATTTATGACAGATTTAGTTCCTTTAAAAATTGCTTTAATTCCCCATTAATATCGGGATGCTTCAATCCCAACTCCACAACGGTTTTTAGATACTCCAGCTTATTGCCCGTATCGTAATATCTGGCATTTTGAATTTCGATTGCATAGACAGGTGTTGTTTGCGCAAGAGCGTTAATGGCTTCAGGCAGATAGTACTCCCCTCCCTTACCGGGTTTTTGCTCGTTAAGAATCGGAAAGATATCAGGAGTCAATAAATAATTCGCGACTATTGCCAAGCTTGACGGAGCATCTGCTTTCCCCGGCTTTTCAACTAAACCTTCAACTTTCCAAACCCCCTTCTCCACTTCGGTCCCCTTAACATAACCATAACGGTTATAATCATCGTCTCCATCTTTTATCATTCCACCCAAAATCGTAGCGTTATATTTTTCGTAGGCTGCTATTAACTGTGACGCTCTACTTGGCTGCGCAACCACAAATTCATCTCCCCATAAAACTAAAAATGGCTCGTCTTCAAGCGCCGGTTCTGCCGACAAAACCGGAGTGGCATTTCCGTAGGGACCTTTTTGCCTAATGTAAATAAAGTTGGCCATATCGCCAATTCTGGTGATTTCTTCTGCCATCTCTTGTTTGCCACCCTCGTTCAAATTCTTGATTAACTCTTCGTTTGGTAAATCGAAGTGATCCTCAATCGCCCGTTTGGCCGAACCAGTAATAATAATGACGTCTTCAATGCCTGCGTTAACTGCCTCCTCAACTACATATTGAATAACCGGCTTGTCGACAATCGGCAGCATCTCTTTGGGCATGGCTTTTGTTTGGGGTAAAAAGCGGGTGCCAAACCCCGCGGCGGGAATAACAACTTTTCTAATCTTCTTCATGCGTATATTTGATTGTAAGGGTTATAACAAATCCTGTCAACATTTGACATTTATAATTTGCATCTATATACTGCCGACATGGTAGACCGTCAACCAAATCCCTTTAAAAGATTAGCAATTGCTGCAACGCTGGGAGCAGCTGCTTTGGGTGTTGGCGGTTGTGCAACTTCGGAAACAACGCAAGCAACATCATCGCCCAGAATTGAATCACCTGCGGCATCTCCTGTAACTTCACAAGAAAATAACCCAAACCTTATTAATAACGACCCTGTGTTAACTCTTATTGCTATAGGTGGTGGCGTACTTGCTTTCTACTGGTTAGGTTTGGCACTCACGGGCATCCCAGAACCAAAGAAGAAATCTTCACAGAGATAATCTCTTTGCATATTTACACAACCATTAATTTCTGTTAAAATGTTGACAAATCCCATAAACTCTTTGTTAGGTTAGGGATTTTAATTTATGGCAACTACACCGGTAGTTTTCTTAAAAGAAGTTCGGGATGAACTTGGAAAAGTTGTCTGGCCAACCAGAGACGAAATAATTAGATTAACGGGAGTAGTCATTTTAATCAGCGTAATCGTCGGCATTTTCTTAGGCACAACCGACTTTATCCTAACAAAATTAATCGGGTTATTAATAACTAGACGCTAGATTAATGATTTAAGATTAAAGATTTATGAATGATGATAAAAAACAAATAGTTGAAGATCAAGTTACTGAACCGGAAGCTCCAGTCGAAATTCCTGTTGTTGAACCTGAAACTCCAGCTGAACCTGTTCAGATCGAAGCTCCCAACGAGCCGGAAATCGAAGCTAAGGAAGAAGAAGGCGACGTTGCCCCAGCCGAAGAAGTAGTTTTGCAAGAAACCGCTCCTGAAGAAAAAGCCGAAGAAGTTAAACCGCATTCCCCTGCCGACGACGCCAAATGGTACATCGTTCACACTTATTCCGGACACGAAAATAAAGTCTCCAAATCTTTAAAACAAAGAATTGAGTCAATGGGTTTTGAAAACCGCATTTTTGACATTATTGTTCCAGTCAGAGATACAGTAAAAGTTTCACAGGGCAAAAAAGAAACCATTAAAGAAAAAATCTTTCCCGGCTATGTTTTGGTAAAAATGATTTTGGACGACGAAAGTTGGCTGTTGGTACGAACCACTCAGGGCGTCACCGCTTTTATCGGCGCCGGCAATAAACCGACTCCGATTTCCGACAAAGAAGTTGCGGCTATTCAAAAGTTTATGGCCACCGAAGAGCCGTTGTACAAAACCGCTTTTGTCACCGGCGAGGCAGTTAAGATTACCGACGGTCCGTTTACCGATTTCTTGGGCACAATTGACAATATTGACGAAGCCAAAGGCAAACTCAAAGTGTTGGTGAGCATTTTCGGACGCGAAACTCCGGTGGAACTCGACTTTTTACAAGTTTCAAAATTGTAAGGGGTGGCAGAAATGGAAAGGCTCCCGACAGCGCGCAGACCAGTGAGTCGTGAGTGAGCACTGACGGGAAGGAAATTTCTGACAGGACCCCGAAAATATATGGCAAAGAAAATTAAGACAATCATTAAAATAAATATTCCGGCTGGAGCGGCTACGCCTGCGCCGCCGGTTGGAACGGCACTTGGTCCACACGGACTCCCCATTATGGAGTTTGTTAAAGCGTTTAATGACCGAACCGCCGATCAAAAAGGCACCATTGTTCCGGCTGTAATTACGGTTTACGAAGACCGCACTTTTTCGTTTATTGTTAAAAAATCCCCAATTGCGGAAATGATTAAAAAAGCGATGAACTTAGAAAAAGGCTCCGGCAAGCCGGGCAATGAGAGCGCGGGAACACTGACAAAAGCGCAAGCCGAGCAAATTGCCAAAGATAAATTAGAAGACTTAAATACCGATGAAGTTTCGCAGGCGGTAAAGATTGTGGAAGGAGTTGCCCGCTCAATGGGCATCAAAGTAGCATAATATGGGTAAAATTAGAGTCAAAGCCTTCGGAGACGAAGAGCTGGAACAAAAACAAAAATTAAAAGAGGAAAAACGCAAAGAAGCCAAAAAAATGACTAAGGTTCCCGGCATGAAGGGCGGGGAAAGGATTGTCGCGGTCGGCCCCAGCGAAGAAGAATTGGCGACGTTAGATAATAAAGGGGTGGCAGAAGAGGAAGGGTTCCCGACAGCGCGCAACGAAGAGAGCACTGGCGGGAAGGAAACTTCTGACAGGACCCCATCAAAAAAACATTTGGAGCAAAAGGCTTTCCATTCACAAAAATACCAAACACTTTCCGACCAGTTCGATAAAAGCAAAATCTATACTATTAAAGAAGCGTTGGAGCTCTTGGAAAAACTGCAGCGGAAATCATTTGACGAAACTGTTGAATTACATTTGAACACGCTTACCAGCGGGATTTCCGGGCAAATTACCCTCCCCCACGGCACCGGCAAAGTTACCCGCGTCGCCATCGCCGACGACAAAGTAATTGCCGAAGTTGAAAAAGGGATTATTAATTTTGATGTTTTGGTCGCGGAGCCCTCGATGATGGCAAAACTGGCTAAAGTTGCCAAAGTTTTGGGACCAAGAGGTTTAATGCCAAATCCCAAAAACGGCACGATTACGCCCAAACCTGAGGAAGTCGCCAAAAAATACGCGGGCGGACAAATTAACTTTAAAACCGAGGCCAAAGCGCCAATCATCCATTTAACGGTTGGCAAAATGTCATTTGGACCGGACAAATTAACGGAAAACATTGAAGCCCTAATCGCCGTAATTAAAAAAACCAATATCGTAAATGCAACTCTAAAGTCAACGATGAGCCCGGGCGTGAAGATTAAGATCTAATTCTCCAACTAACCTCCAGCGCTTGCTTTCTGGATAAAAATCCCTATAATAAACCGCATGTGGGCAGAGAAACAAAATGGAGTTTTAGTTATAATACCATCTTTTGATGACATGGCTAATTTGGAGACAGTGAATCTGCATCCGTTGGCGAAAGAGTGGGAATAACTCAACCTGACGCAAAAATAGAACTCCGCCACCTTGAGACAATCAAACGTCCTCCTGCCACAGGCAAAACCAGGGCTCAATTATTTGCAAACGGTGACTTAGTAATCTTCCTTTCAAAGCAAGACAGCCGGAATTGGCCTCTAGAGGGAATAAAAATAGAAAGAACATCTATTGAAACACCTTTAATTAGAGACGAGCAGTTTAGGAAGGGGTTACTGGAGGCAGCAATTCCGGAAAAAGGAGTTTTAATTAACTTTGGGCATCTGCAATCTTCCAGAAGCCATCCTCATTGGTAAAGCTCGCCCTATTGACAACCACCCAAACCCGCAGTAGAATCACCCCAATATGCGTGGAGGAATTGAAAATCAACTTCATCTCTCTCCCGATAGCGTTGCCACCACGACAACGCCACCGGGACATTTTTCTGCTGACAGTCCTTTTGCGGAGAGCTTTCGACTTGAAGCTCATGTTGCAAGCATTGGTATCTATGCTTATGTTGCCGAATTAGGAGAAAGTTCAGATCCAGCTTATCGAGCTTGGGAAGAAGTCAGAAATCGCAGGGCTGAAGAATTAGTTGGAAAAGTGTTTGGCTCCGATGGAAAACGATTGCCATACACCGGATTTGAAGGATATTTTGTCGGAGAATCGCCCACAAGAATCGTTGAGATAGAAGAAAATCTAGGGGAGCATATCTTAAGAAATATTCATCTTAACTTTGGAGCGCACGATGTATCCTCTGGTCTTAGGGAACACGACGTGCTAGCGGCGCTCCATGGAAAAACAATGGCTGTAAAACATGTTCGTGAAATTATGGAATTTTTCGATTGCCTTTTCAAAGAAACCCTGTCAGAGGCAAGGCCTATAACTCCTCCGGAAACATATGAGCATTTCCGAGCAGGCACTTACCAAAGAGTTGAATCAGGTCAAACATTTACTGAAGCTGTAAATTCCCTTACCAACGTAACCATTGCGACACCAAGAGAAACGGAAGCATACGATGCTCTGGCACGAATCGGAGTATTCGGGCATCCCGGACTAAGAGGAATGCATAAAGCAAGACTAAGTGCAATGCGTGAGACAGAGCATGAAGAACCAACTGTTGAAACTAGCAGGTTCGCCAGACTTGCATTTCCTGTTCCAGCAGGCTTATTAGATGACGACAACCCGTTATCACGCTAATCTACATATTAATTTGACATTTCCTCCGTTCTGAACTATCATCCACAATTATGAATCTTGAACGCATCAGACACACCATCAATACGGAAATTCATGACAGAGTAAACTTAAAGCTTGGTTTAATTTTACTTGCGGTAGTTAGCACGTTTTTTGGAATAAATGGCCTAGTAAATGATAACCTGGGTGGCTACGTAGCGCTTGGAACCGCGGCGCTCTCTGGGATCACGGCGGTGGCAATAAATCTTGACTAAACAATCAATATAGGCTATAATTCTTGTCTTATGTCAGTTGAAAACAGAGCAAACAACGAATCGAGTACGGGTGAAATTATTACCATACTTTTACCATTTGCAACTGTAATCCTTGCTGCTATTATTAACGCGGGCAATACCAGTCTTGCCGCTCCATTCATAGCTGGCGGCGCAATTGCTACAGGAGTATCGGCCGTAGGCACATATCTTCACAACACTTTTTCAGCACCCCACTCAAACTAACTCTTGACGATAACAAGCTCTTCCCAGATAATTCTCCAAACTAAAACAACTTATGCTAAAATACACTCCTGCCGCAAAGTATGAGAGAAAGAGAAACACATTCGTTAATCGGAGCAACCAGTTGGGCAATTACCCGGCGAGTTCTTCACCCGCAAGCAGAAGGTATCGAGAATTTTGCAATTTCTAGAAGACATTTAATAGAAGGCGGATCAGTACTTATCTATGCCAATGACCCCCTGGAGAAAAAGTCCGTTCCTGCGACGGCCATCGCGGTTGAAGATCACCTCATTTCAATTAATCATCTAGTAGTATTTGTTTCAAGGAGACAAGTTGACTCAAATTTAGGTCTACCTAATAAAGCACAACATTATTTTCTTATGAATAAGTGGGCAAAATCTCCAGGAGTTACCATGATTCCAATTGTTCAGGAAAAAGACCGCTGGAGATATCCAGATTGGGTGGAATTTAACACCGCTGCGGAAGCAGAGGGAAAAGAATTAGCGAAAACTTCCGGCAATGTAATTGTTATTACCCCGGGCGGAGAGCGAACCCCTAAGCTTCAAGAAGCAAAGATAGGATTCGCGGCACTGTTTCGCGATGCCAAAGAAATCGCTATGGCAATGCCAATTGCTGTACCATACAAAGCTAATAAAGTTATTGCAGGCCCTCCAATTTCATGGGAGGATTCACTTAAGGATCGTGAAAGAAACCCCGAAATGTTCCTAAAAGATAGATTAATGGCTCGTCTTGCGCTTATTACTCCCGAAGAAGAACGAGGATTCTACGCCGAAATGGCTGAAAAATTTGTTATGCCGCCAACCACCGCTGAGTAGGCTGAGATACATCGGTAACACTTTTGAGTTAGAATAGCTATCTCAAAAGGAGGTGATAACCGATGAAATCAAAATTACGCCTTTTGGATCGTGAAGTGGAGTGGCCAATGCAACATTTTTCATTATGCTAAGTTTAGCAGGTGTTTGCATAAATATTTACTATGATTTTACTTCTCTTCTCCCTAAGGGATAGACAATATCAGCTGTTGGAAGATTTTGATTATCAATTCTTACGAATGGCACAAATTCCCTACCGACCCGAATTGGAGCTGCTTTACCGCCCGCGCCTCTTGGCCTTTTGTTTTTAACCGGCCACTTTGGCGTTTCTCTTACCGAATAAGCGTTATAAGGTTCGGTCGGTTTTGGCGCAAAACTAGCAACTGTACCAGTTGGCGTATCATCTAATTCAGTTACTGCCTGGTCAGAACTGACAATAATTTTTCCTTTAGAATCCTTGTGTAATTTAAATTTAGTATTAATATCGATATAATTACCGGCTTGATCTTTTCTCATAAAATGCTCATGCCCGTAAACTAATTCATCGGGGTTAAGAAGCGCAACTAATCTTTGGAGATTTCTCTGGGTAATTTCCCCCTCTCCTGTAGGCAATTTACCGTGTTTTGTCCAATCTGGAACCGCATGAGACATCATCGCTACCGTTTTACCTCTTCGTCTTGCGGCTCTTACTCTCTTTTGAATATCTTTTATCTTTTCCGTGGTTACTAATCCTTTTTCGGCGCCAACTGGCATTACTGTCGCGTCAAATGGTACAAGAATATCTAGGGATTCCTCGCTTTCCACAACGCCTAGGTTTGTAAAATATGGTATCCCATGCTTTCTAAAAAAGGTTTTGGCATTAAATCTTCTTCTTTCTATTGGTAGAGCAACCGGGCTTTCTGTGCCTGCCTCAAAATCGAAAGGAAGCCTCGCATCCCAATTCCCCTGTATAACATAAACTCTTGCTCCTGATGTTCTTAATTCTGCCGCCATTGTCAAAAATCTTTCATAATAATGTTCAACGTCGGCAGCTAAATAACTTATTAATTGCTCTGATTGATCAGAAACATAATGCCCGTAATGCTTATAATCACCATATTTTTTCATTCCTGCCAAAACTTGATCATCGGTTAATTCTCCTGCTTCTCTTCTGGTTTCTTCCAAAGGCTTTTTTTCATAGCTTTCTAGATGAGCTTGAAGGCCAATCAAATCAAGATAACCTGTTCTAAGTTCGGATAATATTTTTTCGTCATTAGCTCCTTCTTTTTGCAGTTTTTTATATTTATTATAAAATCCTTCGTAAAATTGCTTTTGTAGATCTGCAAGTGCAACAGATCCACCGATATCTCCCAATAAAAACACCCGATCGAACCTTTGCGATAGAACCGATTCTCTAATTTTCCCAAATGTATCATCATCTAAACCATGTAAATCACTGATAATTCCATCTCTTTGCGTATAATGCTGCTTTATCTCCAAAGCCTTAACAGCACTATCTGTTTGCCCGAGACGTTGTTCCATAATCACGCTAAAAGGATGCGTGCCAATTCTATCCGCTTCAGCAATAATTTTTCGCCTAAGACCCATTGCCCTAGTAATAGGGGTAACTTCTAATCCATTAGTATCCGGATTTCTAAATGAAGGCATTTCGTTTGCCATAATGGATTGATTATATCACAGATTTACAATTTGTCAATATTATAGGTTGTATGAAGATTTATTTGAGGCTAGATTAAATCTTATTATGACTTATAGTACTTTAGATTCCCTATCTACTTGCAAAACTAACGGGTCCTTTTTAAGGATACTTCTGGCTACTCTTTTAAGCGTAACCATCGTTGTCATGTTGCCGGTGGGGTTCGCAACCGTATGCCAAAGAGTACCTTCCATGGATTCTAGCGGGAACTCAACAATTTGTTCTCTTCTTTTCCCAGATTTTGCTTCTATCAAAATACTTATCCTTTTGGTGCTTGAACATTCAATTCCGACTAGCCACTCATCTTTACTTAATATAGCTTTTGAAACTCTTTTCTCAATTATTTTTCCTGCTTTTTCTTCTTTTATTATTATTTCTCCTATTAAAGGCACTGAAAACTCTTCGACAAATTTATGCCGATGCCAATTCGATTCACCATCAAAATTAGCGGGCAACCGGGTAATTTTAACTACTACTGGAATATGTGAGTCTCTTTGGTAAAAATAAAAGCCGTTTCTTTCTTCCCCACCCTCGCGGTATTCGGTATCAACTTCTGATAATGGAATAAACATACTTTAATTGTAGCTTAACTAAGAAAAATATCAATCTCACAATTTAACACCTTGACGCAAATCAATTCTTCTGGTAAACTTACTAAACCTAAGACAGCAAGTCTCTAAATAAGAATAAATCTTGCCGAGGCCAAATAAGTATCTAGAATTTAGTATCTAGTATTTTGCAGCTTCCCTAGGGAAGCTTTTTTATTATTATGAACGATAAAATCAGCGCAAACAGGCAGAAGAAAATCGAAATCGTTGCGGGTTTGAATGAAAAAATCGCCCGTTCTAAAGCGATTATTTTTACCAATTTCGAAAAAGTCACCCACAAACAACTCGAAACCTTAAAGAAAGCCATCAAACCGATGCAAGCCGAGTATGTCGTCGCCAAAAACTCCTTAGTATTGAGAGCCTTAGACGAAAATAAAATAAAACTTGAAGGTGAGAATTTGCTTGAAGGCCCCACCGGAACGCTTTTAATTTACGGCGACGTCGTCTCCCCTTTGAAACAATTGGCCAAAACTATTAAAGAATTGGGGCTTTTGAACGTTAAATTAGGAATAATGGAGAACAAATTTTTAACCGGCGAGCAGGTCTTGAAGATCTCGACTTTGCCAACTAGAGAAGTTTTATTAGCCCAAATTGCCGCTGGACTAAAGTCTCCAATTTCCGGCTTACACCGCGCTTTGAATTGGAATTTGCAAAAATTAGTGCTGACTTTTAAATCGATTGAAAATTCAAAAGGTGCATGATTGTTGCATTGTTGAATTGTTGCATTGTTCAAAAACAATCTAGCAATTTAGCAATAGAGCAATTTCACCGACAAAGGAGGTGACATATGGCAAAATTAAGTAATGAAGAATTGTTAAAAGCAGTTGAAGAAATGTCAGTTCTCGAACTATCTGAATTTGTTAAAGCCTTGGAAGAAAAATTCGGAGTAAGCGCAGCCGCTATGGCAGTCGCCGCTCCAGCAGCCGCAGCTCCCGCAGAAGCAGGAGAAGCAGTTGAAGAACAAACAGTCTTTAACGTCGTTATTGCAAACGGAGGAGCAACCAAAATCGCAGTCATTAAAGCTTTAAGAGAATTAGTTCCGACATTGGGACTCTCGGAAGCAAAAGGATTAGTTGACAGCGCTCCAAAGGAAGTAATGACAGCAGTCAACAAGAAAACAGCAGAAGAAGCTAAAGAAAAATTAACAGCAGCGGGCGCTACCGTTGAATTGAAATAAGCTGAATTTGCAAATTTCGCAATCTTCCCCCGTCACAGGGGGATTTTTGTTGCTAAAAAGGCTGTTAACCATTTTCCCTCTTGACAAATTTGTTCTACTTTGTTACTTTATAGTCAATTACATAGTATATTGATATGGCAGAACAAATTTCAATAAACAACCTACCCGATTTACTCACTGTTCGTGAAGTGGCGCAGATTTTAAGAGTCTCCCCTCTCACGATTAAACGTTGGGGTAAAAGAGGCAAACTTCCGGCTATTAGAATTAATTCCCGCGGTGACAGAAGATATAAAAAAGAAGCCGTCCTCTGGCTCCTTGGCATCCAAGCAAAAGAAGAATAAAGTCGCTCCGCTCCAATTTCTAATTCTTGATTTTTAATTTCTAAATTTTTATCGACGGCGAAATCTATTATTCCAAAAAGTTGATTCTTCGGGTAATGGTTGACCAAATTGTACCTTAGCCCTACAACCTACTTCATGACCAACCGGAACCTCTGCTTCTCCCGATGAATTCGTATCAGGAACGACTCCTACTTTACTTACTAAATGATCACCCTGCAAATCAGAGGATGCTCCATCAAAAGCTGTAATTGTGTCTACTTGGGATAATGAAGGATCAGTCATTTCTTTTGGTAAAAGCATAACCATATTACAGAAAGAAAAAACCATTGTCAATTGGGATTTTGAGGTATTTTGAAATTATTTAACAAAATCTGAGCCGACGATAACCAGGATTTGGGCGTTTGGTTTTGTTTCTCCGGAAGGAATTGAAGAACTAACACTGCCGCCCAAAAGATTGGCAATTTGCGCTGCCATTTGAGCCTGATTTCCGCTTAAATCAATCACTTGTGTTTTGGCATAACTGCCTTTTGCATCCGCTTTGCCGGAAACCATCACATTGCTAAACGAACCGGTTATTTTAGTCTCTGCCGTACCCGCCAAACCCACCGTTGTAGTGCCATTGTAGATTGCCACTGAAACCTTCGCCGGGGTGGGAGAAACTAAGCTTGATGCGGAGCCAGAAGCTGTCGGTGAACCAATATTAACCGGCGCCACCTGAATAATTTTATCAATGCTTTCCCGAAACAGAATTGCCTCTTTTGCCTGGGTATAAATCAAAACCTTATCGCCGTTTTTTGCCAACGCAAAAAACGGCTGTCCCGCCAGTTTGGTAACATCCGAAACTGTCGCAATCGTCGGAGTTTCACCGCTTGGCAATTCGATTAGCTTCCCTACCTTATTAATTAGGTCCTTTACTTCCGCATTTACCGGAGCTTTTGGATTTTGCAAAAGCGCTTGTGTTTGTTTGTACTGATTATAATAATAGTAAGCCGGAAGAGAAGCAACAATTAAAACGACAATCACCAAAATCAACCAGAGGCTTTTGTTTGACCTAATTCCCCCCAGTTTCAAAGCGGGCATTTTCATCTCTAATTTATCATAAGAAACTCACCGCACGCTTGTCAAGGATTGCTTGGATTCTAGATTTGTTGTACAGTAAATATGAATGACTAAAAAAATATTTTTCCTGCTCTTATTTTTTTTATTGACCGCTTTTCTTGCAAGCGCCTCTTCTGCTTACACCGGCTTTACCAGCGCCTACTTAAGATTGGATAACCCAACCGCCAACGCTCCCCTTTCCGGAACTGTCTGCGCCCAACCTTTTACTAGCGGAACCGAGGCAAAAGTTGTCCTAACCTTTCCGGACAGCTTTAGCGTCTCCGCCAATACCAGCAATTGGAGCACTAACGTTAGCGATATTCCCTCCGGAGCAACTGTTTGGCCGGGCATCGGCGCCACCGCCTCAAGCGTTTCCGGCAATGCAGTCACTTTTGTCAGCGGTGATTTAGTGGTTGGCACTTTGTATTGTTTTAATTTTTCAAGTAACTCTTCCACCATCGGCGCCGCCGGCAATGACCAAAACGGAACAATTGCGACCAAAAATTCCTCAAATGCAACAATTGACTCAACTACTTACGCGTTATCGATAGTTACCGACAACCAAATTAAGATTACAGCTACTGTTCCGTCGCAAGTCAGCAGTTTACCAATTTCAATCGAATCAGTCACCACCGGTTCACAATTTTCCCAAAATACTACTCTTGATTACAAAATTACCTATGGTTCGCTGGCCAGCAGCGCCATTCCATTGACGATCCAAGCCCAATGGTCGCAAGGCACAATCGAAGGCAGTCCGACACCGTCGGTTGACATCGTTGATTATGTTATCGGCAGCGCGTCTGATGCATACGGTGGGGCGACTGCCATAGTTGACACGGTTAATAATACCATCACCTGGACCATTCCCTCTTTTCCGGGCAATACCGTAGATCAAACCGTTACGTTTAGTTTGAAAACCAACACCTCTTACACCGGCGCCAGCAGCGTCAGCTTTGATGTTTCGGCCAGAGCCATTTCCGGTTCGACTGTCACTCCCGACCAAACCGTAACTCAAACATATTTATATAGCGCCCCTGCTGCGTCAGCTTCAACTCCAACTCCAACTCCCACTGCTGGCGCCAACGCTCCTTCCGGGGGCGCCAAAGCGGCGCCGTCAGCAGGACTTTTGCAAGGCGCGCCCGCCGCCCTGTTTGATATTATTTCGGCAACCGTCCACGCGGCAAAGCAAAATCTCATTCCGTTTATTATTCTTTGTATCATCGCATCGGTATTGCTAATATGGCTGGTGATATTTGCCGTGCGGCGGATCAGGGCGCGTGCGGACGCCAGGAAAATCGAGGAGGAAATGAATGCCGCGCCGTCTCCCCAACCTAAGGGGTTGAAAAAAGCAAAGAGACAAGGGACAATAGATAATGAAAATGGCAATTAAAATGAAATTATTAAATAAAGTTCTCTGCACTTTTTTGTTCATTGCGCTTCCGGGGCTAATTTTGCTGTCACCCCTTGCATCTGCTCAAGTAAGTATAACTAAGAATGCCCGGGTTGATACCGGTAACGCAGGACTCACAGTAAGAGTGGCTCCGGGAGAAGTTTTACCTATTTCGGTTAAATTATCAAACTTTGGCGGAGGCAAAAGAGTCGATGTTCTGCTTAAGTACTCTATTTTTACGAATACGGGAGAGGAAATATACACGACGAGTGACACCGCGGCGGTGGAAACGACGGCTAGCTTTGTAAAAACGGTCCAAATTCCTTTTGGCACGGCGCCGGGAGTCTATACCGCCAAAACTTCCGCTACATACCAAGGCCAATTGGCACCCACTACTACCCAATTTTCTTTTACAGTGGAACGAAAAATTCTCGGAATTTTTCAAAGCGATTTCTTTTTCTATGGAGGCATTAGTGTTCTCGCCGGTATTTTTATCGCCTTATTGGTCTACTTTTTGGTCAGACGCCGACGCACGACAAGGTTTACGCCCTTAGATTATTCCAATATCCCCCACGATAAGCGTACTTTCTACGAAATCTTAAGCGACACGATTATGCAAATGCGCGGGCGTGTCGGAGACCAAGCGCTTGAGATTGCCTCGCATATTGACGGACTTAAGATTGATAAAGAAACCGGCCGCGTACTGGATTTAACCGAACCCCCGGCAAAAATTATTGCTACTCTTGTATCTGAATATGAAAAGCTGCTTGGTAAAAAAGTCAGTTTTTCATTCAGGGGAAATACTTGACATCAAGAGAAAATAGATCTATAAATTTATTAGGGCATGAATTGTGGAAACGCAAAAAACAATACTGATCGTTGAGGATGAAAAAAATCTCCGCGAGGCGATTGCGGATATCCTTCGTCTCAAAAATTATCTCCCCCTTGAAGCGGAAAACGGCAAGGTAGGCGTAGAAATGGCGCTCTCAAAACATCCCGATCTTATCTTGCTTGACCTACTTATGCCGGTAATGGATGGCATGGCGGCTCTTAAAAAAATCCGCGCAGACGCTTGGGGAGCGAAAGTTCCCGTTATTATCCTCACAAACCTAAGCGCGACCAATGAACAGCTGGTGGAGGACATGGTTACGCATAAACCAATGCATTATTTAATTAAATCGGATTGGAAACTTCATGATGTCGTTGCTAAAATTGAAGAGATTTTAAAAACATAGGAAAATATCCACTTAGCAGGAGGGGGGGGTGAGACTACTATGGAAGATAACGGAGAATCAAAAAAACTCGCACTGCATTACATGCAAACGCTGGTAGATATAGCCAGAGAATCTTTTTTAATTCTTGATTCCGATCTACGGGTGATTTCCGCCAACCCGACTTTCTACCAAAACTTTCAGGTTGAGCCCGCGCAAACAGAGGGCAAACTTCTTTATGAATTAGGCAATGGTCAATGGAATATTCCAGAACTGAAGAAATTGCTGGAAGAAATTTTGCCGGGTAAAAAAGTGGTCAAAGATTATAAGGTTGAGCATGTTTTTGAAACCATCGGGGAGAAAACAATGTTACTCAATGCTAAACAAGTAGACACGGTACAACTGATTATTTTGGCCATTGAAGATGTCACCGTCAGAAAGGCTCTTGAAGATAAATTAAGCCAGTACACTAAAAGGCTTGAGATCAAAGTCGCCGAACAGACAGTCAATCTTGCCAATCGCGTGGAAGACTTGGAACGGACAAATAAAACCATGGTTGGGAGAGAATTAAAAATGGTTGAACTAAAAAAAGAAATTGAAGAGCTAAAGAAACGAGTCAAAAACGGCAATGGCAACCACTAAAACGGCCGACAAAAATGAAATCTCAACTTCCAGAGAATTTTTATAAATTACTCTTTGACCATATGCTTGATGGACTAGCCTATTGTCAGGTTCTTTTTGATGAGCAAGGACATTCTATTGACTATATTTATATAGAAACTAACGAAAATTTTGAAAAATTGACGGGACTAAAGAATGTTGCGGGGAAAAAAGCCACAGAAATAATTCCGACAATTGGTGAGTCCAACCCCGAGTTATTTAAAGTTTCCGGCCGCGTTTCTTTAACCGGAAAGCCGGAAAGTTTTGAAACATACATTGAAAAGCTAAGAGTATGGCTTTTTATTTCGGTTTATAGAATAAGAAAAGATTTTGTCGTGGGCATACTTCAAAATATAACCGACAAAAAACGGATGGAGAAAGATTTGGAAAATGCGAGTAAAGCTTCTCAAAATGTTCTTGAAGATTTAAGTACGGAAAAGGCTAAAGCGGAAGCGGCCGAAGCCAAAGAAAAAGCTTTATTAATAAGTATCGGCGATGGTGTGTTCGCGACCGATCAAAACGGTAAGGTTATACTCATAAATCGCACGGCAGAAACGCTCACGGGCTGGCACAGCAAGGAGGTAATGGGCAAGATATGGCCGGTGGTAATTGACCTTGAAACCGGAGATGGCATAAAAGTACCACCAGATAAAAGACCGCTTTTTTTGGCTATTCATGCAAGGAAAACTACTACTACTACTACTACTACTACTACTAGTTCATCTTATTTTTACGTCCGGAGAAATGGAACTAAGTTTCCGGTCGACATAACGGTCAGTCCGGTAATAATCGGGGGTAAAATTATTGGGGCAATATCCGTATTTCGCGACGTTACCAAAGAAAAAGCGATTGACAAAACAAAGACGGAATTTGTTTCCCTTGCCAGTCATCAGCTTCGAACGCCTTTGACCACCATCAGCTGGTATACCGAAATGATTTTAAAGGGTGACGTCGGTAGGATTATTCCCGCACAAAAGAAATATCTTGAAAAAATCTATCAGGGCAATCAACAGATGATTGGACTGGTGAATACTCTTTTGAATGTTTCCCGTATTGAACTGGGGACACTTGTGGTTAAACTAGAACCGACTGACATAATTAAACTGGCGCAAAACGTGCTTGACGAGCAAAAACCGAAAATTGAAAAGAAAAAACTGATAATTAAAGAAAGTTTCGCTAAGGATGTTCCAACGTTTTTAGCCGATCCGCAGCTTCTACGCATGGTTCTACAAAATCTCCTCTCCAATGCTGTGGAATATACTCCGCCCGGAGGGAAAATTGAACTGGCAATTTCTTACGATAGTAAAAAGGCGATACTCATAGAAGTTTCCGATACGGGCTACGGCATCCCAAAAAATCAGCAGGATAAAATATTTACCAAGCTTTTTCGCGCCGATAATGTCAGAGATAAGGAAATCGGCGGAACAGGTTTAGGCCTCTATATTGTCAAATCAATCGTGGAGAATTCCGGCGGGAAAATCTGGTTTAAATCCAAAGAAAATAAAGGCACTACTTTCTACGTAACGCTTCCTTTAACCAAGCCTGTTGTTAGCGTCCCCGGCTCAAAAAGTTGAAAAAATCCCACAGACAATAGATAATAAAAATGGTAATTAAAATGAGATTATTAAATAAGCTTCTCTTCGCTTTTTTGTTGGTTGCGCTATTGGGGTTAAC
>Ga0182011_10001820_pt1 | contig 18477 bp, 15 predicted proteins | sample 711E1DmetaG_FD_120481 | JGI IMG/M metagenome (GOLD analysis project Ga0182011, IMG submission 120481) | Permafrost microbial communities from Stordalen Mire, Sweden - 711E1D metaG | ecosystem: Environmental > Terrestrial > Soil > Wetlands > Permafrost | place: Sweden: Stordalen | collected... | reverse complement strand
GATGGGCTGCGACACGCTCGTTCAGCACCTCCAGCTGCCCCCTGCCGATTCCTGCCAGGATATTGCTTAAACGGTAGTTGTACCCGATTTTGGAATGCTCGTAATGCGGTGCATCATCACGCGCCTGGGTGGCGAAGAATCTGGCCTTTTTTATCAGCTGCTCATCATTGGAGATCAAAGCTCCCCCTCCGGATGTTGTGATGATCTTGTTTCCGTTGAAGGAAAGTGTACCCATGATCCCGAAGGTACCGCAGTTCTTTCCGTCCACCCTGCTCCCGAGGGATTCGGCGGCATCTTCGATGACCGGGATATCGTATCTTGCGCCGATCTCCAGTATCTTTTTTATGTTGGCCGGCATCCCATAGAGATGAACGACCAGGATGGCTTTGGGTTTCTTGTTTTTCCGGGTCCTGTCTAAAATCGCTTCTTCGAGAAGGGCCGGATCCATGTTCCAGGTTTCCTTCTCGCTGTCGATAAAAACGGGCGTTGCTCCGAGGTAAATGGCCGGGTTCACCGTCGCGCAGAATGTAAAGCTGGATACCAGCACCTCGTCTTCCCTTCCGATATCCAGGAGGATCATGGCAAGATGAATGGCAGCGGTTCCGGAACTGACAGCCGCTACGTGTTTGATGCCAAGGTACTGTGCCAGTTCCTTTTCAAAATTGTCGATGTTGGCACCTGCAGGAGCAACCCAGTTGGTGTCAAAGGCTTCCTGGATGTATTTGTGCTCCCGGCCGCTCATGTGCGGCGAGGAAAGCCAGATCCTAGTATTCTTCAATTTTTTTCCTGATAAGTGTATAAATAATGATTTTAAGATCTTCCAGCAAGGAATACTGCTCCAGGTACCGGAGGTTGATCCTTACTTTATCCGGGAAGATCACCCGGTCGTTATATTCCTGCGGGTCCGGAACGCCGGCCAGGATTGTTTCTTCATCCAGATATTTCAGGGTAGCCGGACCGGTGATCCCCGGACGCAGGGAAAGGATGCTGCGTTCAGCCGGGGACAGATTTTCGGCATAGCCAGGGACATCTGGCCTGGGACCGACAAAACTCATATCGCCGATCAGAACATTGTACAACTCCGGCAGTTCATCCAGCTTCCATTTTCTAAGGAATTTTCCTTCCTTTGTTATCCTGGGGTCGTTACGCACCGAAATGGTATTGGCTCCATCATTCGGATGCATCGTACGGAATTTGTAAATGACGAAGATCCTTCCTTCTTTACCTGCCCTTTTTTGTTTATAGAGTACCGGGCTTCCGGAACCCAGGCGGATGGCAATGGAAATGAACAGCATGAAGGGTGCTGCAATCGCCAGGCCAATGGCTCCGAAAATGCGGTCAAACAGGTATTTAACGGTACTTCTCATTTACCAGCATATTATTCAGGATGCCTGGCAGGCATGTTTACCGATTAAGCAGGACAAGCCATTCTGTTAATAATGGATATTTTTACTGAGAATTATGGCCGAGTAAAATTAACATTATCTTTGATAAGTTGTTCCTCCGGGCCTCCACAAAGTCAGGACAGGCCGTCAGGGGTTCCCGGCCGGGGCGAGGCAATGGATGAAGAATTTTGACCCTTGTTACTGGGTTTGCGGCTTATGAGTATTGTAAGAACTAGATCTGTTTTCCATGTTTAAGCGACTGCCGGGCCAACCCGAATTATACAGGAACACCTTGATCCTTATCCTGGGCACCGGGCTTGGGCAGGCAATCCCGATCCTTTTGCAGCCCTTTCTACGGCGGATCTACACCCCGGAAGAATTCGGGGTTTTTGCGGTCTATTTCAGCATGATCAATATCCTCACGGTGATTGCCAATTTCCGGTATGACCTTGCCATAAACCTGCCCAAATCCGATGAGAACGGTGCGAACCTGATGATGATAAGCATCTTCATCAACGTTATTTTCCATGTGATTGTTTTTGGGATCATCCTCATTTTCAGGAATGACATTGCAGCACTTGTCAGGATTCCACCCCAATATTCAAAATTCCTGTTCATACTCCCGCTGAGTACTTTTTTCTTCTGCACCTTCCAGGCGATCAACTACTGGCTCATCCGGAAGAAAGCTTTCAAGGTGGTCTCGATAAATAAGATCTCCAGGAGAGGCGCCGAGGGACTGGTGCAGATAGGATTTGGGTTAATGCGGAATTCTGCCGGGTTGTTCTGGGGCGATCTTGCAGGAAACATTGCCAATAATATTTCCGGGTTCCGCCAGCTGAAAAAAACGGGTTTCAGGCTCTCTTTCATTTCGCGGTTGAACATGAAGATGATGCTGAAGGAGTATTTTCATTTCCCCAAGTACAACCTCATTCCACAGCTGATGGGAACCATAGCCATGCAGTTTCCGGTATTTATCATCAGCCGGCATTTTACCAAGACCGACCTGGGATATTTTGACCTCACCCAGCAGGCCATCATTTTCCCGTTTTCACTGATCACGGTTGCGATCTCGCAGGTCCTTTTGCAGATGGTCTCGGAGAAAAGAAACAAGAAGCAGGGAATCAAAAAGGATTTCCTCGGCCTGTCGGTCATCCTCCTTGGGATTGGGATCGTGTCTGTACTGTTGATCGAGTTTTGGGGGCCGGCACTCTTTTCATTTATCTTCGGTTCAAAATGGACTTTGGCCGGTCACTACTCCCGGACCCTGATCATCGGGTACCTGTTCTTCCTTGTTGCCTCGCCCATGACGGGAATACTGATCGGGCTGGAGAAGATCAAATCCCTGGGACTCTGGAACCTCGTCCACCTGCTGTTGATGATCGCCCTGAGCCGCATACCGGATATATCATTCCCCACGTTCCTGCAACTCTTCGTAGGACTGGAGATCATCTCATTTTCATTTTTCTATTTCCTGACCTTTTTCGCAGTGAGGAAATATGAACGCGATCTGATTAAAATGAATCCCAAAACGCAAAATGCGCAGAGTTAACAGTGATGTGTTAACAATAACCCATTCTTACCATCTTGTTCCAAAGTCTTCCCTCCCCTTTAAGGGGAGGGTTAGGGAGGGGTCATTGTATGTTGCCAGAGGGTTAGGGAGGGGTCATTGTATGCTGCCGGAGGGTTAGGGAGAGGCAATGATAATCTTATCCAGTCGCCTGCTGAACTTTTCAGCTCCCTTTGCGTTCAGATGATCATTATCATAGAAATCCCCTCTTGCGTACCCCGTATCACGGGTAAAATCATAATAAGCCACCCCGTATTTACTACACAGCCTGTCGATGATGGCCCGGTTCTGTCTTTCTGTCGAGGGGTTCAGAAACTTTGCATATGTTTTGTAAACAGGTGCGGAAACAAATAACACACGCACGCTCCTGGGGATCAATTTTCTGATCATTTCGCCGAGATACTGCTCGGTTCTGACCTGGTTTGCGGGGGAGATGATGGCATTATGCAGCCTGACCCGCTCCAGGCCGGTTTTATCAGAGATGGTCAGACTGTCATCCGGCGCATGGGTTTTTTCCCATCCATTCGCCTGGACGTCGCCAAATTCCTTTCTGTCATTTACGATCCCCAAAAAAAGATCCTTCAGCAATCCCTTGGTGTAAAGTGCTGAGTAGGTCAGCCCGGCCGGTGTGAAAAGATCCAGCGCCGGGTAACGGATACCGAAGTAATGATAATAGAAATAGTCCCTCCATCCTTCAGGAGAGCCGCTTAATTCGAATTGGAAGGAGATATAGTTCAGCTCGACGATCACGATCTTCAGCCGCGGCATTTCATTGAGGTACTTGAGGCACAGCCGCGTGTCATAGAAAAGTGTCTGTGAACTGTTGCTGAAATTAAAGCCCCGCAGGGAGAAATAATCCGGGTCGATGCCTTTCAGGGCATGGGAAGAACCAAGGATCAGAACTTCCACTGAATCATGGATGCGTTCAAAATTTGCCTTCTTTCTGGCATACGTATTGGGCAATCGCCTTGCTTTGTATTCCGTGATGGAAAACAGCACCAATAATGGTAAGAAAATCAACAGGAAATTATATCCGAATTTTACAACCTGCCTTTGCATCAGCACTGCATCTAAATAATCTGCCTGTTATGAATGGATCCCGTAATCAAAGATCGGCTGAAAGCCAGGCAGAATAGACTATTTAATATCTGGATCCCATCCGCCTGAATCGTTTGGGAACAGCTCGCAAAGGTATTCTATTTTACCCAGAATGATAAAAGCACGGTTAAACCGTTTCAAGTCTCCTTCCCGGCCGGAAAACAAAAAACCCCGGTGCAATGCAGCAACGGGGCGTTTTAGTTAAGAATTTATTCATGATCATTACCTGACAAATGAGCGGATCTCATCGTTATAATCAACATAGATATCCCTCCATTCATCCACCATGTTCTGCCAGCTTCCGGCTCCGTATAATTTCTCATAAGCCGCCCTGGGTCCGGGATCATCAGCCCACTCTTTATAGGTGTTGAAGCTCCATATAAGGCCTATGTCACCTGAATTGGAATTGTGAAGAGCATTCTCTAAGACCACAAAAGAACCATTCCCCAATGATTCGTAAGTCTTTTTCAGCTTCTCAGCCATGGCCTTGAACCGATAATATTGTCCGTGCTTCAGGGTTACAGCCCACATTTCATAGTATTTCGATTTCTGTAGGATATCGAATCCATAGGAGAGATCCTTGTTGAAGTTCCAAATTGTGGTTGAGCCGTAGGTGTCCACCAGGGGATCAACGGTCGAACTCCAGTCGGTATCGTGTCCGTTGGCCTTTGCAGGACGGTTGTCCAGGTTATCGTAAGTAGTGGGTCCGTAAACGAATACATACCATCCGGCTTTGTCGCCGTATTCTACCTTCCGGAGGCCTGCCCTGAAGGGACCATCGGGATGGAATTTTGTATTGTGTGCCTTTACGGCTGCTTCGAACTTATCTTCCATTCCCCTTTTTGGCAGGACGTACATGGTTTCAACCATTGTCACCGGTGCGTCCGGAGCCGTCTGGGCCATCGTCCCTGCTATTATACACAGTCCCGCCAGCGCTAATCCTATCTGTTTGTTCATAATGTTGTTTTTTTAAGTGATACTTGATCGGATAATTAAATATTCCGAAAGATAAGACGGAAATATAATATTAATCAAATCCAAATAAAAATAAATATCTGATAATTTTAGTAAAAAATACTACAAAGAGACGGAGAGACCCGGCTACCTGCGAAAACAAGCAGCCGTGAGCGCGGGTCTCAACCATAATACAGGATTCACGCATTATGCAGAACCAGGTCCACATTCACATAGTTGAATTATTCGTGAAAAATTAATAATTTTACCATAGGAGAGATAAATGTCCCAGGGATTCCTGGAAAAAATCCAGGATCCCTCTTCGACATTCCAGATCTGAATATGGATATTTATCTTACAAAGGTTTCTGCAAAGAGCGACATGAGGAAATTCAGAGATTTTCCTTATAAACTCTATAAAGACAATAAATTCTGGTGCCCCCCGATGCGGAGGTCAGAGAAGAAAACTCTTTCTCCTCAACATAATCCCGCTTTCGAATTTTGTGAGGCTGCTTATTGGCTCGCCTGGAAGCACAAGAAGGTGGTCGGAAGAATTGCAGGGATTATCAATCATAATGCCAACCAGCGATGGAATGAAAACCTGGTCAGATTCGGCTGGATCGATTTCATTGATGATCCTGATGTAAGCCGCCTTCTGATTGAGACGGTAATGGAATGGGGCCGGTCCAAAGGGATGACTGCAATACAGGGTCCGCTCGGCTTTTCAATTATGGATAATGAAGGCATGCTGATCAAAGGATTTGATGAACTTGGCACCATGGGTTCAATTTATAATTATCCTTATTATCCTGTTCATATGGAGAACCTGGGCTTTCAGAAATCTGTCGACTGGGTGCAGTTTGAAATGGATGTTATTCCTGTTCCCGAAAAAGTTGAAAGGATGGCCCGGACGATTCGTGAGAAATTTAATATTTCCCCGCTTCATATCAGGAATGCCAGGGAACTTTTGCCTTATACCGGCAGGATGTGGAACCTTCTTAACCTCGCTTTTAAGGATCTTTATGGCTTTACTGACCTCACGGAAAAACAGATCAGGCTTTACACCCGGCAATATTTTCCGTATATCAATCCAGACTATGTCTGTTTCCTGGTCAATGATAAGGATGAACTGGTAGGCTTCGGAATCTCTTTCCCTTCGCTCACCCGGGCATTGCAGAAATGTAACGGCAGGTTATTTCCCATTGGATTTATATATCTGTTAAGGGCGCTGAAAAAGAAAGACAGGGTTGATATGGATATGAATGGCGTTCATCCGGATTACCAGGGAAAAGGAATTGTCGCTATCTATCATCTTGAAATTCACAAAGGATATATCCGGAATAAAGTCAAAAAACTTATTACAAATCCACAGCTTGATGGCAATGCAGCTTCCCATATGTGGAAAATGTATAATGGCAGGCAACATATAACACGGCGTTGCTGGATTAAGCAAATGGCGAAAAGCGAATAGCGGTCAAAACATCAAAAGGATCGCGGTCCCCTTTCCTTCAAGGGACTGGACACGGATCGTGCCGTTGTGAAGATGCATGATCTGCTTGCAGAGGCTTAACCCAATCCCGCTGCCGTTTGTAGTACTGAAAAAAGGGATGAATATTTTATCGAGATTCTCTCCCGGGATCCCCTCTCCATTATCAACTACTTTGAGGATCATTCTGTTCTTATTCGTTTCCGATGCCGACAGGGTGATCTGCGGATCCGTTTTCCCTTTTACGGCATTCATTGCATTCGTGATCAGGTTGATCAGCAATTGCTCAATCAGACTTGAATCCGCCATCAAAAAAGAGTCCGGGTCTTTCAATCCAAAATCCAGGCGGATATGCTTTTGTTCAGATAGCGGTTGCATCAATTGACGGATCCGTTCAAACAGATCCCTTATAAACAGTTTTTGAAAATCAGGCGTGGTGACCTTGTTGAGATTCCGGTAGGTCTGTGCAAAACGCATCAGGCTTTCGCTGCGATGTTTGATGGTGTCGATCCCCAGTTCAATGTCCTCAAGTAAACCGGGATGGTCAATCCCGGTGTCGTTCCTGGAATCACTCAAACGGTTCTTCAGCGTATCGGCCAGAGAAGAAATTGGCGCCACGGAATTCATGATCTCATGAGTCATTACCCTCAGCAACCTGTGCCATGCGATGGCTTCATTTTCATCCAGGGCTTCATTCACATTCTGGAAAGCGAGCAGCTTATAATTTCTGCCTTCTGTAAGAAAAACCGTAGAGGCAAGAAACACCTTAATTTCTGTCTGTTCTGTTTTGAAAGCAAAGATTTTATTTTTACCCGGTGGCAGGGATAAAATTGCCGAATACAAAGCCCCATCACGCCGCTGCAGGTCATGGATATTTTTCAGGTATGGAATGCCGAGCAGATTTTTAAGGGATTCATTCAACAGAATAATTTCCCCTTCACTTTCTTCATAGCAGAGGATCCCGGTATCCACCAGTTCAAGGATCTTCAGCAGGTATTGATGCTGCACTTCTTTTTCGAGGATGATATCCCGGAATGCAGCATTGATCTCATTGAATCCGATTCGAAATGGCTTAAGCTCGCCGGGTGCGTGTTTCACAGCAAAGTGCCGTGAGAAATCACGGTACCTGACCGATTCTACGAACTGCTGCACTTCTTCCTTTGCCTTGTTGTTGATCCGGTAAAGATCATAGACAGAATAAACGGCAAGACAGCCTGCAAGTCCGGACAAAAGGTAACGGGAGATCACCAGCAGCCATGCCGCTGCCAGGAGTACGACGAATAAAAACAGTACCCTTAAAAGTATCCCGATCCCGGAGTTCTCAGATATCATATTTACTGATTCGCCTGTACAATGCCGTGCGTGTCAATCCCAATTCTTTCGCAGTCTTCGTGATATTGCCATGGTTTTTTTCGATGACCCGGAGGATGGTGTTCCTTTCAACCGTACTTAAAGTGGAATCGTCCGGCTCAGGCTGAGATGCATTCAGAGATTCAATGGGGGAAAAGATCAGATCATCTGCTGTAAGTTCGGTTCCCTCCGCCATGATCACCGCACGCTCAATGATATACAGCAGCTCGCGTACATTTCCCGGGTAATGATAGTGCCGGAGTTTCTCCATCGCCGTAGCATCAAAATGGATCCCGGGTTTGAAATACCTTTCCGAGTAACGTTCGAGAAAATGTTCCGAGAGCAGGATGATGTCGTCCTTCCTTTTGCGGAGCGGAGGCACCTCAATCTCTATCGTGTTGATGCGGTAGATCAGATCCTTCCGGAAACGATTCTCGTTCGCAAGTTCGCTGATGGGAAGATTTGTGGCACAGATTAGCCGGATATCGATTGGCACAGCTTCGTTACTGCCTACCCGGGTAACCTGACGGTTCTGCAGAATGCTGAGCAGCTTTGCCTGCTGGACCAATGTGATATTTCCGATCTCATCGAGAAACAGTGTTCCCCCGCTGGCGGATTCAAAACGTCCTTCCCGGTCGGCATGTGCATCGGTAAAGGCTCCTTTACGGTGTCCGAAAAGTTCAGATTCAAACAAGGATTCCGTCAATGCCCCGGCATCCACTTTGATAAACGGTTTATCCGCCCTGCCTGAATGCTGATGAATTGCTTTTGCAATGAGATCTTTCCCTGTACCGTTTTCGCCCAGCAGGAGTATATTAGCGTCTGTAGGCGCTACCTTTTCAATCTTGTGAAAAATTCCCAGCATTTCTTCCGACCGGCCAATCATCTCCCGGGTTAAGGAATTCTTTTCCTTTTGAAGAGAAATCCGCTCCAGGGGGTCTTTCTTTCCGGCTACTATTTCATTGATCGAGGCAAGCAGCTTTTCATTCTGCCAGGGTTTTAAGATGAAGTCGGATGCGCCCTCCTTCAGGGATCGTACCGCCAGATCGATATCACCATAGGCAGTGATCATGATGACACAGGAATCAGGACTCAGTTCTTTTATGCGTTTCAACCAGTATAATCCTTCGTTCCCGGTGTTAACGGAAGAAGAAAAATTCATGTCAAGCAAAATGATGTTGAATTTTTGCCGGCCGAGAAGGGATGGAATATTTTGCGGATTCTTTTCTGCGAAGACTTCGCCTGCTTCCGTTTTTAATAAAAGCCTTACCGCAATGAGTACATCCGTATCATCATCAATAACCAGTACTGAAGATTTTTTCAACAACATGGCAGGGCTTCAATTAAGGATACAAATGTAAATAGTATAAATGGAGTATGATGAGTCATCCCTGAAAATAATTATCTCTGTATCAGAATCGTACACCTTGTGTATCAAAACCGTACACACGGATATTCCTGTCATTATTAAATGAATGGACTTCAGCCTGATAAAAATCCGGTACGGTTTTGGAGGAACGAGGTCCAATTCATTCGTAATTCATAATTCATAATTCCATTCTTGTCTCATGGACAGACCCATTGTAAAAAAGACCTGGCCGCTCCGGCGCATCCTGACCTGGTCGGTCATTGGCGGGATCATCATTTTAGTTGCCGGCGTTATCTGGCTGGGTTCAGGGAAATCACGGCTGAATGTGGACCTCGACCGGGTTACGATCAGTGAGATCAAATACGGTGCATTTACCGAGTTTATCCCGGTGAACGGGGTGGTTCTTCCACAAACCACCATCTACCTCGATGCCACGGAAGGGGGAAGGGTGGATTCATTGTATGTGGAAGATGGTGCCGTTATGAAAAAAGGCGATCCCATCCTGAAGCTGATGAATACCGACCTGGAACTCGATCTTTCCAACCGGGAGACCGCGGTCTTCCAGGTACTCACCGAAATGCAGAACACCCGTAACCAGGCTGAACAGCATACCATCGCCCAGCTGAACATGATGGCGGAAGTCGACAATGCCCTGGCCGAAGCCAAACGGATCTACGACATGAATAAAAAGCTATTTGAGGATGGTGTTATTCCCTTACAGGAATTCAAGTCGACGGAGAACACTTATAAATTTCAGCAAAAACGGAAGAGTCTCTCCGAAAGGACCCTGGCCCAGGATTCAATTTCAACGAAGCAGCAGCTTGCCCAGATGACCGAATCCTACAACCGCATGCAGGGCGCGCTGAACCTGATGCGCCGCAAGGTCGGGGACCTGATCGTCCGCGCACCGGTCGACGGCCAGCTTACCTCACTGGATGCAGAGTCAGGACAGTCGAAAAATAAAGGCGAACGGCTGGGTCAGATCGATGCCGTGGGCGGTTTTAAGGTTCGTGCCGACATTGACGAACACTACATCTCGAGGATTTACCCTGGCCTGAAAGGTGATTTTGTTTTTGCAGATACCACTTGTCATATGATCATAAAAAAAATATTCACCCAGGTCAGTAACGGACGGTTCCAGGTCGACCTGCAGTTCTCCGGGAAGACCCCGGCGGGTATCCGCAGGGGACAAAGTGTTCAGCTGCGCCTAGCTCTGAGTGATGAAACCACGGCCCTGCTGTTACCCAAAGGAGGATTTTACCAGCAAACCGGCGGTAACTGGATATTTAAAGTGAGCAGCGACGGGAAATCAGCCTTTAAAACGGATATCCAGCTTGGAAGCCAGAACCCCGATTATTACGAAGTACTCCAGGGGCTGAAAGCCGGAGATAAAGTCATTACCAGCAATTATGAAAACTACGGGAACATGCAGGAGCTTGTCCTTAAAAAATAAAACATTGATTCAATCCTAAATTATAACAAGATGATCACGATCAAAGACCTTGAAAAGATCTACCGTACGGAAGAGGTAGAAACCATTGCGCTCAATAAATTATCCATGGAAGTGAAGGAAGGTGAATTTGTCGCTGTAATGGGACCTTCGGGCTGTGGCAAATCCACGCTGCTGAATATCCTCGGGATGCTGGATGATCCGGATGGAGGGAGCTTTATTTTCAATGGGACGGAAGTGGCGCATTATAACGAGCGGAAACGGGCCGGAATCCGGAAGAACAATATCGGGTTCGTGTTCCAGAGCTTCAACCTTATTGATGAACTGTCGGTGTATGAAAATGTTGAGCTGCCATTGATCTACACGGGAATCAAGGGATCGGCACGGAAAGAAAAAGTCGAACAAGTCCTCGATAAAATGAAGATCATGCACCGCCGTAAACATTACCCTCAACAGCTTTCAGGGGGTCAGCAGCAACGTGTGGCAGTGGCGCGGGCCGTGGTGAATAATCCGAGATTGATCCTGGCGGATGAGCCCACTGGTAATCTCGATTCGGTGAATGGCAATGAAGTCATGCAACTCCTCACGGATCTGAATGAACAGGGCACAACCATCATCATGGTAACGCACAGCGAACATGATGCAAAGTTCAGTCACCGCATCATCCGCATGCTGGACGGGCAGACGGTGACGGAGAATATACTGGCATGATGGCCGGAGGATCGAGGATAGAAGATGAAGAATGGAGGATCGAGGATGGAGGATCGAGGATGGAGTTGAATAAAAATTGAGGAATGATCAGGAATTATTTAAAAACGGCGTGGAAAAACCTTTTGAGGAACAAGGTGTACGGCCTGATCAATATAACCGGCCTGGGACTTGGATTGGCCTGCTGTATGCTGATCATACTTTACTGCAAGGATGAACTGAGTTACGACCGTTTCAACGGCAATACCCGCAACATCTACCGTATCACCTGCACGGACATCGCAGCCGACGGTAAGGTTAAGGGTTCGAGCGGGATTACCGGGATGATGCCCGGACCTGCTTTTAAAAGTGAAGTCTCCGAGGTAAAAGATTTTGTAAGACTCCAGGGCGGAGGAATACCCGTAAAGATCGGTGCTGAAATTTTCGACCAGGGGGTCCTTTATGTTGATGACAACTTCTTCTCAGTTTTTACTTTTCCATTGATAGAAGGAAACAGCAGCACTTGCTTAAAGGATATCCATTCGGTTGTGATCTCACAAACGGTGGCCTGGAAGTTTTTTGGCAAGGCGGATGCAATGGGGAAGATCATCGAACTCCCGGTCTCAGGCAACCGGGGATCCGTGTCCGGGAATGGTTTCGAGGGTTTTACAGTTACCGGGGTTGTTCCCGAATCCCCCCGGAACTCTTCCATAAAGATCCGCATGCTGCTGCCCATGAAACTTAACCAGCGTGATGGCAAAGGGGATACACAGTGGACCAATTTCTTCCTGAACACCTTTGTTGTTCTCAATTCCCATGCAGATCAGAAAGCGGTGGAAGCAAAGTTCAATAAAGTGTATGAAGCAAACGCAGGAGCCGAAATAAAAGAACAGAGGGAGAAATACGATTTCAGAACAATCTACAAATATGGTCTGCAGCCATTGGCTGACATCCATTTAAGCACGCAAAACCCTCCTGATAATGGGTTGGGGGACGGCAGTAATCCAATTTATTCAAAGATACTCGGAGCCATCGGCTTGTTTATGCTCGTTATCGCATGCATCAATTTTGTGAACCTGACCATCGCCCGATCATTGAAGCGGGCCAAAGAGATTGGGATCAGGAAAGTGATCGGCGGAGGACGCCGTCAGCTGATCGCACAATTCCTGGGAGAATCCTTCATGATGAGCTTCTTTTCATTCGTACTGGCGATATTGCTGGTTGTTGCCGTGTTGCCTTTTTTTAATTCCCTGGCAAATAAAGAATTGTCTTTCTCCTATTTACTCGATGTAAAATTAATTGCCGTATATATCGGATTATTTGTGTTTACATCACTGCTTGCAGGCTTTTATCCTGCATTGATATTGTCCGGGTTCAAACCTGTTCAAACGCTGTACAACCGGCTGCCCTTTTCCGGCAAGAATTACCTCTCCAGGGCATTGGTGGTGCTGCAGTTTACATTGACGACATTTTTAATCATCTCCACTATCATTGTCTATTCACAGTTTATTTATCTCACACATTTTAACCTGGGATACAATGATAAAAACCTGGTGATTGTAGACGCCGACAACATGAAAGCCGCAAAAGTTGCTGTTTTCAGGCATGAGCTGTTCAAAGATCCGTCTGTTATATCGGTAGGAGTGAGACAACAGGGAAACTGGGGAACCATGGCCAGAGTTGACGGTAACCAGGTTGAATTTGCAATGGATATCGTAGACAGTTCCTACGTGCCGACGCTGCAGCTTGAGATCGTCATGGGAAGGAATTTTTCAGCGAACTTCCCGTCCGACCCCACGCAATCGGTTTTGGTGAATGAAGCTTTTGTAAAAAAGGTGGGCTGGAAGGATATCCGTAATAAACAGGTTGATTTCTTTTACGACACGATAAAATATAACGTGGTTGGTGTCGTCAGGAATTATCATTTTGCCTCGCTCAGGGAGGAGATCAAGCCGCAGTTATTCTGCATGGATCCGAAATACGGTTACAGCGAGCTGATCATAAAAATAAAACCGGGGAATACTTCCCGGACGCTCAGGCACATCGAAGAAGTTTTTAAGTCGCAGCAACCTTTTGTTCCCTACAGTTACAAATTCAAGGATAACATCAATGCAGAGCAATATTCGGATGAAGAAAAATGGAAACAGATCATTTCCTTTGCGGCACTGTTCACCATTTTCATTTCCTTTATCGGATTATTCGGCTTGTCGGCTCTTGCAGCAGAAAAGCGTACAAAGGAAATTGGTATCCGTAAAGTACTGGGCGCCTCCGTTACCAGCATTACTGCAAAATTATCCGGAAGTTTTATAAAGCTCGTATTGATCGCCCCTGTGATAGCTTTCCCCGCTGCAGGGTGGGCAATGAACAAATGGCTTGAGAACTATCCATACCGGATCGGCATTGGTTTGTGGGTTTTTATACTTGCAGGTGGCGTGGTATTGACGATTGCAATGCTAACGGTGGGGTTCCATTCGGTGAAGGCTGCGATGGCAAATCCTGTAAAGAGCATCAGGACTGAATAGCAATTGGTAAAATGATAACGAATATAATCGCAAATCCATGTTCAGGAATTACTTAAAAACTGTTATCCGTAATTTTCAGAAGAACAAGATCCTCTTCCTGATCAATCTTGGTGGATTGGCTGTCGGGATCACGGCTGTTTTACTGATCGGCATGTATATCTATAACGAAACGGGTTATGATAACTTTCAGAAAAACAGCGCTTCCGTTTACCGTATAGGTTTTCATTTCTTTCAGAACGGAAAGCTGCAGGGGGAAGGATCTGAATTTACCCCGCCTTTTGGTCCCGATGCAATGGGCGAATTCCCTGAGATCAGTACATTTACCAGGATCTCTTCACAAAGGATGTCTTACATAAGCTGGAATGATAAAGCACTGAAAGTTGAAAATATTCACCATGCAGATTCTAACTTTTTTCAGGTTTTTTCCTACAAATTATTACAGGGAAACCCCTATACGGTACTAAGGGAGCCTTATTCCATCGTACTGACGACAGGCATTGCCAAAAAATTATTCGGTAAATCCGAAGATGCCATGGGCAAAGTTGTCCGGCTCGATAACCAGACAAATTACCTGGTTACCGGGATAGCCCAGGAACCTCCGTCGAATTCACATCTTGGTTATGATGTCTTGCTTTCCTTCGTCACCCTGTATAAGGAGCCCGGTAATTTCCTGGACTGGAACGGTGGAGAGCAATACATCACCTATCTGCAGTTAAAGGATGGGGTTGACCGGGGATCATTTGAGAAAAAGCTTCCCGGTTTCATGTGGAAACACATCAATGAGGAGTATTCCAAAGTAGGTTTCAGGCTTGATGCTTTCCTTGAGCCGGTAAGGGATATCCATCTTAATTACGGTGATGATAACGGGACCCTGCGGACCAACCTTTATATCTTCAGCATCGTTGCATTGCTTATCCTGGTTATCTCCTGTGTAAATTATGTCAACCTTACCCTGGCACAGGCTACTACAAGATTTAAGGAGATCGGGGTAAAGAAAGTGATTGGTGCTACCCGCCGCATCCTTGCCAGGCAATTCCTTTTTGAAACCCTGTTGACCACCCTCCTTGCCTTCCTCATAGCGATTGCCCTGGCATTACTGGTATCGCCCGTCTACCGCCATTTGCTGGGAAAGAACCTGCCCTTGCTGAGTTTTGGTACCTTGCCTGCCCTGCTGATATTGTTTTTTATCATTCTGGGAGTGGCAGTCATTACAGGGAGTTATGTTGCCTACCATCTCTCCTCATTCAGCATTACCAGGATATTCAGATCATCCCTGCCACGAAGCAGGCAGAACCTCTTCAGGAAAGGACTGGTGGTCGCCCAGTTTGCCATCAGCATCGGGTTGATGTCTTACACCCTGCTGGTGACGCTTCAATTGAAATTCAGCAAAAATATCAATCCCGGTTACGATCGTGAGCATGTGCTGATATTGCCGCTGGTCGGGGAGCAAACGGGCAGGGCCTGCCCGTTGCTGCAACAGAAAATATCGCAGATTCCTGAAGTTGACAGGGTTTCAGGACTCTCGGAAGTCCCCTATGACGGGATCACCAGCAACGGCTTTACGCCGGAAGGCAGCAGCAAGGCGATGGTCCTTCACCAGCTCGATGCGGATGAAAATTTCCTTTCGACCTTTAACATTAAGCTCCTTTCCGGGACGTATTTCTCAAAAGACCATCCCCTTGACAAGGATGGCTACCTCATCAATGAAACGCTGGAAAAGATCCTTGGATGGCAGGATCCCCTTGGTAAGATCATTTACCGGAACGGGAAACACTACATCATCGGGGTGGTAAAAGACTTCCACTTCGCATCTCTTCACAGCAGGATAGAGCCCCTGATCATCACCAACAAGCCCTGGGCCGACCGCTTCGGATTCCTTGCAATAAAGTATCATGGAACGAATACGGCTGCTTTTATCGGCCACATAAGAAAGGCCTGGAAAAACACCCTGCCGGAGGCTCCTTTCGATTACTGGTTCCTGGATGATGCATTCAACAATATCTACCAGGATGAAGAACGGTTTCAGCAGGTATTTTTCTATTTTTCAGCCTTATCCATCCTGCTGACACTGGCCGGAGTTTTCGGTCTGGTCCTGCTGACCTTAAAGCAACGGGTGAAAGAACTTGGTATAAGGAAAGTCCTGGGAGCCGGTTTGGCCGATATGATCCGGCTGACAGCAAAGGATTTTATCTGGCTCATCCTTATCGCTGCAGTAGTTGCGACGCCGCTTTCATGGTATTATATGCATGCCTGGCTTGAGAACTTCGCCTACCGCATCCCGGTCAGCGGATGGATCTTTGTTACCTGCGGTTTGGTAGTTTTCCTGATCACCCTTGCCACCATCAGCATCCAGGCCATCAGGGCCGCTGCTGCGAATCCAGTGGATTGTTTAAGAACTGAATAGCGCCTGTGAATCAGGCACTATATTCGGTATAAATTGTTATCCAACCGTCGCTACCGGGGTTGCGAACCTGCATAGGTCTCCTGAAGGTTAATCCTTCACACAACGAAGGTTTAACCCCAAACCCTTTGGGTAAGTCTCCCTCAGGATATTTGCGCTATTGGTAGACAAAACATGCTCCACGGCATCTGTAGCGGAAGATTCCGTGGTGCACCAAAAGCAACCGTAGGTGCCTAAATAATGGAAGGTCCCGGTATAGCTCCGGTCACCTCCGCCACGGCCATCAAACCCTGTTACATTGGTTGCTCCGGAGTTCGGACTACCCCAGTAGGTCAATCCGGTTTCCTTGAGTTTCCCTCCTCCTCCGGTTCCAAGATAAGTCGTTAGCGTATCCCACTCTGCATCGGTAGGCACATGCCACCCGACCGGGGCTATGTTGTTGCTGGCGGTCACCGCGTAAAAGTTGTAATAAAAACCATAGATAGCAGCATTGGCTGCATTGTTGTTGTAGTTACAGTAGCCGGGTGTGGAAAGTGCTGCCCATTGGAGACTGTCGCTTACCATGGGTATGGTATCGCCATTCCTGTACCGGGTGGTCTTCAGGTTTGCCGCCATCCAGGTCTGGGTTCCGATGGTCACAACGGGATAAACATTTCCGTCGATATCAGTTACCGTCGCTCCCGTTACGGTTGTGTTATCGGTTGAATCTTTCTTACAGCTGTAAAAAAAGAGAAGAACTAGACCCATCAGGATAAATGGGCAGATCAAACTTACTTTTGTTTTTTTCATCTTATTTGAGGTTTAGATGATTGTTTGAATTCTTGTTTATAATTCATCTGGGATTAGAAGAAATATCGTTAAATGATTTTCTGTCTTGATAAAGAACGGTTGTTTTTCACGATAAATTTAGATGCTTTTCCAAATGTGGTGAAGAGGTTTTACATATCAGGCAGGAATTGGATGATGAAACACCTGAATTACTTGATGTGCCTGAAGGCAATCAGCCTGAATTTGCTGTAAATTGCAGTTGTTTTAATTCAAGTGTCAATGAGCAGGAAAATTAAGATTGCAAGGCTCGGGATTCATCTTTTTTTGTGGATAATACTAACTATTCTCCTTTTATATTTCATCTATGACCCTGAAGGTCCTTTTTGGGAGCAATTATTGGCCACCCTCATTGTCACCGCCCTTACGGCACTTCCCGCGTATCTTTCGTCCAAGGTGCTGGTGCCTAAGCTTCTGTATCATAAAAAAATAGGAAAATTTATTGGAGCCCTGGTCCTGGCTGCATTGATAAATACAGTGATTACCTATTTAATTGCCGGGGCATTTTACTATGAACTGACCGGCAAATCAGTTTTCAGGGGCAATGCCTTTATACAATATCTATTTTCATTTTTCTTTATCATCAATTGTATTGTGATCACGGTGAGCAGTGCGATTCGGATTATTATTGACCGGTTCGGCATTGAGGAGCAATTGCATGAAGTTGAAAGTGAAAAGGTAAGCACCGAGCTTGCTTTCCTGCGTGCACAGATAAATCCGCACTTTCTCTTCAATGTGCTGAACACGATCTACTTTCAGATTCATAAAGACAACAGTGAAGCACGGAACTCGGTGGAAAAACTCTCGGAGATGCTTCGCTATCAGCTTTACGAATGCACTACCGATAGGATCGATATTTCGAGGGAACTGGCGTATATTGAAAATTACGTCGCCGTTCAAAAGCTAAGAATGGAAGCCGGAACGGATCTGCAGCTCGTGTTGCCAGAGGATATGGGTTCCTTTAAGATCGCACCCCTTTTGATATTGCCACTGGTGGAAAATGCATTTAAGTTCGTTTCAAATTTTAAGGATCCGACCAAAAACAAACTCAGGATTACTATCTCAAAGGAACAGGATTCCCGATTTGTGGTAAACGTTGTTAATACCTATAATTCACTGAATCGTGATGTGCAATTGGAAAATTCGGGCGGACTCGGCCTGAGAAACCTTGAACGAAGGCTGCAGTTATTGTATCCGGGCAAACATTCGATAACCCGGAAACGTTATGAAAACACTTATGAAACAACCCTTAAAATCCAATACTGTGATTAATTGTCTTGTTGTGGATGATGAGCCGATTGCCCGTGAAGGTATCATGGAATATATACGGCAGATAGATTATTTAAACCCGGTTGCACAATGCAAAAGTGCGGCAGAAGCTGCG
>Ga0182011_10001818_pt1 | contig 18528 bp, 15 predicted proteins | sample 711E1DmetaG_FD_120481 | JGI IMG/M metagenome (GOLD analysis project Ga0182011, IMG submission 120481) | Permafrost microbial communities from Stordalen Mire, Sweden - 711E1D metaG | ecosystem: Environmental > Terrestrial > Soil > Wetlands > Permafrost | place: Sweden: Stordalen | collected... | reverse complement strand
TGGACGCTGGTGCCGGGGCTCGCGGCGGTGGCGTGTGTCGCGTTTCTCGTGCGCGAACGGCAGCGCACGCGGGTCTCAAGCATCTCGTTTCGCGAGGGGCTGCGCCGGCTGCCTGCGCCCTACCGGAAGTTTCTTGTCGCCGTCGGGTTCTTCGGCGCGGGCGATTTCGCGCACACGCTGCTTATCCTGCTGGCCGCCCAGCGACTCATGCCGACTCTGGGAGTCGCCGGAGCGGCGAGCGCGGCGATCGGACTCTATGTGGCGCATAACATTTTCTATGCCGGATTCGCCTTCATCGCCGGCTGGCTCGCCGATCGCATGAGCAAGCCGCGATTGCTGGCCGGCGGGTATGCACTCGCGGCGATCATGGCGCTAGCTGTGATGACCCTTCCGCTCGGCCTTTGGACCCTCGCGCTCGTCTTCGTGCTGGGCGGCATCTATGTCGCCATTGAAGAAACGCTGGAGGATTCATTGTGCGCCGAGTTGGTGGACGAAACCCAGCACGGAATGGCGTTCGGAGTGCTGGCCACGGTCAACGGCCTGGGAGATTTCCTTTCCAGCATCGTGGTGGGCGCACTCTGGAGCGCCTTTGGCACCACGGTGGCTTTCGGTTATAGCCTTTTGCTCTTCATCATCGGGGCCGTGCTGGTCCTAAGAGTCGTTGTCCCGGCCAGAGCTGCCTGACCGCGATTCGGGTTTTCTCCAAAGGCCCGGATGCTTCAGGGAGGCGCGCCGCGTCTCCAGAACACAGCCTGCACAACAAGATCACGGTCCTTCCGTGGTTCTGCCTGTGATGGTCACTCAACCAGAACCATGCGAAGAGATTCTGCCACGAACCACACGAAATGAGAATCATATTGAGGATCACCGACTGCCGCAACCGGCGTCCACTTAGAGCAGATTAATCCGCGACCGGACCCGCGGCCCGCCGCGCGAGCTGCCGGTTCAGAAAATCGTCCGTCGGAGCCGCGCGCCAGGCGGTCAACCAGATGCTTCCCAGCATCTCTCCGCCACACAGCAACTGCTCATCAATAAACTCCCGTCCGTCAAGGCTGCCCGGCGCGCCATCCGCCTTGAATCCGCCCGCCTTCTCCAGTTGGTAGAGCGGCTCCATGCGCTGATACTGCGTTTCCAGGTAACGCATCACCTCCGTGAACATCGCGTCGCGCGTTCCCGCCGGCGGGTTCGTGGCGAGCAACCGCGCCGGGCGCGCCCGCGGAGCGAGCCGGGTGAAGGTGATGCCGGCGCGGGCGATGAATCCGCCGTCGATCCAGGAATGGAATTTCGGGTCGGTGGTGTAGCCGTGCAGATTGGCGCCCACCCACCCGTTGTGATGTACCGTCAGATGCAGGGGCTGCGCGCCATCGCCCACATAGTGCCCCATGACACCCATGAAATAGATGACGTTGGCCTGCGCATTGGCGATCTCCGCGGGCCTGCCGCCACCTTCCTGATAAGCGCGCAGGCAGGAGAACGCCGACTTCAACCGCGCAAAACTCTCCGTGATCGTCCACGGCAGAAAACCCGGCCATTCCCGGACGTGCTCGGCATTCTTCGCCGGATCGATCCGGGGGAATTCGCCGGCATGCGCCTCGCGCCCGGCGGCAAATTGCCGGGCGAATTCATAGCGCAGCGGGCTGAGCGACGCCCAGTCGAGCCCGGCCCAGTCGAGCTGTTCGAGGTCGAGGTAATGGTCGGGATTGTTCGCGTGCCGCAGCGGCAGATCGGCAACGTTTCGCCAGCGGTCCGGTTCTCCACCAAGGAAGGCAATCCGCTCCGCCGCAGCCGGCTCGCGAACCAAGGCCGGAAAGTCCGCCGGCAGCGATGCAAGCGCCAATTGGTTGACGATGCGATGGCCTTCATAGTCCCACGCCCGGCCTGCCGGCACACCGTCCGCCGTCAAAAGAACGAGCGCGAGCACGGAGAGGCCGGTCCGGGAATTCATGGATGCAGTCTGGACGATGCGGGTGCCGGATGGATTTCCGCCGGGCGGGGCAAGGGCGGGTGCAACGCCGCCAGCGCCGCAGAGTACGCATCGATCCCATCGGCGAGGGCCTGCGCGACCCGCTGCCGGAACTCGGGAGTCGCCAGCCGGCTCGCATCCGTGTTGTTCGACAAATAGGCCGCCTCAACCAAAGCCGCCGGGCAGTCGGGGAACTCGAGCACCATATACCGGTTGCGCTTTAACCCGCGGTCCACCGAATTGAGGCCCGCCAGAAGGCTTCGATGCAGATGATAGCCCAACACAACGTTCGCAAAATCCTGCTGGTTCCCGGGAAAAGCTTTGTCCACCACGGCGTCCTTCGCCCCGCCGCTCGAGGTCTCGAACTGCGGCGTCATCACGTAGGTTTCGGTGCCCGTCACCGCAGGCACCGCGTGATTGAAATGAACGCTAAGGAAAAGATCTGCCTTCGCCCGGTTGGCGACTTCGTCGCGCTCCTCCAAATCCGGCCGCTGCAAGGGCGCGAGCTTGTTGTCACCGCTTCGCGTAAGGATCACCTGATAGCCGCGCCCCTCGAGCAGCTTCTTCAGTCGCAACACCACATCGAGCGTTAGGTTCTTTTCCTCAAGATGAAGCGCCAGGTTCTGCGTGCCCGGATCCGCGCCGCCATGGCCGGCATCGAGCACGATCAGGTGGGGGGGCGGGGGAAGCCGGCCCGCGTATTCGGCCGGGCTCAGGAGCGGAACGATGGCCTTGATGACATCAATCCGGCTGACGTAAAGACTGCCCTGATTGAAGACCGTGGAATCACCCATGAACACGCGGATGCCGTCCGCCAGGAAGTCCCGGCTCCGGACCTCGAACTTGAGGCGAATGCGGCCCCGGGCGTCCGCCAACTGCATGATGCGGCCGGCCGTCACCCACGAGACCTTGAGATCGAAGCGCTCGGCGATCGCCCGCACATCAACGTAGTCGACATCGTAGAGGCGCTTGAACTGCCAGAGCCGGCTCACCGGAGCGGAAGGTGCAGCGGCCGCGGCCCCCACGACCGCCGGCGGCGGCGCCCGGACGGGGGCGATCAGTACGGCAGCCGGCGGCGCCGGATGGGCCGCGACCGGCCGGTTCTGGGCCGCCACCGGCGAGCTGCAGCCACCGGCGAGCAGGAGCCCGGCGAGGAGGGCGAGCAGATTGCGTGCGCGGGCCCGCGCCATGAATCTGCGGGATTAAGCCGAAGCCGGGGGTGCCGGCGTGGCGGACGGCGCGGCGGCCGGCGCGGCAGCCGTTTCCTTGAGGTGAAATCTGGCCTTGCGCTTGTTGACCGGCAGCGGCGTAAGCATCGCGTAGATATTCCGTCCGGTCAGCTTGGGCACGCCGTCAGAATGTCCCATCCCCGCCAGTTCAGCAATGGCGCGGTTGACGACATCAAAGCCCATCTCCGTGCGGGCCATCTCGCGGCCGCGAAACTTCAGTCGAAGTTTCACCTTGTTGCCGTGTTCCAGAAACTCCTCGGCATGACGCAGCTTGGTGATGAAGTCGTTGTGCTCGATCCGCACGCTGAATTCGATCTCCTTGATCTTGCTCGCCGTCGTCTTGACGTGGGAGTGCTTCTTTGACTCCTCGTACATGTACTTGCCGAAATCCATGATCCGGCAAACGGGCGGCGTGACGTTGGGGGCGACCTCGACGAGATCGAGGTCGAATTGTTGAGCGAGCTGCAATGCCTTGCCCGTCGGCAAAACGCCGAGCTGTTTCCCTTCCGGGCTGATGACCCGGATCTGGTCGGCCTTGATCCGATGGTTACGACGGATGTTTGCAAACGGATCCGTGTTACGGCGCGGGGGGTAGCCAGGGCGGCCACCGGAAGGAAGTGCGTTAGCCATCAATCAGGAGGTGTATAAGGTCAGGATCAGGGGCGAGTTCTTGCGGTAAAGGAGGGCATTGACAACACCTAATTCGACGCCTTTGCGATTTGCGGTCGCGGCTCATCAGGCAGGCCTAGTCGACTTCAACGGCCTTTCCTCCCTCTCGCTTGTCGTAGCTGCGGAACGCAAACATCGTCTCGCTATCGACGATGCCTTCAGTTTTGAGCAGCTGATCGGTGATGACGCATTCGATTTTGTCGAGCGAATCACATTTGATGATCACCATGAGGTCATAGCGACCGGATACAGAATAAACTTCTGACACGTCAGGCATTTCCAAGAGTCTCTCTGCGGTCCCGGTCACTTTGGCGTGGTTGACTTTTAACAGTACAATTGCGGTTGGCATAATCGTGTCTCTTTTGACCTGGCTTAGTTCGTCCCAGTTTGGTCGAAATCCCCGCTGCAGCGGGCCATTGACCTCAAGAAATCATGGAAGAAACGTCTTGGTTCGGCCCCGGGTCCAGGATTGGCGAATCAATCACAACGAGGGGTCAGCAGCTTGCGCGGCGCGCAACGCGATCAACCGCCGGGCCACCACGACGGCGTTGCCAAAACTGCGCGAACTGGCCACGCCCCTCCCGGCAATGGCGAAGGCCGTGCCGTGATCCGGACTCGTGCGGACGTGGTGCAGACCCAGCGTGACATTGACCGCCTCGTCAAAATCGACGGTTTTCAGCGGAGCCAGGCCTTGATCGTGGAATAATGCGATCACCGCATCGAACTCCCCGCGCAACTGTCGCGCAAACAGCGTGTCAGCCGGCTGGCACAGCGAAAGTCCGGGAAACGCCACCTGCAACCCGCGGAGAATCGGATCGATGATGTGCTGCTCTTCGTCGCCGAGCAAACCACCCTCGCCCGCATGCGGATTGAGACCGCACACACCCAGGCGCGGCACCGCGATTCCTTCCGCCCGAGTCAACTCCGCCGCCGCGCGGACAACCCGCGCGAAATTCCCGGCGGTGAGGAAGGCGGGCACTTCGCGCAACGGCACATGCCAGGACAGCAGGGCCACCCGCAGGCGTCCGCCACAAAAAGCCATGGTGGGTTCGCCGCCCCAGCGCGTGGCGAAGAATTCGGTCTGGCCGGGATGCGGATAGCCGATGCGCGCGAGCCACGCCTTGCTGACCGGACCGGTGACGACGCCGGCGAATTCTCCCGCAATGCAGCCCGCCGCCGCCCGCTCCATCGCCGCCCAGGCGACGAGCGCACCCTCGCCCGTCGGCCGGCCCGGTTCAGCCGCGAACTCTTCCAGCCCCACCGGAATCTTCTCTCCCGCCACCGGCAGCTGATCGAGCCACCGCGCCGGGCCGATGACCGCGGTCTGCCCAGCTTCATCCGGGTGGGCCTCCAGCCACGACATCAGGACCTCCGGTCCGACACCGGCCGGGTCGCCGCAAGTGAGCGCAAGCTTCATCGGTGGATGGTCGGGCATGGTGGGAAGGCGCAAGCAGCGTGCGCCCCTACGTTTGGTTTCCACTCGCTGGCGCTCGCGGCCACAAAGCAAGCGCTGGTTTCAATAGCCGTTTCACAGCGTTTGGCCGGGCCCCTCTTGTTCGGTCGACCAGACCCGCCGGGCGCGCGCCACTCCTCGCCGGCCGCCCGCGAAGAACTCCAGAAAGATCTTCGCCTCCGGGCTCCGCACACCCCGACCCAGCATCTCCTGCGCCCGAAGCCGGACATTGCCGCCATCGAAGTAGACCTCGCGGAAACAGTTCTTTAGCTCCGCCACGACTTCCCGCGAAAAGTTGCGACGTTTCAACCCCACCAGATTGAGCCCCACCACCTCGTCCCGTTCGGCAGCCATCAGGTAGGGCGGGATGTCGAGGGTGATGCGAGCCAGTCCTCCCACCATCGCGCTCTCTCCCACCCGCGTAAACTGGTGAAACGCCGCACCCCCGCCGACGAACGTGAATGCGCCGAGCCGCACGTGACCGGCCAGGAGGACATTGTTGGCCAGCACGACCTGGTCGCCCACCACGCAGTCGTGCGCCACATGGGCTCCCGCCATGAGAAAGCAGTTCGCGCCGACCACCGTTTCACCGCCCGCCACGGTTGATCGATTGATCGTCACGTTCTCGCGCAAGACCGTCTGCGGTCCGACCCGCGCGCGCGATTCGGTCGCCGGATCAAACCGCAGGTCCTGGGGATCGCCCCCGACGACCGTGCCCGGATGAACCACCACGCCAGCGCCCAGTCGGGCGAAGCGCGTGAGGATGGCGTGGGCGTGGACCACGCAGTCCTCCCCCAACTCGGCACCTGCCTCGACGATGGCCGTGGGATGAATCTTCGTCATTTTCAGGCCGCCAAGGCAGGATCAACTCTCCGCCGCCGATCTCCGCCGCACGGCTGGCGCCGGCCGGTCGGGCAGGAGGTCAAGCTGCGGGTCCTTCAGAAGATCGTAGGTCTTGAGAATGCGAAGCAACTGCAGGGTGTCGGACTTTCGGTAGTTCCGGTTGATTTCGACCTTGTCGATGATGTCGAGCAGCATGGTCCGGAAGGAAACGATCGCGTCGACTCCGCGCTCCTTGAGCATCTGCACGCTTTGCGAACGAAACGGCTCGACCGTGGGCAGACCGGGCAGCACGAGGATCTTGGTGATATCAGGATGGTTGCCCGGCTCGTCCGGATCCACCGGGAAAAAACGGCTGGCGTCCTTGATCACGTTCTCCTCCAGGAATGTGAAGATCTCCGGACTGCTCTTCAGCATCGCCGGCGTGAAATGGGTGGTGGTATGCCATCCTTTCACCACGACCATGGCCCGATCGACCAGGGGCAATTCCGTGGAGAACAGAAAAAAGTCGGGCTTGCGGCCGCCGCGCCGGAAGGCGGGATTATAAACGAGCAAATCCACCTCCTCATCGCTCGTTTTGCGGCGCGCCTGGACCTGGTATTTGCGCGCCTGCCGCACGAGGAAGCCGTTTTGCTCAAAATATTCGCGGACGATATCTTCGTCGATGGCCGACATCTTGATTTTGGATTTCGGATACCGGAAACAGGAAGGATTCTCTTGAAACGCCCCCGCGCCTTTTTCGGGACGCGAGACAGCTATTTACTATCTGATATCCGGTATCTGCAATCCGAAATCAAAGCGCTCCCACTTGACGCCAGATCGCCTCGACCAACGTCGGCAGAATGCCATCGCGGGTGACGGATTCCCCAAAACGCGTCAGGATGACGAAGCGCGGCATCCCGGAGCGCATTTTCTTATCCCGGGTCATCGCCGCCATGAGCTCAGCCACCGGCAGGGCGGACGTCAGCCGGGTGGGCAGGGCATGCGCGGTCAGGACCGCGTCGACCCTCGCCACGTCGGCCGCCGTGAGGTAGCCGAGCAGTTGCGACAGGCGGGCGGCCGAAGCCAGACCGATGGCCACGGCCTCGCCGTGCAGGAAGCGGCGATAACCGGTTGCCTGTTCGATGGCATGGCCGAACGTGTGCCCCAGGTTCAGCAACGCGCGACCACCCTCTTTCGCTAGTTCGCGCTCGTCCGCCTCGACGATGCGCGCCTTGATGGCACAGCAGCGGCGGATGACCGCCGGTAGTTCGGAGCTGGCAAGGGTAAGAGGCGAATGTTCGAGCTGGTCGAACAACTCCGCGTCGCCCAACAGGCCATATTTGATCACTTCGGCCATGCCGGCGGCGAATTCGCGCGCCGGCAGCGTGGCCAATAACTTCGTGGCGATGAAGACGCCGCGCGGCTGGTGAAAGGCACCAGCCAGATTCTTGCCGGCCTTCAGGTTGATGCCGGTCTTGCCGCCGACTGAGCTGTCCACCATGGCCAGCAAGGTCGTGGGAACTTGGTAGTAGCCGATGCCGCGCAGGTACGAAGCGGCGGCGAATCCGGCCAGGTCGCCGATCACCCCTCCGCCCACGGCCACCAACGCACTGCTGCGATCCAGGTGCCGCTCCGCCAGAAAATCCAGCACCCGGCCCAGGGATTCGAGTGATTTGGTGGATTCCCCAGGCGGGAAAACCAGCGTGGGTGCGCCGGCCGCAATCTCCTCCAGCGTCTGCGCCTGCTGGGCCGCAATATTGGAATCGGTCACGACCGCCACTTTGCGTCCCGACCGGCCGAACGCCTCCAGTTCAGCGCGGATCTCCTGTCGCAGTTCAGCAGAGAAATGGATCGGATAGCTACGCTCCGCCAATTGAACCATTAGCATTTCGGCCATAGGTCAATTAAAACGGCGGACTAGGGATGGCGCAAGGCGTGATCGAGCTCGTCGAGCACAACTTTCAGGACCACCACCATCGCCACCTTGGCCTCGGCCTTCGGACGCATGTTTTTCGGCATCTTCTTGGCACTGTCCGACAACCGCGCCACCAGCACCTGCAACAATGCCGGCTGCCGGCAATCCGACACGAAGATCTGCAATGTTTCCATCGAGCCGGACATTTCCCTCGGCGTCACGAGCGCCAATTCATGCCGCATGGCCTCGCGCATCGCCGGCAGCCGAAGAGGCGGCGCCCGGCAGCCGGGCGGCACCAAGGCGAACCAGGCCTGCAACAGAAAAGTCACCAGGCAGCTGAATTCCGTTCCGTTAAGCAGATCCGCGGTCAGCTCGCTGGCATCGGGAACCAGCGTGGCGCCGCTCGCCTCGAGTTCGTTCAGGGCCTCTGCCGCTGTGTCGAACTCCCCTAACGCAGTGTTCAGCCGCCGCGCTGCCTCATCGAGGTCAAAGGGTTCGTCGGGCAGCGGATCAGCCTCCGGCGAAAACGCGTTGGGCTCATCGTCCCTTCCCTCCCGTGGTTCATCCTCTTCGCCCAACGGCTCCATTCCCCCGGTGTCTCCCGTCTCGAGCGGCGGCCGCGGCGGAGGCGGCGGCACATCGAGTTCGTCGAGCCCGAGTTCGCGCAACAGCCAGTTGATGTCGGTATCACAGCCGGTCTGCAGGTTCTTCTGGTCGTGGCCGCGGACTTGGGATTTCATCAATCGCACCAGCTTCGGTCGCAACACCGGGTCGCCGGCCGCATCGCGCGGCGTCCGCCCGTCGAGCGCGGGAATGGGCTGGTCGGAAAATGCCCGCAGGTACGCCTGCTCCATTTCCGCCAGCATTTTCTTCTGCGACCCGCCGGGCGGCATGGCGAGCTGCGAGCTCATCAAATGCAACCGAGGCGCAGGTTCCAGCAACCGATGCGGCACGAGTGCCGGAATGCCTGGCGGCTCGCCCATCGCCAGGCGGGCGCCGAGGTCATCGAGCCGTTCGCCGGTAAAACGCAACCGGCCGCCCAGGCAAGTTTCCAGCTTCCCGCGCAAGCGCGCCAACCGGTCGCCGCCCATTGCCTCGATCCGCCAGAAGGTCTGGCCCAGCAGCACGCGGCCCAGCACCGGACGACTACCCTCCGGCAGGGCAATGGCCGATTGGCTGGCAGCGTCAAACCAAGTTCGCGCCTCCGCAAAACCCTCGCGCCGCTCCTTCCCGTCCAAATCATCCTGGTTCACTTCGGCAACCGCGTCCAACGCGGCCCGGCACTCGGCAAACGGTGCCCGCAGCTCATATACGGCCGAGCCCCATTTGGCGTCGATCTGCGCGAGCGTCAGCCTGCGACGTTCCCTGGCCGTTGCGTCGAGCGCCTCGCTCAACCGCACAAAATGCTCGGCCAGCCAGCGCCGCAACGGTTCCGGCTCGGCCGGACCGCCCAGGTGGCGCGCCAGCTCTGTCACGATTTCGCCCGGCTCTAAAAGTGCCCAGTCTGGGATCACCAGGGCTGTGCCTGCCACCCGCCAAAAATACGGCAGCGGGAAAACCCATGCAACCATGGGCGCAAAACGCACCGCTTGTTTGGCCAGGCTGCGATCCACCACCCTGAGCGGGACCGGGCCCGAAGAGAACAAATCGACGACTTCGAGGCGTTGCTCGTCCAGCACGCTGCGGATCTCCAGCAGCGCGATTCGCACCTGCATCTTGGCGCGAAACAAGACACGCTCGTCATTCTTGAGACCCAGGAAACCGGCCCGCTCCCATCGCTGCGCGCAGGTCAGGCCATCAGTCTCCAATCGAAAAAACAACTGCCAGCTCGTGAACGCATGCCCGGCGTGAGGCGATCCACCTTCCACGGCGCAGCGGAACGCCTGCGCCAGCGCCGGTCGTTCGGCAGTGTCGGCGAAAAGCCAGGCAAGGGTTTTCTCATCCAGCCCGTCCTCAATTTCGAGGAGCCGCGCGTAGTTGACCGGCGCGAACGGATTGTGCCCGCAATCCGCGGGACAGGCATAACGGCTAATGCGGTTGTCGCCACAATCGGCGGCTGAGATTTCCCGACCAATCGCCGGACACCGACGCTGCTGGAATGCCTTCCCCATGATTCATGAGCTTGCATGATTCCCTGCGGTCGCCAGCAAAAAACGATCTCCCATGCGCTTCTCGGCCTCTCCAGCTCAGCGCGCAATCGCGACCGGCCGCACGCCCAACGCCACCAGGTCCGTCACCACCGTGCGATTTTGCGGCAGGCTGAAGTGGGTCAGGACGGCGCTGATGGTCGCCTCACCCAGCCGTGGTCCCGCACCGCTTGGTCCGGCAAAGAAATCTTCGCGCCTCGCCGCCGCCAGGGAATCGAGGTGGCCGAACTGCCGCGCCAGATCCCGCGCGGTCATCGCGCCGACATGCGGAATGCTTAGTCCGTAGATGAACCGCCACAGCTCCGCCCGCTTGCTCCGCTCGATCGCCGCCAGCAACTGGTCGGCAGAAGCTCCCCGGTTGCGATCTGGCGTCACCAGATCCTCGCGCCGAAGACGGTAGAGATCGGCGATCGTCTTCACCCGTCCGCTCTCGACCAGCGCCTGGATCGTAGCCGGACCAAGTCCGTCGATTTTCACGCAGGATTTGGAGGCAAAATGCCGAACGCGCTGGCGCATTTGCGCCGGGCAAGCCGGGTTTGGGCAGCGCACCGTCACCTCGCCTTCAAGCTGCACGACGGCAGCGCTGCAAGCCGGACAGGTTGCGGGAAAAACGTAGGGCCGGCTGTCGGCCGGACGTTTCGCGAAGTCCACTCCACTCACCGCCGGAATGATTTCGCCCACCTTCTCCAGGCGGACGAAATCGCCGACCCGGATATCATACCGCGCGATCACGTCACGGTTGTGGAGCGTCGCCCGCGTCACCCTGCTGCCCGCCAGCACGACCGGGGTTAGTTCCGCCACCGGCGTAAGCAACCCGGTGCGTCCCACCTGGATCGTGATCGCATTCACCCGGGCTTCGGCGAACTCCGGAGCATATTTGCAGGCCAGAGCCCACCGCGGAGCGCGGTCCGTCTCGCCGAGATCGCGCCGCAGGGGGACGGAATCGAGCTTCACCACTGCTCCATCGACTGGGTACGACAGATTGTCCCGTGTCCGCCGGAAAGCCTCCACGAGGGCGCAAACCTTGTCTGCTCCCCGGACGGTCTGGTAGTCCGCCACGCCGGGCAAGCCCCACGCGCGCACCTGCTCAAGGAATCCGTGCTGCGTCGCCGGCAGCATCAAGGCCGGTTCGCACCCACCCCAACCATAAAACACCACGCTGAGCCCGCGTTCCGCGACCTCCCGGGGATCCAGCAATCTGGCGGTCCCGGCGGCCAGATTCCGCGGATTGGCGAAGGCCGGCTCATCCGCCGCTTCGCGTTCACGGTTGATCCGCTTGAATTCAGCGAACGTCAGGAACACCTCCCCGCGCACCTCGATCAACTGCGGCATCGGGTTGGGCAAGCCGTCCGGCGCGATCCGGCGGAGTTCGTGCGGCAGCGAGCGGATGGCTAGAACATTCGCAGTCAGGTCGTCCCCTTCAGTGCCGTTGCCGCGGGAAACCGCCCGCACGAGCCGCCCGCGTTCGTACGTGACGCTGATGGCCAGTCCGTCGAACTTGGGCTCGATGACAAAAACCGGATCGGCGCAACCCACTCGCCGCGCCACGCGGGCGAGAAAGGCCCGCAAGTCCGCCTCAGAGTATGATTTCTCAAGGCTCAACATGCGCACGCCGTGACGACAAACGGGGAAGAGACCGCTGCGATCATCGCCAATCCCCAAGGTATCCGCGGGACTGCGACCAGCTTCGGGAAAAGCGGCCTCGAGCCCGGCGAGTTCGCGTTTCAGCTGATCATATACGAAGTCGCTGATCTCCGGAGCGGCTTGCTGGAAATACAAGGTGTCATGGTGGGCAATCTCCGCCTGCAGCGCATCAATGCGCCGCCGGGCCTCGGCCGGTGTCAGAGCAGGACGATCGCCGGAATGAAGCGCGGTCTCCCCTGAGTCGCCCGGCGGCGCTTCGGCTCTGTCGCCGTCGGCCAACGCCACCCCGGCGAACGCCATTGCCACCGGCACCACGGCGCAGCGCCATCCCAGGCGCCGGCGACCACGGCCGCCCACCATGCCCGTTCGATTCCATTGCATCGTCCTTCGCGCAAACAGGGAGATCGCGCCCAACGCGAGGGAAACTTCTCCTCCTGACCGCGCCAGCCGGCTTGCGTTTTCGGGGCATTTCGTCTGCCTCAGGGCAAACCCAACTGCATTTCCAGCCATGTCACTTTCTCCCGAACAAACACAAGCTGTATCCTCCTGGGTCGCCGCGGGCGACAGCCTGGCGGTGATCCAAAAGCGGCTCGCCGAGCAATTCAAGGTCTCGATGACCTACATGGACGTCCGTTTTCTGGTCGATGATCTCGGTCTTGAACTGAAAAACGCGGCCAAGAGTTCCGTGGACGCCAAGGTCGACTTCGCGAAGGCGCGGCCGGTCGGGCCCGCTCAACCGGAAAAGAAAGGCGGCCTTCTCGACAAGCTGAAGAAGGTGGTTGGGGCGGGCAGCGCTGACGCCGCCGAAGTGGACGAGCCGGACGCCATGGTGGAGGAGCCCGGTTTGGACGAGGAACCGGTCGGCGATCCCGCCGCCGTCCCCGCTGGGTTGAGCGGGGTGAAAGTCGAGCTCGATCGCGTGGTGCGGCCTGGCACGGTCGTCAGCGGCACCGTCACTTTCAGCGATGGCACCGCCGGCAAGTGGGCGATGGATCAGTATGGCCGCCTGATGCTCGACACCGGCAAGAAAGGTTATCAGCCCCCGGCCAGCGACGTTCAGGCGTTCCAACAGGAGCTCAGCACCCAGCTCCAACGCCACGGATTCTGATCACCGATCGCCGCCGTTCGGCAGCGTCAGCGGGAGGCGCGAGACCTTAAAGCCCGCCGCGTCCTGCGCCAGACCGACCAGCTCATCGATCAGCGTGGTCGGGTCCTCCTCATAGCGCAGCCGGAGGAAATTCTGCCGCAGCCGTTCATAACTCCCGCCGTTGGCCAGCCAGCTTTCGATCAGGCTGCGGAATTGCGCAGCGTTTTGCACCAGTTCGGCGGCATCGCAGTTCTTGAAGAATTTCACCGTCAGGCGCTCCTGGGGCATGACGCCGCCAAAGGTGTTGAAAATGATCGGGCACCGGAAGTGGAGCGCCTTGGCACAAGTCGTCGTACCACCGCGGGTGACAATCGCGTCGCTTGCCTGCATCAGCAGATGCACCACGTCCGAGCAGCTGTCGATGAAACAGGAGAAATCGGGATGCTGCGTCCGCCAGTGGATCAGTTCGCTATAGGCAGACAGGTTGCGGCCGCAGACAATGATCGCCTGGATCCGGTCGGCGTGCTCGACCAGGGCCGGCAGCAGGTCCAGGTGGTTGTTGGCCCCGTTCATTCCCGTGGCCAGGAACACCGTGAACCGATCCGGCTTCAGACCGAGGTTCTGTTCGCGGTAGAGCCGGCGTCTTGCGGGTGACAGAATCTCGAGATACGCGCGCGGCTGCATGAGGAAGCCCCGGATCCGCGCCCGGTCGCGCGGCAGTCCGAGCTTGACCGCAAAGTCACTCGCCGTGGGCGTGCGGGAGAAATAAAGGTCCACCGATGGCTCGATCCAGTTCCGGCTGTAGCCCCAGCCTCCGGAGAATTCCCCGCAGTAGGTCGCGCACCGCACGTTTTGCGGTCCCAACAACCGGCGGGCGAGCTGGAAGTAGCCGCGATTGAGGCAATCGTGAACGCTGAAGACGAGGTGCGGCCGGTATTCGCGCAACACCCGCTCATAGTATCCGCGCCCCAACGTCACGGTCCGTCGGTTCAAAAAGCTGAGCCCCTCGACGACCGCGTAGAACCCCTTGTGCAGCCCGGGCGACCGGCGCTGAATCCAGTTATAAAAACCCACCCCGCCACGATACAGGCGAGACGAGTCCTCGAGCATCTGCTCAATGCGCACATCGACATCGTGGCGATAAAGTTGGAAACACCATTCGGCGAAGGCTTGCGCCCGCGAGTCGTGACCGCCGCCCGTGCTGGAGGTCAGCACCAATATCCGGATCTGGGGCACGTCAGAAACAACCGAAATACCGGGCCGCGACCGCCCGACGCAGGCGCTGCGGAACCAAGGGGGCCAGCAACGGCGCCAACCGCGCCTGGAAGAAAGTCCCGGAGCGCACGGTACCGCTGCGGTGGCGGACAAGGGCCCGCCGAAGATCCGCCGCCGCCCGCGCGGGCGGTGGCGCAGTCCGGAGGTTGGCTTCGAGCACGGTCCAAGCCCGCTGTTGGCGGACCGCCCGAGGCAGCTCGGGCGCAAGATGTTTTTCTGAGGCAGTCTGCATCGTCTGGTTGAAACCCGTGCGATAATCGCCGGGCCGAAAATCGATCACGATAATGCCGGTTTTGGCAACTTCCATCATCAAGCTTTCCGAAAACGCCGCGAGCCCTGATTTGACCACGTTATAGCCGCTCATGAACGGCAGCGGAAACTCGGCCGCCAGCGAGGAGACGTTGACCACGGCGCCGCGGTTACGGGCGAGCATGCCCGGCAACGCCAGATGCGACAACCGCAGGGTGCGGACGAGCATGGCGTCAAGCTGCCGCTGCCATCCGGCAAAATCCCTTTCCGCAAATCCTCCGAACAATCCGTAACCGGCATTGTTGACCAACAGATCGAGCCCGCCGGCTCCACGGTCGGCCATCGCAAAAGCCGCGCTGACCGACGCGTCGGAGTCGAGATCAAGCGCCACTGCCGTGAACCCCGTCCGCACCGGCAGCCGCGCCGGCTCGCGCGCCGTGCCCCAAACCCGCACGCCCTCCTCCAACAACATCTCCGCCATCGCCCGCCCGAGGCCGGTGCTGGCGCCGGTGACCAGCGCCGATTGATAACGATCCGCAAGCTTGCTCACGCCTGGCGCAGGACAATGCAGACGTTGGCCCCGCCAAATCCGCTGCTGTTGTTCAGCACGACGCGCGGCTGCTGGGACAGCGTCGACCGGATGATATTCAAACCTTCGCAGGCCGGGTCGAGTCGCGTGATATTGGCCGAGCCGGGAATGAAACCTTCCTTGAGCGCGATGGCACAGAAGGCGCTCTCCATCGCCCCCGCCAGCGACAGGCCGTGACCCGTGAGCGCCTTGGTGCTGCTAATCGCCGGACGCATAGTGGCCTCCTGGAAGACGGCCTTGAGCGCCTTCGCTTCCGAGGTATCGCCGATGGGTGTCGAGGTGGCATGCGCGTTCACGTAATCGACCGCTTCCGGCTCGATGCCCGTCTGCCGGAGCGCGTTGGTCATGGCCACGCGCAAGCCGGAGCCCTCCGGATGGGAGATCGCCACATTGTAGCCGTCGGAGGCCTGCCCCCATCCGGCCATTTCGCAATAAGTCCGGACTCCCCGACGTTCGACTTCCTCCCCGCTCTCGACCACCAGCACCGCGCCGCCTCCCGTGCCAACAAAACCGTCGCGATTCAGGTCGAAGGGCCGCGAAGCCAGATCGGGGTTGGTCTGCAGCGACAGCGCGCGCATCCCGGCAAACGGCAGGATGCTGTCGGTATTGCAGTCCTCCGCCCCGACCACAAACATGCGCTTCTGGCGACCAGTGGCGATCTCGTCGTACGCGAAGGCGAGGGCGTGCGAGGAGGAGGCGCAGGCCGACGAGAAGCCGCAGGACGCGCCATAGATCCTGAACGTGGCGACGAGGTTGAAATTCAGCGTGCCGGCAATCGACGCGACAATGCCCAGAGGGGAACATCGCAGCACGCCCACCTGCAACATCCGGGCATGATGGTAATGGGTAAGAAAGGGGGAACCTCCCGAGGCGGCATAGAGCCCGGTATCAAGATTCGAGACATCCTCGGGCGCCAGCCGCGCGTCGTTGATGGCCTGCAGCATCGCACAATAGGCAAACAGCGAGTTGGGAGCGAGCCCGCGCAGCACCTCGCGCTTGATCGTGTACCGCGGAGGGTACCGCCAATCCTCCGGGTCCGGGGAATCGGTGGCGAAATCCTTGATCGTGCCGACGACCTTGACCGGGATGTCCGGTTTTTGAAACGGCGGATAAAGTTCAAACCCGTGCCGCAGCGCGCCAAGGTTCTGGGTCACGGTCGGAACATCGTTGCCGATGCTAGTGATCAACCCTATTCCTGTGATGTAGACTTTCCTCATTCGCTGGTAAAGGGAATCAAACGATAGGTTGGCGCTCGCCGCCAGCCCAATGCGCCGTCGCACCAAGGCCTGGACTCATCCCCGGTCCGCGAGCGCCGCTTTGCCAGATCAAATCGAGAAGTAGACCAAAGGTGGTCAGGCGCTGATCGCAGTCGGCAGCGGTACCGGTTCGTTGTTCACCACCGCCACCTTCGCCGGCTCCACCACGACGGCGTCGGCCAAACCAAAGGTCAGGGTGATTTCCTCGGCCATGGCGGCTTTCTCCTGTCCCACGCGGATGGCGCCTTCAAAGGTCGCGAGCGGCATCTTCATCCGCTTGGGCTTGACCGAAATACTGAGCACATCACCGGGCCTGCAGATGCGGTGGCAGCGCACGCCCTCGCACGACGTGAAGAAAATCGTCTTGGGGTCGACCACCTTGCCGGGCTCGCAGATCCCGCCTTCCAACAGAAAGAGCACGGCCAATTGCCCGATCGCCTCAAGCATGATGGACGCCGGCAACACCGGATTGTCCTTGAAATGCCCCTGCAGGAAAAACTCTTGCCCGCTGATCTTGTACTTGGCGTTGGCGCCATGCGAATTAACCGAGGCTTCACTCAAGAACAGAAATGGCGGCTGAATCGGCATGATCACCGCAATCTGCTCGATCGGCAGGAACTTCGTCGGCTTGGGCAGAGGCAAACCGCGGACCTTGCATTCAATGAACTGCTTGACGTCCCCGATCGTGCGCAAATGACGCAGTTCTTCATTATTGATCGACATCTGCAGCACCTCCTCGACGAGAATGACGATCTCCATCATCGTCAGGGAGTCGATACCCAGATCCTCAATCAGCCGGAGATCATCATCCGGATCCCTGAGCTTCGCTCGGAGATCAGGTTCAACGAATCGCTCGATGATCCCCAAAATGATGGCCGGCAGGTGCTCGGTATTCTTGGTTTTGCGGAACTGAGACGCAGCTTCGAAGGTGGAGGCGGAGCATCGCTTGAGTGATTCACGCAGCAACGCATCCTCCTCTTGTGCAGTAGGTCTCGCAGCCTCGTTGAGCGGCTTCCGCGCCTCTGGCCCATCGTCAATTGCTTGTGCCATAAGAGTCGTTATCAGGGATCACAGTCTAGAATGAAGACGAAAATTCTTTGCGAATAATTTAAGCAGCTAACGATCTATTGCATTGACCGGCTTCATGTCAATCTGTGCCGCACCAAATGTAAATTCCCCCTGATGATCGCGGAATCCACGCAACCCGGCGAGTTAACGCGCCTTTCAAATGGGTCGTGTGCCTTCATCTGAGACCCTGCTCAGCCCAAGTATGGATTTGCGTGCCTTGGCCCACCCGATCATAAGGAATTCCAATTTTGTCAGCCGCCACGACCATCTCTCCGCTTCGTGCGGACCTCCCTGCCACACCAGCGAAGAAAACGCCTGTGTTTCTGGTCACGCACGAATTCTACCCGCGGCACGGGGGGATCGCGACCTTCGCCGAACAGATTGCACGAGCCGCAGCTGACCTGGGTTATGATATCGAGGTCTGGGCCCAGGCCGCGCAGCCAGTTACGGAGGAGAAAGCCTGGCCGTTCCGCCTCCGCCGCCTGCCGCTGAAGGGCACGCACGGAATTGGCTGCCAGATCCGGATGATGCGCGAGATGATCATCCATCGCCGCCGGCTGCGGTATGCCACCGTGTATCTGCCAGAACCGGGGCCCATGATGGCGATGATGATGCTCCAGGTGGTGCGGTGTTGTCGCCCCAATCGTCTCGTGTTGACCTTTCACGGGTCGGAAATCCTTAAATTCCACCACGATCCTTTGCGGCGTTGGATGGCTCGGCGCCTGATCCATCGCGCCAGCCGGATCAGTGTCTTGACCAGCTACACGCACCAGCTTCTGTGCGGGCGTTTTCCCGAGGCCACCGGCAAGACATTCCTTACCCCTGGCGCACTGCGGAAGGATTTCGCGCCCACCACCGCTGACGATGTGCCGAAACGACACAATCGGATCGTGATCCTGACGGTGGGGCGCCTGCATCCGCGGAAGGGCCAGCTCTTTATCATCGAAGCGCTGCAAGCGCTGCCAGCGGCCCAGCGGGAAATGATCGAGTACTGGCTGGTCGGCGGCAACAGCAAGGAGAATTACGAAGAACGCCTCAAGGAAGCCGCCGGCCGCCCCGGCTTGATGGTACGCTTCCTCGGCCGCGTGCCGGACAACGAACTCGCCCGCATTTACAGCCAGGCGGACGTTTTCGCCATGACGAGCATCGACCACCGCCACAG
>Ga0182011_10001817_pt1 | contig 18542 bp, 12 predicted proteins | sample 711E1DmetaG_FD_120481 | JGI IMG/M metagenome (GOLD analysis project Ga0182011, IMG submission 120481) | Permafrost microbial communities from Stordalen Mire, Sweden - 711E1D metaG | ecosystem: Environmental > Terrestrial > Soil > Wetlands > Permafrost | place: Sweden: Stordalen | collected... | reverse complement strand
GCGCGGCGCGGTGATGCTGGTAGTGGACAAGCTGAACAAGGGTCGCGATTTGCCGACCGCTCTCGCCGAAGTCGGGCTGGTTGCGCGATCCGAGGTGCACGCCATGCAAGCGGCCGAGCGGCGCGGAACCCTGGGTGAGATGCTGATGAAACTCGCTGAGGCGAGCGACGCCGATCTGCTAAGCCGGATCAACCGGCTCAAGAACGTGGTGCAGTCGGCGGCAATTCTGGTGCTTACTGCGCTGGTGGCAGGCGCGCTGTTGGGGTTGGTCGGACCCGCCTTGGCTTGCCGCTGAGACTCCTTCCATGGACTTGAGAATGTCATTTCCATCCGATTCGGTACCCAGCATCGACAATAAAGCCCCCTGAGTTGCCCACGATCGTGTCGCCACTCGAAAGCTTGCCCAGGGACATGGCCAGATAGCGTAGGCCGAACACCACCTGGGACCGGTGCAGGAGGAAGGCGGCTTCGGTCGAGCCTTCGCAGGCAAAGGCCACGCTGTGCCCAGAAATTTCGCTGTTGAAGACACGCAGGCGGGCCTGCGCCACCACCAACCCGGCGCCCGCACCAACCGATAGGGCGAGCCGGTTGATACGGCGGCGATGGCGGGCCTGGGCCAGCAGGGGAATTTGGTCGAGAACGACGTCGCCTGCCCCGGCGCTGTTCCATGCGAAGAAACGGCTGTGCACGTAGCCGATCGTCGCGCCAAATGCGAAACCACCGACGCTGAGGTGGCGCGACACCATCGCCTCAACCAAGAGGGCCGCGCCCGGTGCCTGGTTCAGGTTCCACAGCAGGCCGAGGCGAGGGGTCAGTGTGATGCGCTGAGCCTGCACCGGGTCGGGCGGCGGCCGGCGGGTGAAGAGGGCAAGTGGGATACGTTCGGTGGCGTGACCGCTGTCTAGGACGGCCTCCACCTCCATGGCATCACGCCCGGCCAGCACGGCGGGCGGCCGAAGCACGAGTACCGCGCGGCCATCCTCGGTGGCCTGGGGTGACGCAGGCTTGCCGTCGACCACCACTGAGGCTTCTCCTGCGTCGGTGGGATTGCCGAACGCATCGTGTGCACTCAGGAACACGCGCAGGCTGCGAAGAGGGGTGGCATCAGGCCGGGTTGCCTCGGGCTGGAGCAGAACTTGGGCGGTCGGCGCCGAAACCAAGACCACATCCGCCTCTGCGACCACGCCCGGCTGACCGAGCAGCGACGCGACGAGGTGCAGAGTCGGGTCTTGTAGGGAGGCCGGCACGCGCACCAGGAATCGGGCCTCACCTGCGGAGCGGCTTCCCAGGGGCTCGGGCCGCGGTCCGGACGACGCCAAGAGTATCGTGGATGCGTTGACCAGCCGCCCCGAAGGGTCCACCGCCAGAACCGCGATTTCGCAGGCGCTCCCCGCGGCCAGTCTGTCGGGAGCCACCACGAACACCCGCTGGGCAGGTGGAATCTTGAGATCCAAGAGCTGCTGGCTGGCCTTGCCATAGCGGTTCACCGATCGCGCCAGTGCGAAATCGATGCCCGGAGGCACGACCACGGGCACATGGACGTTGCCGTCCGCGGGCGCGACGACGGGCCCGAAATCCTTGTCTCCGACCTTCACCGTGACCCGCGCGCCTGGGTCGGTGCGGAAGGCCGGACTGGCCGCGGCACGCAGCCGCACGGCCAGGGCCCCGCGCAGCATCAGGGAATCATGCGAGAAATCGGCGACCACGATGGCCACCTGGGGAAAACGGGCCGAGGGCAGGAGAAAACGGGCCGAGAAACTGGTCGGCCCCTCACGCACCAAGTCCTCCACGCGGCCAGCGCTGCAAAGGATTCGCGGAAGAGCCAGGGGCGATGCGAAGGTGCCGGTGGCCACGATGCGCAGCTCGGTTTCGTCGTCGATCCCTAGCACCGGCGACGCTGTTGCCAGCGACAGGGTCACCCGCGCTGCCGAGGCGGGCGGCTCTGCGCGCGTCTCGGGCGCAACCCGCTTCTCTGGCAAGGCCTGTTCGGTCGCTGCCGGGGGCTTGGCAGCCTCCGCTTGGCTCCCATCTCCGGGCTTTTCCGGACGAGAGGCCGTCGCGGTATCCGGTGGATCCTGGGCCGCATCGACCCGCGCGCCCCAGAGCAGAATGAGGAGCAGCCCGGCGGCTGCCGAAGTCCGTGGTCCGCAGGCGCGTGCGACTGGCCCGTCCATTATTCCTTCCAAAGCCTTCCTCCCGAGGGCTCCAGCGAGGGAGCGCGCGGGGGGCGGTGCAGGACTTTGTCCAACGACTTCTGTCGCCCGGCTATGTCATCGGCTTCCACATGGACGCGGGTCTGGGGCGCTGACACCTGTACGCGCGCGAGGAAACTGCCATCTGGCGCCACGGGAGTCTCTTCGCCGTTCACGCGCACGCGCGACGAGGGGCTGGCGCGTCCTCGAATTGGGGACGCGCCCTCGGCTTTGTCGTCTTCTGGCCAAATGACCGAGAGCAGAAGTTGCTCGGGGATGGGCTCGGGATCGCTGGGGGCTGCCCCGGGGAAAGCCGTGCTTTCGTTCCCCTTGCGTACCAGGACTTGCTTGCCCTGGGATTCGAAGCGGGCTGCGCCCTCGGAGGCCGCCACACTGACCTTCCCGCTGGGCGAGACAGATACCGCGAAGCGCGCGGCACCCACGTTGGTCGTGCGCGTGTCGAGGGCATCAATTTCCAGTTTCTCGTCATCCTTGCCCACGTTGGCGGAAACGCGACCCCCGCGCAGGAGACCCAACTTGGCTGTGGTCTTCTCGAGCGTGTCCAGGCGGAGGTCCATGTTGTCGCGCACGTCGATCTCGACGCTGCCCCGACGAAGAAGGGCATGTGACCCGCCATGGGTGCGGACCACATCTTTGGACGAGAGCAGGTGGCCGGCACGCGCCACGTACCACTGGCCGTTCTGGAATGCTTCTACATTGCCGGCGAGCGCGCTGACCCGAAACTGGGTGGGCCCGGCCGTCACCATGCGGGGCGACACCGGCGGCAGGCCGGCCGGCATTTCGGGCCGCCGGCGCTCGAAAAAGAAGCGCGACAACAGCGTGGCCGCCGCGAGGATGATGGCCACCAGGACGATGACCGCCACCTGGAAACCGGATCTGGGACGACCGCGTCGCCGTCTCATGCGAGGAGACTGGCTCCTTCGGCGATGGGAAAAGTCAGCCAGAACGTCGTGCCTTGCCCAACCTCGCTTTCGACCCGGATGTTCGCTCCATGATCCTCAATGATCTTGTGCACCATCGAGAGGCCGATGCCGGTATCGGTTCGTTGTGCTTTGGTGGTGAAGAAGGGATCGAAGATGCGGGAGAGCTGCTCGGGCTTGATGCCGTGTCCGGTATCACTCACACGGAGCCGCAGCAGCTTGTCTTCCGGCCGCGTGGTTTCGAGGGTCAGGGTGCCGCCCGCGTCCATGGCCGCCCTGGCGTTTTGGATGAGCTGGATGACCGCGGCTTGCACCTGCAGGGCACTTCCGCGGACAGGTGGGCTCGGGCTGGGGATGTGCTTGACTACGGCGATGCCTGCATCGGCCAAGGTCTTGGGCGCGCACAGCTCGAGCGCGTCGTCAATGACCTGGGAAAGATCGAAGGGGCGGAAGTGCTCGCCCGACTGCTTCTGCGAGAAGCGCAGCAGGTTGGCCACGATGCCCTGAATGCGCGCGGCCTGCTCCTCGATGTCCTGAATGAGCGGTCGAGCGGGATGGCCCTCAGGCAGATCGGCCAACAGGATCTGCGCCAGGCCCAGCACGGCCGTCAGCGGATTGTTGATCTCGTGCGCAACCCCGGCGCCGAGTGAACCGATGGCGGCCAACGAGCGCGAGCGCAACAAGAGATCCTGCGCGTCGCGCAGTTCCTTGGTCTTCTCCTCGACCCGCTTTTCCAGGGTCACGTTCCATCCCCGGATTTCGTCGGTGCGCAAGAGGATCTCGCTGCGCGCCGCCGAGAGCGAGCTGGCCATGGAATTGAAAGCTTTGGCCAGCTCGCCCAGCTCGTCGTTGGAGGCGACCTCGATTTCGGCATCCAACTCGCCCTGGGCGATGTGGCGCGATCCCTGCACCAGCGTGCCGACCCGGCTGGCCAGCGAGCGGGCCAGCGCTGCCCCGACGACCGCGGCGACAAAGGCCGCCACGCCCACCCAATAGATGGTGGTCCAGGTGAGACGCCGCGCGGGCCGCAAAGCCGATTCGACCCACCGCTCGACGACCACGCCCAGACCAAAGGCAGGCGTTGGCACGTAGGCGCCGATAACCGAGTGGCCGTGGCTCGGGTACTCGGCCACAAACGGCGCGGATGGGAGCGAGCCTGGCTTGCCTTGTGGCAGGCGCTTGAGTTCGAGCGGGGTGGCCCCCGCGACCTGGCCCGAGGCAACCGTACGGCTCTCGCGATCCAGAAGCAGGATGTCGCGGTCACTCGACGAAAGGGAAGCCAGGTGATCGGCGATGCGGCGCAGAGACACGGCGGCCACAATGATGCGGGGATCCTCGTCGGCGAGGCCCTGGTAGCGGACCGCCAGCACCAGATGTGGCACGTGCGCGCTGCCGGTCACGAAGATCGAGCCCACAACGCTCCCATCACGCAGAACCGCTTCGACGGGAACATGCCCCGGGAGACGGGCCACGTCCTCAGCCGGAAGGATCTCATGGGTTCCGAAGGAATCGTTTCTGGGTGCGACCGACTGGAAGGCGGCCGGAACCAGCGGCTGTCCCTCGGTGTCCAGCAAGGCCACCACGCTGAAATCGTCGCTCTGGTGGTACACGAGCTGGAGGAACTTGCGCAGGGCCTCGGCAGTCGGCAGCGCGCCCCCCACTCGGGTCAAATCCAGGATGCGTGTCTCGACCGACATGGTGGCCTGCAGGTTGGCCAGGTGGCTGCTGACGTACTCCGAGATCTGGCGCGCCAGCAGAACCTCGTGGCCCTCGATGGCCTCGCGCAAGGCGGCCTGGCTGACCCGAATCGACGAGTAGCCGGCTATGGCCAGCGGCGCGGCAGCCACGCCGATGGAGAGGAGCGCGAATTTGGGCAGCAGCTTCAAGGGGCAGTCCAGGAAAAGGGATCCGGCAGACGGGTCCAGCCGTTGAAGGGGTCGAACGCCCAGACCCAGGCCCGGGTCAGCCCACTTGAGCCGGGTACGACGCCGGTGATGTGATCAGGAATCTGGTTGACGGTTGCCAGGGACTGGTCGGCCAAGGCGGTGGCGGTTGCCCACGTCTGGCCCACGAAGATGATCGTGGTGTCGGAGAAGTTGCTGCCGTAGATGGTGACGGGCGTGTCCTGCCCTTGCGTGCCCGAGGAGGGGATGACCGACTCTATCGTCGGCGGGGGCTGGTATTGAAACGTCCCGTTCGGGGTGGCCAGGCCAAGCCGAGACTGCACAGTCACGGGGACCGTTCCGGCAGCATGGGCCGGGGTGTAGCCCGTGATGGTCTGTGGGTCGACCACGATGCCACCATCGGGGATGAGCGGGATATCATCGAAGTAGGCGCGGCTTCCGGCAACAAAGCCCGATCCGGAAATCACGACATTGATTCCACCCGCCACGCCACCTCCTTGCGGCGTGACCCCAGACACCGAGGGGTGCTGGCTCAGCACGATGGAGATGTCCTTGGAGGTCTGGTTTGGCGGTCTGGCATCGTCCGAGGCCAAGAAACTCAGGTCAACAGTCACGCCCGGGGCCAAGCCCGGGCTGATGATCACGTCGAATGTGCATTCGATCTCGCCCGGGCCCGGCCGGAACGGACAGGAGGTGGTCACGGGGTCACGTTGCGACCCATCGACGGCCGGAGGTTCAGTGTAGGTCCAAGTCAGCGCGGTCATCTGGCCGGGTGCCTGGTCCGTGGCGGACACAATTCCATGAATCGCGCTGCCTGGGGCGAAGAGGTCGTTCCCCTCCGGGCTCGTCACCGTCACAACCGGGGGTGTGTCCCGGCCCAGCGCGAGAAAGCCAGCCGGCAACGCCGCCCGGTGGCCGCGCGGATCGGTGATCTCCACGTTGCAGGGACCCACGCCCAGGTCGTCCGGGTCCTCTAACTCCAGGCTGGCCGAAATCTGCGTAGGGCCGACCCAACCGAAATTGGTCAGGGGCGCCCAGATTGGCTCGTTGCCAAGCCGGCCTGAGAAGCCATCCATCGTCGCCACCCGTTCACCTGAAACAGGGTCGAGGCGGAACGATGGCAGGAAGCCCGCGCCCGTCAGGGTGAGCCGGAGGTCCCTATCGGTATAGGCTTGCGCGGGATCGACGGCATCGATGCGTGGCTCTGGCTCGTTACCGGCGCAGCCGAAAAGAGGGGCGACGAAAACAGCGAAACCTACGCGGAGGACGAGCGTCACGGCGCTATCTTACTACCGGTAGCGTAATTCGGGCGGGTTCCGCGAGCGGTGGGGGGCGTCAGAGAAGAAATGGGCGCGGCCCAGGGTTGACGAGGGGCGGCCAGCCTGGGAGATTTGCGCTCCATGGCTAATCATCAGAGCCTTCGGGAGATGCTGAGCCACCGGGTGACGTTCACCTTCGACACCGGGGCACAGGTGGTCGGCACAGTTACAGCTTGCGCGCCGGTGAAGGGGCCGGTCGAGTATGTAGTGTTGGCCAAGGCAGAGGTGAAGGGCGGCGGCGGCCAGGTGCTGGCGCGTTTCGCCGAGTTGCCGCTCGTGCCCAACAACCTGGTGGGAATCACCGTGACCGAGGGGCCACTCTGACATGGGACCCACCCCTTCCTTCTCCGATCTAGCTTTGTGGCCTCTGTGTCCGGTGTGGTGAACAGGCCAGCCTTTCAATCGCCCGATGAGCGACCGCATTCCTGCCAAGAACCGCCGCTTGCACGCTGTGGTACGCGGCTCGGTCCAGGGTGTGGGCTTTCGCGCCACTACCTTTGATGAAGCCCGGCGCTTGGGCCTTGCGGGCTGGGTGCGCAACCGGCTGGACGGCACGGTTGAGGTCCAGGCCGAAGGTGCGGAACCGAAGCTGAACTTGTTTCTCGCCTATCTGCGCGGCGGTCCGCTCGGGGCCCGCGTCGCGGGCGTGGTGGAGGACTGGTCAGAGGCGCAGGGCGCGCCCTTCCCATTCCAGGTCAAGCGCACGGAATAGGGTGGCGGGCGAGCGGGGCTGGACGACCGAGTTACCTTCGCTCTGCGCCTGCATGCATCAGAGGGTCAGGTCGCAGTCAAGCTGGGCGACGGAAAGCCTAGTGGCTTGGGATGTCGGCGTAGACCAGCTTGCCCGCCCAGCGCAGGGGTTGTATGAGCGAGGTGCACCCAGCCGTGTCGAAACACTGGCGGAAGTCGCCGGTTTGACCCGGGACCGGGGTCATCACGCTGGGGTAGCCACAGGCACCCAGGCCACCGGGACCGCCACTGTCCTGCGGCCAGAGCGCCCAAGCGGTGTAGGAGATCTTGTTCTCCGCCAGGTACTTGAGCAGGGTTTTGACAAACGCGGAGGAACAATCGAACGAGCCGAATTCGCTCGCGATGAGCGGTCCGAATTGGTTCATGGGTAGCACGTAGGTGGACCAACCGCCGGCCTTGGGGCTGTTCCAGTCCATCGCGCTGCAGGTCGCCTGGTCCAGCTGGGAGCACACAGTCCGGTCGCCGCCGCAGAGGCCGTTCGTCTTGGTGGCAGGGTTGTAGGCCGTGGCCACCCAGTGACAGGGAGGCATCTTCTTGTCTTGGCTGGCAGCATAGCCGTTTTGTATACAACTCGATCCGCCGGGCAGGGCTGCGCCACTGGGTTTCCCATACACACTCCCATCGGGATAGTAGGCGCAGTATCCGGATTCATAGGGATCGGTCGCGCTGAGGTCAGTGTCCCCTGCGCCGATCTGCCCACAACATGCTCCGTGTTGGTAGGGATGGAAACCGTAGGCGATGTTGGCGTACTTGGTTTTCCAGGTCAGATACGTGTCGGGATTGGCCAGGGGCCCGTACTGCGGTCCGAAGCTGTAGGCCCAGTCGAGGCCGTTCACGATGATGATGTTCTTGGCCTGGGCGGTGTCGCGAATCGTGGCAATCCATTCGCTCATTATCTGGTTCCAAAGATCCCAGGAGTAGTCCTTCTCGTTTTCGTTGGCGCCGAAGGAGGGGAAGGGCGTGACCGCCTTGCGCGAGTAGGGTTCATTCATTAGCTCGAACCAGATACCACTGTCCGACTTGTAGTGATTGGCCACGTCAGCCCACATGGTATTGATGTACTCTTTGTTGTAATAGGCGTTGTGTAAGGTGACGCCGTCGGCGTTGGCAATAGCGCATTCCCAGGTGTTGGCATCATCGGTGTACCAATCCTTGGGCGCGCAGCTGTCAATGCCGTTCACTTTGTTGATGCCGGTGCAGCCGTCCTCGTAGTCTGAGTAGTTGCGCGTTTGTCCGTTGCTGACGAAGGTGCCGCGTTGGACGTTGGTTCCCTTGGACATCTTGGCGATGGCCCACAGGTGCAGATCGATGATGGCGACCTTGCCTTGGCTGCGGACCCGCTGGACCGCAAGGTCCACCCAGTCCTTATAGGCAGAAACCTTGTTTCCGCCCCAATCCTGGACCGTGTAGTTTTGCATCCAGGCCGAGCCGCAGATGGGAATGCGAACAATGTCGGTCTTCCAGTTTTGCACTAAGGTGTTCACGACATTGGTTAGAACCGTGGGGGCGTTCACCGTTTCGTTGCCTTGGCCCGATAGGTAGAGCCAGAAACCCGCGCCCGACTTGGTTTCCCGGGTTCCGGTTTCCAGACCGGTCATGGAAACGCCGTGGAGCACGGTCTGGTCGCCTGTCGGTGAGATGAAGACATAGCGCTTGCTGGCCGAATCCCAGGCCGTGCGCCAGGTGTTGGGGGTAGTGTCCAAGAGAACCTGTCCGGTGCCCTGGGGATAGGTACCCCCGGTGAATGTTGCCTCGCCTCCGTCGCTGATTCCCGTGGCGGCCGTGCCCGTGCCGGTCGAACTGGAGGTCGGAGATGGGGTGCTTGTATTGGCCGTGCCGGGGTTGGGTTGGGTTGGGTTGGATGGGGTGCTTGTATTGGCCGTGCCGGGGTTGGGTTGGGTTGGGTTGGATGGGGTGCTTGTATTGCCCGCACCCGGGTTGGTTTGGGTGGTGGTGGACAAAGGGGGCGTCGTGCCTGTGCCCGCCTTGGTTTGGGTGGTGACAGATGGGGTGTTTGTATTGCCCGTGCCCGGGGCGGTTTGTCCATTGGTGGATGGGGTGCTCGTATTGCCGGTTCCTGGGTAGGTCTGCGTGGTGGTGGATGGGAAGCTTGTCGAGCCCGTGCCCGGGTAGGTCTGCGGGGTGGAGGGGATGATCGCGGTCATGGTGGCGGTGAAGGTTCTCGTGGAGGTCACGAGGTCCGATTTCGTTCCCGTCTCGACGAAGCTGACCGTGGCAGAGGCCGTTATCGTGCCGGCGACGACGCCTGACACGACGGCTGACTTCGAAACCGTCGCGGTGCTGGTGACGATGGAGGTGACGGTCGCGGTGTAGAGGGCCACGACCGTGCCGGTTGGGCCAGTTTGGCCAGTTGACGTGGTAACCGGACATGCTGGAGAGCTCACGGACTTAACCGTCGAAGTCCCTCCAGTTGCCAAGGGCTGTGAGTCGGATACTTTCGAGCAGGCCCCTAGGTGGAGGGTCAGCAAGAGAATAGAGAGTGCCCACCAACCCCGGAGAGTGAGTTTTGTAGTTCTCATGACTTCGCTTTCTTCGCGGCGGCTTGGGAGCAACCGAGACCCGGCGGGACACAACTATCCCAGCCAGATGGTCACAACGCGCTGATCCTTGAGGCTAAGGTTCATTGAAAACGGGGATCGGGGCGCAGTCGATTCTTGTGGTTAATACACTTACGCTCAGGAATTGGGAACGGGAATTCGACAGACGCGTCGCGGCGCAAGGGCACGCGGCCTGAAGATCCGAATGGATCCTGCCGTCGGGGCGGCGGCCATTGCGTGCCCTCTTTCGGGGAAGGTGGCCGAGATTTCTGGGGCCAAGAACCGTCGTCGATTTCGGTGGGGTTGGGCTCGACTTCGTTTGAGTGGGCCGGCAGGAACCAAAGCAACAACCTGCAGTCGCTTGCCGACAGCTCTCCAGCATCGGGGCCGAGGGATGGACAGTACCTGCGACTGGGCACGCGCCGGTGGCCCGAGCCTGCGGCGCTCTACCTCTGGCCTTCGGGCAACAGGGAAGCGACGCGTAACCTCTGCGCAACTCGATTCCGATCACCCGTCACCTGGATGTGCCACGGTGCATCCGTCGAATTACCGTTCCCACTTCCTAAGCGTAAGTGTATTAGCCACAACAAACCGAGCGCGCCGATCCAATTTCAGCGAATCCTATTGCAAGGGATAGACGCGTGGCGGATCGGTCATGTCCCTACTACGTCTCGGTTTCTCCCAAGCCGCGAAGAAAGAGAAGTCATGAGAAGCACAAAACTCACTCTCCGGGGATGGCGGGCACTCTCCACTCTCTTGCTGACCCTCCATCTAGGGGCCTGCTCGAATGAAACCCCCTCTCAACGCTCGGCAACGGGAGCGGCTTCGACTGGTCCGTCGGCGCCTTCGACTGGTACGTCCGTGAGCGCTCCGGCATGTCCGGTTAGCACTCCAAGTGGACCAACTGGCCCAACCGGCACAATCGTGGCCATCTACACCGGTACCGTCACCTCCATGGTTACGAGCACCGGGACGGTCTCGAGGTCAGCCGTCGTGTCAGGCGTTGTCGCCGGCACGGTAACGGCCTCGGCCACGGTCAGCTACGTTGAGACGGGAACGAGATCGGACATCGTGACCTCCACGAGAACCTTCACCGCCACCATGACCGCGATCATCCCCACCACCGTCCAAACCTCCGTGGACACAGGGACCACCACCTCGACACGAGTCGTCTCCACCACCTCATCTCCGATCGGAGGCGCCGGCACCACCGCGCAAAACAACGGGCCCACTGCTATAACCACCACCTCGACAGGAATCGTCAACACCACCTCGGCCACCTCGACCGCGACCCCGGTCGGAAATACCCGCACACAGACCGGCGTCCGCACCGCCACCAACACGGGAGCAGGGACCCCCACGACCTCGCCGACCAACACGGGAGGAGGGAGCCCCGGAACCTCCAACCCCAGCTCGACCGCGGGATCTCCCACGACCTCGCCGACCAACACGGGAGGAGGGAGCCCCGGAACCTCCAACCCCAGCTCGACTACCGGATCGCCCACCACCCCCTCCTCCGGTACCGCCAGCCAGACCGCAAGCTCGACGGCGATCTCCATCACCGTGACCCCCTATACCGGGCCCGCTATTCCCCGCGTCGACAATCCGTACCAGGGCGCAAAGGGGTACGTGAACCCAGACTGGAAGGCCAAGGCTGACGCCGAGGCTGGTGGCAATCGCATCTCCAACAATCCGACGGGGGTGTGGCTCGATAGGATCGCCGCGATCGTGGGCACCAGCGAAGCCATGGGTCTGCAAGCCCACCTCGACGCCGCCCTGGCTCAGGGCGCGGGCTACATTCAGTTCGTCATCTACGACTTGCCCGGCCGCGACTGCGCCGCGCTCGCCTCCAACGGCGAGCTGGGCCCGACCGACCTCCCTCGCTACAAGACCGAGTACATCGACCCCATCGCGCTGATAATGAGTGACGCGAAGTACATCAATCTACGGATCATCAACATCATCGAGATCGATTCGCTCCCCAACCTCATCACCAACACCGGCGGCCAGGCAACCGCCACCCCCATGTGCGACACGATGTTGGCCAACGGCAACTACGTTTCAGGTATCGCGTACGCGCTGGGCAAGTTGCACATGCTTCCGAATACTTACAACTATATCGACGCCGCACACCACGGCTGGATCGGCTGGGATAGCAACTTCGGCCCAACTGCTGAGCTGATGGCGACCACGGCGAGGAGTGCGGTGGGCGGCTTCGACACGGTTCAGGGTTTCATCACCGATACTGCCAACTACGGTGCGCTGGTGGAGCCCTTTATCACCGTGACCGAGGCGACCCGCCAGTCCAAGTGGATCGACTTCAACCGGTACGTCGACGAGCAAAGCTTCGCGATCGCATATCGGGCCAAATTGATCTCCTCGGGCTTCAATTCGAACATCGGCATGCTGATCGACACCTCCCGCAACGGCTGGGGCGGCGCGGCCCGGCCGACCGCGCTCAGCACCTCGACCGATGTGAACACCATGATCAATGCCTCCAGAATCGACAGGCGGATCCATCTCGGCAACTGGTGCAACCAGAGCGGGGCAGGCATCGGCGAGCGGCCCACGGCGGTCGGGGCCAATGGCATCCATGCCTACGTTTGGATCAAGCCTCCGGGGGAGTCCGACGGCGCCAGTTCGGTGATCGCGAACGATCAAGGCAAGGGCTTCGACCGGATGTGCGATCCGACCTATACCGGCAATGCCCGCAACGGCAACAACATGTCCGGTGCCCTGCCGAACTCGCCCCTCGCCGGTGCGTGGTTTTCGGCCCAGTTCCAGCAGCTGATGCAGAACGCCCACCCGCCGCTGTGATGAGCCAGGGTGGAACCCAAGCCTTCCTTCTCCCGTCAGCCTCCGTGGCCTCTGTGTCTCTGTGAGGAACAGCTAACTTCGATCCGCGGTCCACGCGATGCTGGTTGGCTCTGACGCGACTAACGGCGCTCGTAGGGGGACGCGATGGGGTAGACTGTCCCGCACAGATTGGCCAGCGGAGGATTTGCCGGAAAGCTGACCGCCACCGAGAAAGGTCAACGACAAGATGACCACAACGCACGTGAAGTACGGTGTCGCTGCCATCGCGGCCGCCGTGGGCGCTGGCTCTATTGGTCGAGTGCAGGCGCAGACGGTCAACGTGTCGGTTGACGCCACGGCGGCTGGGACGCCGCTGGAACGCGTCTGGCCGTACCACGGCTACGACGAGGTCAACTACTCGACCACCGCTGAGGGGGAGGCTCTGCTCAAGACCCTGGCTACGGCCCACACAGCCCCAGTGCACGTCCGCTCTCACTTTCTGCTTAACACAGGGGACGGTACTCCCTCGCTCAAGTGGGGATCAACCAACGTCTATGCGGAAGACGCCGCGGGCAATCCGGTGTACTCGTGGACGTTGATGGACGGCATAATGGACGCGGTCACAGGGGCGGGAGCATTTCCGTTGGTGGAGATTGGGTTCATGCCCGAGGCGCTGTCGACGCATCCGACTCCTTATCAGAACTCGGCCGTGACTGCCCTCGATGGCGGTTGCTTCTACCCCCCGACCGACTACACGAAGTGGGGCAGTCTCATCACGGCCTGGGCGACACACTCAAACGCTCGATATCCGAATGTCGCAACGTCATGGCTCTGGGAATTGTGGAACGAACCTGACAACAGCTACTGGCACGGAACGTTCGCAGAATACGCCAAGCTCTACGACTACACCGAAGCGGCGATCCACGGCGTGTTGCCGACGGCCCAGGTGGGTGGGCCGGCTGTGGCGAGCGCAGGGAGCTCGTTCCTGTCGCAATTCCTGCAGCATTGCTCGACCGGAACCAATGCCGTCACCGGCAAGACCGGCACACGCCTGGATCTGATCACCTTCCACGCCAAGGGTGGCACGACCGTCACCGGCGGCCACGTCGAGATGAACCTCGGCCACCAATTGAGCTTGCACCGGACCGGGTTCAGCGCGGTGAGTGCCGTATCCGCATACAAGCAGACGCCCATCTACATCACTGAGGCGGATCCTGACGGATGCGCCGCTTGCCCGGCGACGTCGACGCCATCCGATGCGTACCGATATTCGCCGGCCTACGGTGCCTACGAGATCGCCATGATGAAGCACACCCTTGAGCTGGAGGCGAGCATGGGCGTGAAGGTCGGGGGGCTCTTGGCCTGGGCATTCACGTTTCCCGGAACCCCGTACTTTGCCGGCTACCGCGCGCTGGCGACCAACGGCATCAGCTTGCCGGTGCTGAGCGCCTTCAAGCTTTTGGGGAGCCTGACGGGGACGCGCCTGCCTGTAACCAGCAGCGGCGCTGCGGCGCTTGATTCCATCTTGGCGAGCAGCGTGCGGGGCAGCAGTCCCGACATCGATGCCATGGCGACTCTCAACGGACAGAGCGTCCAGGTCCTAATCTGGAACTACCATGACGATCTAGTGGCGACGACCGCATCGCCGGTGCAAGTTGCGGTCAAGGTCCCGCCTGCGTTCGGTTCGTCCGTGACGGTCACGCACATGCGGGTCGACGAGACGCACGGGGATGCGTACACAGTGTGGACATCGCAGGGTAGCCCGGCCGCGCCTTCAGCGACCCAGATCCAAGCGTTGCAGCAAGCGATGGATCCCGTGCCCTTGAACCCGCCGCAGTCGATCGCAGTCAGCGGCGGCTCGGTTAGTCTGAGCTTCGACCTTCCCCGATTCGGGATCTCATTGCTCACCATCACTCCTGCCACCGGGGCCAGCGATGCGGGGGTCGAGCCGGTCGACGCTCCACGTGGAGATGCGCCGGATGCCCCTGGCAGTGCGGGCGGGGGGAGCGGTCGGGACGGGGGCGGCGGCGCGGGAAGCGGTGGGGCGGGCGGCAACCTGTCCGGGCAAGCGGGCAGCGGCGGGGGAAGCGGCGGCGGTGGAAGCGGTGGCGCGGGTGGTGGCGGCAGGTCCGGGCAGACTAGCGGCGGCGGGGCAGGCAGCGGCGGTGTGTCCGGGCAAACTGCCGGCGGCGGCGCGGGGGCCGGCGGAGGGGGTAGCGGCGGCGCGAGCGGTGCCAGCCTGGCTAGCGGCGGCGCGAGCAGCGGGGCCGTGTCCGGGCAGATCGGCAGCGGCGGCACGGGCGGCGGGGGAGGGGCCAGCGGTGGAGGCGCGGGCAGTGGTGCCGTGGGCAGTGGCGGTGCGGCCGGCTCCGGAGGTGGCGCGCGGGCCGATGCCGCCGTGGGTCCCAATCAAGCAGAAAAGGGCGGCTGCTCGTGCGCCCTCGCGGCTGGCGGAACATCCTCGTGGCCACTCACCATCGGCTCTTTTGCCGTCTCTCTGGGTATCGCCAGGGTGAGGCGGACCCGGCGTCGGGGATCGAACCAGCCTTCACCCGGCCCGAACCGAAGCACCGAATGAACGTCGGCCGGCGAGCGAAGGGCGACGCACGCGTCAAAAAAGAGTGTGGTCGGTAGAGTCATGGCGCCCGACGAGGTGACCTTCGAGAAGCTGCTGGCGTGCTTTCCCTGGCGACCGATGCGGGGCTGCCCCGGCCGCTACTTGCTGGCGGGCTGCCCGACTGCCTCGGCGCCCAGCGACCTATTCGGCGATTTACAATTCGGCGAAGCGCGCGGTGCGCAAACGGCTGATCGCGTTTTGGTGGCGATGGTCCGCGGGGGCGGCATCATTTCGTATGCTAGGGCCAACGGCACCTTCGTCCACACGCTGGGCGACGGCGCAGGCCTTGCGCGCAAGTTGGCCGCCCTGGGTCTGAACCAGGCCGCCGGCGGCAGGAGATCGCCATGAAGGGGGTCCTTTTCATCGCCTGGGTTACGCGGGGTCCCAAGAAGGCTTTGCCATGGGCCTCGAACACGCCTATCCAGATCCCGCCCTTTCTCCTGTCCTCGCTTGGCCCGTTTGGCCAGCAATATTAGATGAGCCGCACGCCTAGGGACGCGGCACTGCGTTGATCAGCCAGGCCGTCCAACCACCTTGGGAGGAAAAGCCATGTACATGAATCCGAAAGCACATCTTCTTGTCCTCGTGCTATTGGCCGGCGGCGTGCCGATGGCTCTTGGCTGCAGTAGCAGTGGCGCCAACAATGATGCCAGCGTTGGAGCTGGCGGAGCCGCTGCTGGAGGTAGCGTGGCCAGTGCGGGTGGGACGACCAGCGCAGGTGGACAGACGGCAACGGGCGGGAAGATCGGAGGTTCGCCGGCCGGAGGAGCAGTCGGCGGCGGCTCCACGAGCGCTGGCGGCGTTGCGGCTGGAGGCATCGCTGCCACCGGAGGAGCTGGCGGTCAGGGTGCTGCCCCGCCCGGCGGCAACACCCAAGCCGGCGGAACCACGGGGATGGGTGGCACCATTGGGACAGGTGGCGCAAGAGGTGGCACCACTGTCGCTGGCGGGATTACCGCGCCTGGCGGGAGGAGCGGCTCTGGCGGCACCACCGCGCCTGGCGGGAGGAGCGGCTCTGGCGGAACCACTGCGACTGGCGGCACCACCGCACCTGGCGGGACCACCGCCCCTGGCGGGAGCACCGCTTTGGGCGGGAGCACCGCCGCCGGCGGCGCAGGAACCCTAGGTTGGGTCACAATACACAACGACTTCTTCATATATGACACCACCGGAGCGTTGCTCCAGGTACGCAGCGGGGCCCTCGACAAGTACAATGGCCTCTTCTACTGGTATGGCAGCCCGCCTCCCGCGACCGACCAGGTTGTCTACACGTCTTCCGATCTGGTCCATTGGACCTACAAGGGCGTGATCATCAAACTGCCCAAAGACGCCAACCGAATGGATGTGCTTTACAACGATACGACCAAGAAATGGGTGATGTTCTTGAAATACATTGGGAACGCCGCCTATTTGGGAATATGTACCGCGGACGCTCCTGAAGGACCGTTCACGTTTGTAAGCCAGACTCTCGTGGACAACAACTTCATCGGAGACATGTCGGCGTGGAAGGATGACGACGGGAAGGCGTATCTGGCCTATGTTTGGGACCAAGCCGGTCCCAATCGACAACATGGCATATATAGAATGTCGGCGGACTACTTGACTCTGGATACGCGAATGTACCTATTCGACGTACCTAGTCGTGAAGCCCCGCACATGTTCAAACGGAACGGGACCTACTACTATGGGGTTTCTGAAACCAACGGGATCGACCCATCACCCACTCGGTACTACACGGCAACCAACCTGACCGGCCCCTGGTCCGCTGCAACGATGCTGGTCACGCCCGGCTCATCCACTACGTACGAAACGCAGTGTGATTTCGTCTTCCCATTTACGGGCACGGATGGGACCGTCTACATGCTGGACGCCGATCGTTGGAAACCAAGTGGAAATTTTGAGGGCAACTACCTGTGGCTGCCCTACGATTTCAGCGCCACTGGCGCGCCAACCGCGAACTATTACCAGGATTGGGATTTGAACGTGGACGCCGGCACGTGGAGGACCTTCGATCGGTCGACGCGCGACCTGGCCCTCGGCAAGACCGCCACCGCGTCCTCGTCGGCAAGTGGCACGGCTGCGGCTGTGACGACCGCCACGACCTATCAGAACTACACGGCGACACGGTGGGAGAGCGCGGCCTCCGACCCGCAAACGATCATGGTGGACCTTGGCTCTGCCATGGAAATCAACCGAGTTATTCTCAAGTGGTACACAGATTATGCCAAGGCGTTCAAGATCCAGGTCTCAACCGATTCCACAACCTGGACCGACGTCTTCAGCACGACCGTTGGGGCGTCGTATTCTGTGACTGACGAGAAGTTTGCCAAGACCACCGCGCGGTACGTGCGAATGAATGGCACGCAGCGGGGTAACGCAAACGGATACTCGTTGTTTGCTTTCATGGTTCTGAATGATCCGTAGAGCCTAGTGGGGGGCGGGCGCACTAGGGCTGGTGCGGACCATGGCCTTGGCCACCAGCTCAGACAGGTTTTTCACCTGCACGCGCTCGCCGGCGTCGCGGTCGTCCACCGCATCCTTGATCATGATGGTGCAGTAGGGACAGGCGGTGGCGACTGTGGTGGCACCGGTGGCCAGGATCTCGTCAGTGCGATCGTGGTTGACTCTCGTGCCTGTCTTCTCGTCCATCCACATGCGGCCGCCGCCCGCGCCGCAGCAGAAGGCGTGTTCGCGGGTGCGGCCCAGCTCCAGGCGCTCGACCCCCAGTCGATCCAGAACCGCGCGCGGCGCCTCGTACTCGCCGTTCCAGCGGCCGAGGTAGCAGGGATCGTGGAAGGTCAGTTTGCCAGTGCCGTTGGCACTGCGCTCGATCGCAATCTTGCCCTGCTCGATCAGTTGGGCGATGAGTTGGGAGTGGTGGCGAACTTCGTACTGGCCGCCCATTTGTGGGTACTCGTTCTTGAGCACGTGCAGACAGTGCGGGCAGGGAGTGACGATCTTCTTTACCTTCTTGGCGTTCATCGTCTCTACATTTTGCTGCGCCTCCATTTGGTACAGCATCTCGTTGCCTGTCCGGCGCGCTGAATCGCCGCAGCAGCCCTCTTCCATGCCGAGCACCGCGAAGCTGACCCCTGCCTGGCGCAGGATGTCGACCAAAGCCAGGGTTTGCTTCTTCAGTCGGTCGTCGTAGGCCCCCGCGCAGCCGACCCACAGCAGCCATTCGGCGTCCGGCTTGTCGTCGAGCGTGGGTACGTCGTGGCCTTCCGCCCAATCCATGCGCCGATCCGCGCCCAAGCCCCAGGGGTTGCCGTTCTGTTCCAGGTTCTTGAAGGTGCGCACCAGATCGCCGGGCACCTTTTCCTGCAGCAGCACCAGATTGCGGCGCATCTCCAGGATCTTGCCCGGCTGATCGATGAACACTGGGCAGACTTCTTGGCAGGCGCCGCAGGTGGTGCACGACCAGAGGACTTCTTCGCTGGTGCGGCCACCGATCAGGTCGCGGGG
>Ga0182011_10001816_pt1 | contig 18547 bp, 16 predicted proteins | sample 711E1DmetaG_FD_120481 | JGI IMG/M metagenome (GOLD analysis project Ga0182011, IMG submission 120481) | Permafrost microbial communities from Stordalen Mire, Sweden - 711E1D metaG | ecosystem: Environmental > Terrestrial > Soil > Wetlands > Permafrost | place: Sweden: Stordalen | collected... | reverse complement strand
GTCTCTCACCCATTGGGTGTTGACCTCCGGCGTGTCTGCATCACGTTCAAACCCGCATCAATATTGATGACGGCCAACATCCAAAGATTCACAGGTGGAGTTCAAAATGGAAATGCGGGCTTATACTTTGATGCCCCCCGTTGCTTGGGGTTGCAGCTCCTCACGGCTTTTCCCGCTGAAACCACAAGCAAGCATAGCGCGGACTACCGTTGTATCGGATCCGTGGGTTTTCGCTCCAGCCAGCGGTTGTCGGCTCGTTTCACTAATGCCTCTGCCCGGCACCGCGCTTACATTGATCGCATGTCCAGGTCCGCGTGTCTGTTCCTTTATGACCACGGCATTTTCATGACCGTGGCTTAGGTTGCGGTTATCCTGGCAATACCGCAAGGGCCTTTGGCCTGAGGTCGTGAAGGCCCTCAGATCATAGTGGTTGTGGCAGAGCATTAGATGCGCCCGGAATCCGGTGCTCGCGCGCGGGAGCTGCACGCCCCAAGGCCGAACGCAGTTCGGCCCCACTCCGGCCCCCGAATCCCGAGTACCCAACCCCGACCCCCAGACCCCAACGCTGTTGTTTCTTATTGCACAGACAATCAAGTCTTAAGCTGTTAGGTTTTTCAAGTATATCTACTCGCTTGGGCGTACGCACCCACCTACGACGGCGATTTCCAAATGGAAGTCGCAGCTCAGCAGCGGGAACACGAGGCGTAAGTATGAATAAGAGACTACGAATAGTTACTATCCTTCTTGCGATTACGACGCTGATGTCTTCGATCGCCGCGGCCAAGAAAAAAGGAACCAAGACCCGGGCATCAGACAGAGAAATTACCCGGCCTGAGAATCCCGTGCTCTGGCGCACTCCTGGCGACATCCGGTCGCGCAACTTGTTCTTCGGGCCGGGCGGCGAAGCGCACGCGCCTCACGCCACCTTTACCTTTGTGAAAGAAGACATGGCAGGAACGAATCCGAAGTTTGACATTCACGATGAAAACGGTGTCAAGTGGAAGGTCAAGCTGGGGGCGGAGGCTCGTCCGGAGACCGTGGCTTCACGCTTGGTCTGGGCTGTCGGCTATTCCGCCAACGAAGATTACTTCGTGCCGGTATTGCACGTGGAAAACTTGCCGGCCCATCTCCACCGGGGACAGAACCTCGTGGGACCCGGAGGGATTTTCCAGAATGTCCGGCTGAAGCGGTATTTGAAGGAAGATAAAAAAGGCGGCGACTGGCAATGGCGCTCCAACCCTTTCAGCGACACACGCGAACTGAACGGGCTGAGAGTTATGATGGCCCTTATCAATAACTGGGACGTGAAGGATGAGAACAACGCTATCTATGAGGAGAAGCATCCCGAGGGTTCGCAAAGCCCGGAAAACGTCTTCATCGTAAGCGACCTGGGGGCAAGCTTTGGGACCACCGGGCGCAGTTGGACGCATGCGGGTTCCAAAGGGAACCTAAAAGCTTACAGCCAATCCAAGTTTATCAGCAAGGCGACGGAGCGTTATGTAGATTTCAACTTTCCGACACGACCCGCCGTGATCTTTATCTTCAATCCGCATGAGTTCATCAGCCGGTTGGAGCTGCGCTGGATTGGCAAGGGCATTCCCTGTGAAGACGCCCGATGGATCGGGCAACTGCTGGCGCAACTCTCTCCGGAGCAGGTACGCGATGCTTTCCGGGCTGCCGGATATTCGTCCGCGGAAGTGGAAGGTTTCAGCAAGGTGGTCGAGGAGAGAATCGCCCAGCTCAACAAGTTGTGAGAATGGAAAGCCCACAATCAGCCAATGTTGGGGGCTTTACGCCGCCATTGGGCGAGATAAACTCGCCGCTGCCGCATCAAATTGACCCATCACCCGGCATGGTAAGGGGTTGAATAACGATGACGTCGGGTACCGCCGAAAATCATAAAAGTCGCAGCATCGTCGACTTCTTACGGCCCCACTGGAAAGCCCTGGCGCTGGCCTTGCTCGCGGTAGTGGGTGAGGCCGGAACCGACCTGCTTCAACCCTGGCCGTTAAAAATCGTCCTCGATTACCTGCTCCAATCCAAAAAGCCGCCCACTTGGATGGCCGTACCGCTCCGCTGGATCGGGCCTAACAAACTGGCCGTCCTGAACTTTGCGGTGCTGGCGGTGGCGGTCATCGCCATCGTCGGCGCAATCAGCTCCTACCTGGAAAACTATCTCACCGCCAGCGTCGGCCAATCCGTGATGCACGATCTGCGGCGAACGCTTTATCACCACATCCACCGCCTGTCACTGGCCGAGCACGATGAGAAAAGGACCGGCGACCTTATCGGCCGGGTGACCACCGACATCGAAGCCATTCAGTCGTTCATCACCACGGCGCTGCTGGGCATTTTGAGCAGTGTCCTCACCTTGGTGGGGATCATCGGGATCATGCTTTACCTCAACTGGCGTTTCACGCTCATCTCGCTCGCCATTGCCCCCGTGCTCTTCGTGGTGGTTTACATCTTCACGAGGCGCATCAAAAAAGCCTCGCGCGCCGTAAGGAAAAAAGAGAGCGAGCTGCTTTCGATTGTTCAAGAAGTTTTCTCCTCCATCCGCGTGGTCAAGGCCTTTGCCCGTGAAGACTATGAGGAGCGCCGCTTCGAGCGCCAGAGCTTGGAAAATGTCGAGACGGCCCTGCTTGGGCGCAACATCAAGGGCACGCTCTCGCCGATCGTCGATATTATCGTGGCGATCGGGACCTGCTTGATGCTCGGCTATGGCGCACGTTTGGTGCTGGCGGGCCAGCTCACGCCGGGGGGGCTGGTCCTCTTTTTGTTTTACCTGGGGATGATGTATAAGCCCATGCGTGATCTCTCCAAAATGACCGACACGGTCTCAAATGCTGAGGTGGGATTCGATCGGATCCGCGAAGTTTTGGAGACCGATAGCGGGATGCGTGACCAGGCGGGCGCGCGGCGCGCCGGGCGCTTCAAGGGCAAAATTGAATTTGATAAAGTCTCGTTTGGATACAGCCACGACCAATTGATCCTCAAAGATATGAGCTTCGCGATTGAGCCGGGCCAGGTCGCGGCCTTCGTCGGCCCCACCGGGGGCGGCAAGACGACCCTCATCAGCCTAGTGGCGCGCTTCTACGATCCCCTCTCCGGGGAAGTCAGAATCGACGGGACCAATATACGTACCTACACGATGAAATCGCTTCGCCAGCAGATTAGTTTTGTTTTGCAGGAAACGCTCCTGTTCCGCGCATCCGTGTGGGAGAACATTGCCTATGGGCGCCCGGAAGCCAGCCGCGAAGAGATTATCCGCGCTGCCAAACTGGCCAACGCCCACGAGTTTATCGAGGAGATGCCCGAGGGCTATGATACGATGGTCGGCGAACGCGGCGTGACGCTTTCCGGGGGCCAGCGCCAGCGCATCGCCATCGCGCGGGCCGTCATCCGCGATACTCCCATTCTCATTCTGGACGAGCCCACATCAGGGCTGGATGCGGCGTCCGAGCAAGCCGTGTTTGAAGCCCTGGACCGTTTAATGAAAGACAAAACTTCCATCGTCATCGCGCACCACTTGGCGACAATCCGGCGCGCCGACATTATCTTTGTGGTGAAAGATAATACTCTTGTTGAGCGCGGCACCCACGACGAGCTGCTGGCGGCAGGTGGCCTCTATTCGGAGCTTTACGAGATTCAGTTTCGCAAGGAGGATCCCCAAGCGGCGATGGCGCTAAACAGTTAGCTGGGATATCTCACCACGAGTTCTTGCAAGGGCGGGGCTGAAGAGCAGCAGTCAGTAAGCAGAAGGCAGTAGGAAGCGAGATGGAGATGAGACCGTGAAACTGTTAATCCAACCTGACGACGGACCCGCGGCGCTGCTTTCGGGAATCCGAAGCGCCAAGAAGAGCATCGAGATCGTAATCTTTCGTTTCGACCGCGCCGAGATTGAGGCGGGGTTGAAGGCTGCGGTCGGCCGCGGCGTTGCGGTGACCGCGTTGATTGCCTACACCAACCGAGGCGGCGAGATAAACCTGCGCAAGCTTGAGATGCGTCTGCTGGCAGTGGGCGTCGCCGTTTCGCGCACCGCTGACGATCTGGTGCGCTATCACGACAAACTGCTAATTATCGACCGTCGGATGCTCTATGTCCTGTCCTTCAACTTCACCCACCTTGATATCGACCATAGTCGTGGCTTCGGCATCGTCACCAGAAACACCAAGTTCATCCAGGAAGCGGTGAAGTTATTTGAGGCGGATACCAAGCGAAATCCCTATACACCGACACTCGACACCTTTGTCGTCAGTCCCGCCAACGCCCGCAAAGTGCTCGGCGCATTTATCGCCAAGGCCAAGAAGGAGTTGCTCATCTACGACCCGAAGATCGCCGACGCGATAATGCTGCGCGCCCTCAGCGAGAGGGCGAAGGCGGGGGTGGAGATCAAAGTCATCGGCCGCGTCAGTAAGCAAAACCCTGGCCTGGAAGTCCGGAATCTCGCCAAGATACGCTTGCACACGCGCACGATCATCCGCGACCGCCGTCAGGCCTTTGTGGGCAGCCAGAGCCTGCGCATGGCCGAACTGGATTCTCGCCGCGAAGTCGGCGTTATTGTTCGTGAACCGAAGGTGGTGAACGGTTTAATCAAAACTTTCGAAACGGATTGGGCGATGAGCGCAGTCCAAGAAAACCAGCAGACCGAAGCCAACTTAAGAGATATCAAGAAGGGGGTGAAAGAGCTGGTCAAGGAGCTTTCGCCGCTGAACCCCATCGTGAAAGAAGCGCTCAAAGAGGCGGTGTCAGAAGCCGGGATCGGGAGTCTGAATCCGCAAGAAATGAAAACGACGGTGAAGGAAGCAGTGAAGGAAGCGGTCCGGGAGCGTGTGGAAGAAATGGTGAAAGAATCCCTCGAGGAGTCTTAGCCTCCATACTGTTCACTTCTGCGCTTTTACTGCTATCTGGGGTCTTGGCAGAATTGCTTTCCGTCCGGGAGAATCCATGAAGCGCCGATTCCGGGTCACCCGCCTTCTCCTGTGGCTTTCCCTCTTTGCCTTTGTAGCACCCGGCTTTGCGGGCCAGGAGCGGGAGCCGCGGGACAAAGAGGAGGCGCGCGACTTCAAAATATTTACTGACCGCGTCCGGGCATACGTCAAGATGCAGAAGAACCTGGAAGCTTCCCTGCCGACCCTGAAGCGGGGTAGCGCAGAGTTTGTGCATTTCAAACTCTGCGGTTCTTGACCTTTCAGGACGAAAAGCCGCAGAGTCTCTGGCAAACGAGCCTCTGCATTGCAATACCGTACATTCTTGTTTTTTTAGCAAACATTTTGGGCCTTATGTCGGTCGGCTCACCCGTCCATTTGCGACAAGTCGTGGTTTGAGCCTGCGCGGAGCGCCTTGGAGTGCGGTAGCAGCAGATGCCGCTTTTCTTGATGTGGCTCGCGCACCATTTCGTGTATGAACCACGGGCGGAAAGCGGTAGCTGCTGCTACCGCACTCCAACGCAGCCTTCAGCCCCAGGGATAATTACCTATTTGGAACCTCGAGTGCCGACGGCGTGTTTGGTTGCGGCTTCGCCGCGCCGCGCTCCTCAGGGTTCTCACCGTGGACGGTCACGCTTTTGCTTGGTTGTTTGTGCCCCCCAACAATATTCTAGCTGCAACATCCAGTTTTTGACAATGGCCACGGGGCGCTGCCTGGCTGTAGGGGTACGGCTTGCCGTACCCTCTTGGTTCGGGCGCGCGATAAAATTGAAGTGGGTACGGCAAGCCGTACCCTCACAACCGTGGGCGGAGCGGAGGCCGTCGGGTCCGGAGGTCCACATGATACAATCGTGGACCTGGCACGGCAGAGCGTGGATGTCACTTTCAGAATTAGTTGGCGTAGATCCGTCAACATTATTTGGCGTACCCTTCAAGTATGGACCAATTGGTGGGACTCGCCGAAGAGGCCAGAAAGCTCGCCCTTGATCGGTTTCGGCTGATCCAACCTCACCTTGAGCAGAACCAGTCATTGCAGTCTGTGGCGTGTCAGGCAGGTATTCCATATCGAACCCTGCAGCGCTGGGTCTCCCAGTATCGGCTGTTCGGATTAGTGGCTCTGGCTCGCAAGAGGCGTGAGGATCGCGGCGAGCGCCGGGTCGTTTCGGCGAAGATAACCATGCGGGAGTTGGGTGGCCTTGCCCCAACGGTAGCCTCGTCAACTTCCAGATGCGCCGTCAAATAGTCCGCGTGCTAGGGTCCGATCTAGGGCCGGCTCGATTGCTGTCCAAATCCTGATGCGTAAGGGGGCCACTCCTCCAATGGTCAAATATTGCACGCTAAGGAATAATCCCTGGCTTGCCAGTCATGAGGGGGCGTGATTTGCGGTTTCGGAGCCGGGCGTCCCTGCGCCAGTGGTAGTCGCGGGTCAGGTTGATGTGCTCCCACTTGAGCTGTGATAGGTGAGCGAGAGCCTCGTCGGATACGATCTGCCCGGTCTGGCGGATCGCGGCAACCGCCCGTTCGAGATACACCGTGTTCCAAAGCACGATTGCGGTCACCACCAGGTTCAGCCCACTGGCGCGATGCCTTTGGTTTTCGTGCGTGCGGCCCCGCAAGTCACCCAGCCGGTTGAAGAATACCGCCCTTGCCAAGGCGTTTTCGCCTCTCCTTTATTGAGGCCGACATGGATGCGTCGCCGCAGTTCAACACTGCTTCGATCTGCCGTGTTCCAACGACTGTCTCCTGATGGCCTTTCCGGCTGAGCGTGAATGCCATGCCCTCGGCAACCAGGCGTGAAGATTCTGCTCTTTTTCCTTATTACCCGCGAACTTCGCCGGGTCCTCAAATGCCAGGTCCAGCTCCTTCACCAGATCGTCCTTCCCGGCGCTGGCCCACTTTTCGGCCCACGCTTTGCTGAATATCTCCCGGCCCATATCGAGCAGCTGATGGGGGTGATTTGGCTCAGGTTAGTTGTCGGCGGTTGGACGCCAGTATTCGGCGACATCAGCCTTCGGTGAAGCCGAGCCGGCAAACGTCGCACGGGCATTTGGGTGGCGTTCAGTGCTTCGGCCGCAACGGCAGGCGAAATGGCCCCTTGAATCCAATTGTTTCCGTGGTGCCATTAGTGTTGAACGTTTGGATGAGCTTGAGACTTGCGCTCGCGGACATCATTCCGTAGACGCTGTTTGCCGTCTCTACCGTAAACACGTTGAGATTTTCCGCGCAAAGCGGCCCTTGATTGGAAGCTTTGAGAATACTAGACGCTGCGTAGGTAAAGATACCCGCGCCGCCGGGTTCGAGTATCGCTTGTTCCCCGCCACCCGGCCCGACAAAGTTCATCACGAAGCCGGCGATCGGCGCCGCTCCCAACGCTGAAAATCCCTGGATATCCTTGAGGGGCTGCGTCTTGTTCCCGACCGTTTTTCCACTGCCGTCCACGACAAGAAAGGTTACTCCAGTCACACTCGAGGTGTTGTCCGTCTGGAGCGAGATCGTGAGTTTATATCCAGCCGGAATTGTCGAGCCCCCCATGCCCACGAGTGAATTCCACAGGAGGATGCTGGCGGGATTTCCCGGAACCGCGTAATTGTTGACAACGCCGGAAAGCTCAGAATCCGCAAGCGAGATCACATACTGCTGATATCCACAGGTGTACCCATTCATCGAATACGCGTTTAATTGAAACGAGAAACCCTTGGTGGAGCCGCTGTTGGATTTCAATATGATCGGTTGCGTAACATCGATGGTCACCGACAACCCCACGATGGGATTGCACCCCGCTCCTACGATACAGTTGAGAATGTAGTTCGAATTACTCGTCAGACCTTTGGGGCCGACGGACCCAATCAAGAAGTCTCCGGAGAAGTCGCCCACTAACCGGTGCAGCACCGCGGCGCCCTGGGTGGAAGCGCCCGCGGCCGCGGTAAGCACCCAGCCGGTGGTTCCTTCGTCCTTGTAGCCGAGCTGCTGAATGGCGTTCTGGTGTTCCCCCAGATTGATGGTGTAGAAATGATCGTCTAGGGCAGCATTGTAAGAGCGGTACAACGGTTGCGTACCCGACGCGGTCGGCGCAGCATACAAGTAACCGGTGATTCCGTCGCCGCGCATTCCTCCACTGTTCACCGCAAGATCGTGTTCCGCGATATTCATGGTGTAGAGATGAGATCCATTGGCGGGATTGTAAGAGCGGAATAGAGGCGCGGGTCCGGGCGATGCGGTCGCGAAGCCAAAACCGGCCGTGCCCTCGTCCATATACCCGGCTGCGAGGACTGCCTGACGTTCCTGTAGGTTCGCCGTGTAGAAGTGCAGTCCCCGCTTGTCGCGCAGGCGATACAAGGGGACAGCGTTGGCGGCGGCTGCCGCGAGCACATTACATGCCGTGCCTTCCGGCACGTAACCCGGCGGGGCATTCTTCACTTCGTTTGGATCGAGAGTATATAAGTGATCTCCGGTGGTCTGGTTATAGGCACGCAAAAGCGGTACGCCGGGACCTCCGACGGGATAGCAATAGCAAGCGATGCCCTCCCCCTTATAGCCCTCCTCGTTCGTAGCGTCGTCACGCTCATCGATAAAGGTGGTGTAGAAGTGCGTTCCAGACGACGGATTACTCGCGCGATAGAACGGTATGGTTGGAGTAGATTGGGCGGTAAAGACGTAACCGCATGCGCCTTCGTCGCTGGCAGCTTCGTCGGCTAGCGCGGCAGCATATTCACCCGCATCGGAAGTGTAAAAGTGGGTCTTCATCTCATTCCTCCGGGAGCTGATAACTCGTCGGAAGTGTATCACGGTTCAGCGCCGGGTGTCGATGACCGAGGAGCGCACTTGCGTCGCGCGGTTCGACGAAACGCAACGATGCCAGCTTCTCAGCGAGAAGCCGATGAATTGCACCTCGCCTCCATTTTGGATCCCAGCGTCCTTGGAGTGCATCACAGGCCGCCAACTTCTGATAGTCCGAAACACGTTGCCCGGTGACGACTGACGGTTGGCCGCGCGGTTGTGGACGGATGACCAAAAATAACCGGCCAAACTGTTTCTCAACGTTAAAGGCTTAAGAATCAAACAGTTTGGCCGGTTATTTTCCGTTTAACTGGTCCAATCTGTGCACGCGATCTTAAGCCCAGCATTCCCATCAGGTTACGCCGGCGCGGGCATCACGATTGGCCAGTTAAACGGGGTATCCGGAAGTTGACCAGACACCCGGCCAACCCGCCCTCTCGCGCCGCTTCGTAGACTCTCGCGTTTGACTGCATTGCGCAAACGGCCGGTTGTGCAACCACCGGACGGAAAGTTGATTTGCTGGGCTTCCTGCGTTGCAAAAAGGTATTGCGTTACCGATTCGATTGGCGATACATTTGAGCAATGCAGATCGGCTACGCCAGAGTCTCCACCGACGATCAGGACACCGCGGTCCAAGTGGCGTCGCTCAAGACCGCGGGGTGCGAGCGGATCTATAGGGAGAAGGCGTCCGGTGGACGTTGGGATCGGCCTGAACTTCACCGGCTGCTCGACCAACTGCGCAAGGGTGATGTGCTCGTAGTCTGGAAACTCGACCGGCTGTCTCGGTCGCTCCGCGACGTGCTCACGATTATGGAGAGGCTCGGGGAAGCCGGAGCGGGATTCCGCAGCTTAACCGAGGCCATCGATACGACCACACCGGCGGGCAGGATGATGATGCAGATGGTCGGAGCATTTGCGGAATTCGAAAGGGCGATGCTCAAGGAACGAACCAAGGCGGGATTGGATGCTGCCCGAGAAGAGGGGCGGATCGGGGGCCGTCGTCCGAAGCTGACTCCTCAGCAGCAGACTGAAATCCGCAAGATGGTATCGAAGGGCGACAAGACCGCAGCCGACGCCGCACGGCTGTTCAAGATCCATCCGGCGACGGTCAGCAGGCTTCTTGCCCGGCAACCCCAGCCGTCCGCGAGGAAGGTCAGCTATGCCAAATAATGTTGACGGTTTCACGCCACTTAATTCTGAAAGTGACACGTGGAGCGCCAGTTGTGAGCATTGTGCGTCGAGGTCGGAAGCGCACGGCTTCTTTCGGCCCGAGAAGTCAAAGCAAAGTTGGTAAGCGCCGGAAGGAATAATTCCTTGCGCAACAACCCCGTGTGGCAGTGGGCAGTCGGATTTCTCACCCAGACCCTAAGGCCCGTCACTACAGGAACCCCGCCAAGCCAACCTTTTCCTTCCGTTTCCGGAACGGCGGCTTCAACAGAGGGTCCCGAAAGCACGCGAGATCAGATTGCCTCGACTTACCGTGCCAACATCGCTCAACTCCAGCGGCAACGCGAGCGCGCAATGATCGAGCGCGGCAGGTGCTACAGGCACCTCATCGCTTCCTTGGTCGCACTCGTTGCGTCATTGCCTTGACTGAGATCGCCGACAGGCGCGAGCTGAAAGGCGCTAACGTGCATTTTGCTGACTTGCCCACGGCAGAGGGCCTCAGTTTTGACTACCAACTCCGCCCGGGGAAAGTGCAGCACTCGAATGCCCTCAAAATCATCAGGATGATGGGGATTCCACTGAATTGATCGCTATTCGGTATGGTGAAGCCTACCCCCGCCTCGCAGCCAGACGGTCGTGGCAGGTTCCGGGCATCCTATATTTCGGGTGTGTCAAAGGGCGCCGGAACATGCGACAGGCTGGCACGCCATTGGCTTTTCCAAGCAAGGTGTTAACGCGGCTCGAAAAGGGCCGAACGACATTCTTGACAACCTATGCTTAGTATGATAGGCTACTTAAGGATGCGCGGCTGTCCTGTCATGACCGCAGCCCGGATTTCTCACCACGTTTGGACACTCGCAGGGGGCTGCGAGAAGGGCAGGGCTTCACAGGATGCGAAAAAACGTTCCACGGTTGTCATCCAGAGTGTACATGGGCTTGGGGTCCACCCAAGGAGATGAAAATCACCGTTATCGTCACCCCCGCCCCGCCTCGCGGGAGGGGTCCACGCCAGTCCAGAAGGAGCTGTATTCCTCCCGCCATGGCGGGACGGAAATGACCGGCGGGGGGTGATTTTCGACGTGGCGAGCCAAATGGAGGGTTGCTTGGTGATGTGGGCCTATTTGATCCCTTCTCGCTGTGCAACTGAACCCTCTCCCGGCCCGCGTCCCGATGAAGTGAATCGGGATCGCGGTCCCTCTCCCCTCGGGAGAGGGCAAGACCCAACTTCCCAAACCGAAGATACGTCGTTGCCTGCGCTTCCCCACGACGCACGTAGTAAAAGTGAAGGAGCGACGCGCGAATGTCTATGAAAACAAAGGACCGCTGTAAAACAAGCGAGCGCAAAGCCGGAATGTTATAGAAAACAAATATACTTATCGGCTTAAAGCGGGAATGTTGTTGAATCTAAAGGTAGTTAATAGGATGTGGGTGGGAGGCGGGAAAATTCTGAATTATGAATTCTGAGTTGCCTTCTAGCCTCTCCCAAGAAGATGGCGTCTACGTTGTTATTTGCAAGGCGCGAGACTACAATGGCGGCTTCGCGATGCGGCGTAAGCCGTGTGCGACACTGCGCTTGACGCCTCGGCATTACGGAGGTGATGAGACGTTCGCCCGCACGTCCATGACAACCGTTCTTCGTAGCCCTCGGACAGTCGGGGCATTCTGCCACATTCAATGGAGGAGAATTTATGGAACGCAGGGACTTCATAAAGGCAGGCGCCCTCGCGGTAGCCGCCGCAGGGCCGTTTCTAGGTAAAGTGAAGGGCGCCAACGACCGCATCCGCGTCGGCCAGATTGGTATCGGGGGTCGCGGCAAGTACGAATTCGAAGTCTGCATGCAGAACCCCGGCTGCCAGATCGCTGCCGTGGCCGATGTTTATCAACCGTTCGTGGATTTGGCGGTTCGGAGGCTCGACGGCAAGGCGGACGGCTATGCTGATTTCCGCAGAATCCTGGACCGCAAAGATATCGATGCCGTATTCGTCTCAACCCCGGATCATTGGCATGCGATTATCGCTATTATGGCCTGCCAAGCCGGCAAACATGTTTACTGCGAGAAACCACTCTCCCACACCATCGAGGAGGGCCGCAGGATGGTGGCGGCATCGCGCCGCTACAATCGCATTTTCCAGACCGGCAGCCAGCAACGCTCCGCGCCTCACTATGCCAAGATCGTGGAACTCATCCGCAACGGCTACATCGGCAGCGTGGCAATGGTGGAATGCTGGAACATGATGAATGAATTCCCCGAAGGTCAGGGCAGCCCAGCCGACAGCGACCCACCGCCCGGGCTGAACTGGGACATGTTCCTCGGGCCTGCTCCCCAGCGTCCTTATAACCGTAATCGCTATCTATATACGTTCCGCCAGTTCTGGGATTACGCCGGGAGCATGATGTCAGATTGGGGCGCTCACCACATGGACATCATTCATTGGGCCATGGGAGTTGACGCGCCCAAAAGCGTGACCGCGGTGGGCGGGAAGTTTGTGATGAAGGATGACCGGGAAACCCCGGACACGTTCATGGGCGATTTCGAGTACCCCGGTTTCACGGCCCGTTATACCTACCGCTATACAAACAGCCAGCCGCTTTTTGAGCGGCCCTACGGCATCGCCTTTTACGGGACACTTGGGACTCTGGTGGTGGACCGCAGCAGCTACGCGGTCTATCCGGAGATGCGCCCTGAAACCTACCACACGACTCAGGACTTCATTAACAACTATATGACCAGTTGGGAGGAAGCGCTCCCCCATCCGAACGCCAAGCCGCGCACGCCACCTTTCCGGCAAATCGCCGGCCCACGCCGGCCCCTGTGCGTCAGCATGGAAGAAACGGGTATTTCAATTGATCCCAGCTCGCAGATCGCCCACGTCCAGAACTTCTTCGATTGTATCCGCTCCGGCCAGCGGCCGGCCGCCGACGTGGAAATTGGCTATAAGACCATCACAGCCTGCCATCTCGCGGTTATCGCGTACAAGACCAAACGCACCATCCACTGGGATGCTCAAAGGGAAAGGATCATCGGAGACGAAGAAGCCCAGAAGTTGACCTCAAAGGAATACCGGTCGCCTTGGCTCCTCCCCGAGGTGTGAGCGCTAGAGTGGCACAGCCACTCCTGGCTGTGCAGGCAGGAGACATAGGCATTAGGGAAGGCACAGGCGGGCACAGGCAAGAGTGCCTGTGCCACCATGTAAGGGAGATTGTTCATGCGTAGCGCTTTCCGGAACATCAGCATGGTCGCAGGCGTGGCGGTTTTTTTACTCGGCATCCTCCAGGCAGACATCAGCAAATCCTCACAGTCTGAAGGACAGACGCGGTGGCAGACTCATGATATGAGCCGGCCTCAACCCCGCGTCGTCATACCCGGCGAGGAAAGCACGCAAGACCGGCCCGGCCGGCCCCCCTCGGATGCCATTGTGTTGTTTGATGGGAAGAGCCTCTCCAACTGGCAGGGGGCTGACGGCGGCCCGGCCAAATGGAAAGTCGGAAATGGTTATTTTGAGGTGGTTCCGAAAACCGGAGACATCTACACCAAGCAGGCCTTTAGCGACTACCAACTGCACGTAGAATGGCTGTCGCCGCCTTGGACCCCTGGCAACACCTACGACCCGGGGAACAGCGGTGTTTATCTTGCGAGTTTCTATGAGGTCCAAATCGTCGACTCGGTCCACAGCAAGATTTACGCCGATGGGCAAGTTGCCGCCATGTACGGACAGTACCCGCCTTTGGTTAATGTCTGCCGCGCCCCGGGCCTATGGCAGACTTACGACATCGTCTTCCACGACGCTCGTTTTGACAAGGACAAGAAGCCTCTTCGCCCCGCCATTGTCACAGTCTTTCACAATGGCGTCCTGGTCCAGGACCATGTCGAACTGACGGGCCCAACCGGACATAAACAAAAGCCTCCTTTCCAACTACACCTGGAGCGGATGCCGTTGGAGTTGCAAGACCACAACTATCCCGTTCGTTTCCGGAATATCTGGATTCGAGAGCTGGGGGAGAGCCAATAGCGAAACGTTTTCCTTCTCCAGATTCGCCTACTCATCTTATAATTGTGATTAATTGAATTGGAGAGGCATCGGAGCAGAAGTCTTTGGGCTATGCCGATTGAAAAGACAGCGGGCGGAAGTCAGAAGACAGAAGGCAGAAGGCAGGCGTTCTTGCTCGTCACTCGTTCCCGCTCTGCGGGATCACTCGTCACTTCTGCTTGCCGGGAGGGGCGATGAGCGTCCGCGTCTGCGTCCTGGGAAGCGGCAGCAAGGGTAACTGCACCCTCTTGGCAACCGACAAGACGCGGCTGCTGGTTGACGCAGGCTTGAGCTGTAAGGAGACGTACGCGCGACTGGCGACGATTGGCGAGCCTGCCGATGGTCTGGACGCAGTGGTCGTTTCCCACGAGCATACCGACCACATCAACGGATTGCGGGTGCTGGCGCTGGATGGGAAGCTGCCCATTTATATTTCCGCTCCCACACGCGACGCCGTGAGCTGGGACACCAGGATTCAGAGCTTCGAACACTTCGCCGCCAGTGAAAAGTTCACCATCGGCGACATTGAGGTCACACCTTTCCCCATCCCGCACGATGCGGCAGATCCAGTGGCCTTCACATTTGATACGCAGGGCATCCGAATTAGCGTGGTCACTGATCTCGGGTATGTTCCGGAAGTCGTCAAGCAGCGCGTGAAGGGGTGCCATTGTTTGATTTTTGAATCGAACCACGACCTGGATATGCTGAAGATCGGCCCTTATCCCTGGTACGTGAAGCAACGCGTGATGAGCCGGCACGGGCACCTTTCAAACAACGCCACAGCCGCCTTCCTCACCGAAGATTTCGATGGCACGGCGCAGGTCTTGGTGCTGGCCCACTTGAGCGAAACAAATAACCATCCGGAGATTGCGCGCCTTAGCGCCGAGCAAGCCCTTGCCCAACGTACTCGCGGCGAACGCGCCGAGCTGCACCTCGCCAGCCAAACGACACCTACGCTGGTCTTTAGGTTTTAGAGGGAGGATTCAGGAGTCAGAAGTCAGGAGTCAGAAGTCAGGAGTCAGAATTGAGCGGTCCGGGGAGACTGCGTGTCAAGACAAAGAACCCTATGCAATGGCTTCACTTCAATGGCTCGTGACGGGGTTAGAAAACCAGGGAATTTGCTGCCGCAGACTTACCTCGGCTCTTTTGCTGGTCACTCGCCAGGCCAGAGCTGATTTCCCCACCTGCTGTCTACCTTCTTCAGACTCCTGACTTCTGTCTTCTGACTCCTCGCTTGTGTTACGATTGGCCGCTTGGATTCGTGCTCCAAATTCGGAGACCCAAAATGATTCCTCGCTATACTCGCCTGGAGATGGGCAACATCTGGACCGATCAGAACAAGTTCCAAAAATGGCTGGAAGTGGAAATCGCCACGGCGGAGGTTGAAGCGGAAGCCGGCCTGATCCCGAAGAGCGCCGCGCGGGCCATCCGGCGCAAGGGGGGCTTTGAAGTCGAGCGCATCCTCGAGATCGAGCGCCAGGTGAAGCACGATGTAATTGCCTTCACCACCAACGTGGCCGAGCGCGTTGGGCGAGAGGGCCGCTACCTGCACTACGGTCTCACCTCGAACGACGTCGTGGACACTGCCCAGGCGCTGCAAGTGCGCGAGGCTTCGCAGTTGCTGCTGGCGGGGCAGAAGCGTCTTGGCGAGGTCTTGAAGAAGCGCGCCTTGGAATTCAAACACACGCCGATGATCGGACGCACGCACGGTATCCACGCGGAGCCCATCACTTTCGGATGCAAGCTCGCCATCTGGTTCGAGGAAAACCGGCGCAACACGGAGCGCCTGGGCTATGCCGCAGAGCAGATGCGGGTGGGAAAGCTCTCCGGCGCCGTGGGCAGCTATACCCATCTGGCGCCTTCTATTGAGAAGAAGATTTGCGAGCGCCTGGGATTGCGCCCCGCGCCTGTATCCTCCCAGGTCATTCAACGCGACCGGCATGCCTTCTACCTCTGCACCTTGGCCGTCTGCGCCGCTTCACTGGAGAAGATTGCGCTGGAAGTTCGCGGCTTACAGCGCACGGAGGTGCGCGAGGTGGAGGAATACTTCTCGCCGGAGCAGAAGGGGTCGTCCGCCATGCCCCACAAACGCAATCCGGTCACGGCGGAACAGATTTGCGGGTTGGCGCGGGTGGTACGGGCCAACGCGCAGGCTGGGCTCGAAAACGTGGCGCTCTGGCACGAGCGCGACATCTCGCACTCTTCCGTCGAGCGCGTGATCCTGCCGGACTCGACCATCCTGCTTGATTACCTCCTGGCCAAGACCAGCAAGCTCGTGGAGACCATGTTCGTGTATCCCGCGCGCATGCGCGAAAATCTCGACCTGCTGAAGGGCCTGATCTTCTCCGGACAATTACTGCTCGATCTTGTGGAAAAAGGCGCGTCGCGCGAAGAGGCCTACCGCTGGGTGCAACGCAATGCCATGCAGGTTTGGGAAACACGCGAGGATTTCCGTAGCCTGGCGCAGCGCGATGAGGACATCCGGCACTACCTTAAACCGGAAGAGATCGCACGAGTGTTCAACGTCGAGCGCTACCTGAAACACGTGGATGAGATTTTCCGGAGAGTGTTCGGGAAGGTGTAAAAGCGACCCTGGTGTGCGGGGCGTCAGGGCTGGCCGTAAGCAGCCAATAGAGGGAAAAAGGCGCGGCGGCCTAATGGGGGAACGACACCTAATGTGCCGAAGCACAGCCAGCGTGGCCGGGCTCTCACCCCCGCGCCCGACTCTTCGGTGCAGGCTCATCCGCGCCCAAACAAATACTACCTCCATTCTTTTCCCAATGCAAGTAGCGCCGGCCTTCAGTCCGGCATGTGCCGACCCCGCAGGCGCGGGGTCGACGCTACATTAAGAGGAGACCATGAAGGACGTCTTCATTCGGTTCTTCCAGCTTGAATCCCACGGCACCACCTTGCAGCGCGAGGTGATTGGCGGCGTCACCACTTTTCTGGCGATGTCTTACATCATTTTTGTCCAGCCGGGAGTGCTGGCGCAGGCCGGAATGGATTTTCGCGCCGTCCTGGCGGCCACTTGCCTGGCCGGGGCGCTTGCCACGCTGCTCATGGGCTTGATCGCCAACTATCCAGTGGCCCTTGCTCCGGGCATGGGAGAGAATTTCTTCTTCGTGTACACACTCTGCGGTGTAGCACCCCTGGGGTTTGGTTTGAGCTGGCAGCAAGCGCTGGCGGCGGTGCTACTGGCGGGGATTTTCTTTGTGGCGATCACACTGACGGGCATTCGCGCCCAGATTGTGAACTCCATTCCACAGTCTTTGAAATGCGGGATTGCCGCAGGAATCGGCCTGTTCATCACCCTGATCGGACTCGAGTACGGCGGCCTGGTGGTCGCCGCTCCGGGTACGCTGGTTCGCCTGGGCGATTTCCGGCATCCGGCCACGCTGGTGTGCATCCTGGGGCTTCTCGTCATGCTGGTGCTTCTGGCCTTTCGAGTTCGTGGGGCGATTTTGATCGGCATCCTTGCGACCACGGCAATCGCTGCTGCTTTCCGGCTGGTCCATTACCAGGGGGCCTTCTCATCCGAACTCCACCTGGCGTCCACGTTTATGAAGTTCGACCTGCGCGGGCTTCTGGCGCTTCAGCCCACCAAGCTCGCTTCTGCGATCTTCGTGCTTTTCTACCTTGCCTTGTTCGACACGGTGGGGACGCTGGTGGGCGTGGGGCAGCAAGCAGGTTTGCTGCGCGAGGGAAAGCTTCCCCGTGTGGACCGCGCTTTGCTCGCAGACGCAATCGGGACCACGGTGGGGGCTGGACTCGGCACCTCAACGATTACCTGCTATATCGAATCCGCTGCCGGGGTCTCGGACGGCGCTCGCACCGGCTTGGCGAGCCTGGTCACGGCGGCGCTGCTCTTCGCCTCAATGTTTTTCAGTCCGCTTGCCTCGATGATAGGCGGAGGAGTAGCAGCCGGGGTGGACGCCGGCCACAATCCCATCATCCGCTATCCCACGCTCGCGCCCGCGCTCATCTTAGTGGGCTCCATGATGCTGAAGGTGCTTCGGGAACTTCAATGGGACGATCCCACTGAGTACCTGCCGGCATTCCTGACTGTGGTGGGAATCCCCTTGACCTTCAGTATCGCGGATGGGATTGCCTTCGGTCTCATTTCTTATTCTGTGGCCAAGCTGGCCACCGGACGTTGGCGGGAGTGCCCGGTTCTTACCTACGTCTTCGCTGCCCTGTTTGTAGTGCAATTCTTGATCTTGTAGAGGGGGAGTTCTTCACGCCGGCGCCTTCGTCCGCCCATAAGAATGGCGGACCCATTATGAAGGCCTTGGACGTCCGACGCGTCCGCGCAGCACGGGCACAACTCCAACTTCGGTACTGACGTCATTTGCGAGACATGGGCGTTGCAAGCCGCAGTCATTCCCGCGAAAGCGGGAATCCAGTCGGTCGACAGCGCATTTCCAAAGGTTTGCCGAGTGGATTCCCGCTTTCGCGGGAATGACCGGTATTTCGGAAGGGATCACATCCTAAATGACACCAACGCTCTAACTTCCGAACCCGGGATTAGCCCAACTTCCACACTTCCGGGAGTGATCTGCTTTGTTTGCAACCGGTTGTGATTTCGTTCCGTCACTATGGTGCAATCTCTTCCCAGTTCTTTATCGGTTCCATGACCTCGGTAGGAAT
>Ga0182011_10001815_pt1 | contig 18555 bp, 9 predicted proteins | sample 711E1DmetaG_FD_120481 | JGI IMG/M metagenome (GOLD analysis project Ga0182011, IMG submission 120481) | Permafrost microbial communities from Stordalen Mire, Sweden - 711E1D metaG | ecosystem: Environmental > Terrestrial > Soil > Wetlands > Permafrost | place: Sweden: Stordalen | collected... | reverse complement strand
CTGGATTTAGGGGCTGTATTCCGACCTGTCATTCCCGCGAAAGCGGGAATCCACGAGTTTTCACACAGACTCTAAAGCCCGGCGCTACGAAACCAAAATGAGTCGCTACCTGTTTCCACCATCAAGAAGCAAATCATGGGCGATGTGGTAGAATGTGCCGCGCTTTCAAGTACGGCGACGCAGGCTGATCCCGTGAGGCTGTGGGCGGCCGCCGGGGGCGCGGAAGATGGCCGGGGAGAGCCCGGAAAGCAATTTTCTTAATAGAGGAGGATATATTGGCCAACATGGATCGCAGGGACTTTCTTAAGACAGGAAGCATAGCAACCGTGGGAACCTATTTTGCCGGGTCCACGAAGATGCATTTGATGGCGGCGCCGCTGGCAGAGCCGGCAAAGCCCATCGCCGCGAACGATAATATTCAAATCGCCCTGATTGGGGCGGGCGGGCAAGGTCAGGCTGATACAAGGTTGGCGGCGCAAGTTCCGGGCGTCAAGGTGGTGGCGGCGGCAGACTGTTACGACGGGTGTCTGGCGCGTGCCAAGGAGTTGTGGGGGAATGATATCTTCACCACCCGCGACTACAACGAGATCCTGGCGCGGAAGGATATTGACGCGGTCATTATCGGCACTCCCGATCATTGGCACATGCAGGCGTCGGTGGATGCCATGAACGCGGGCAAAGACGTTTATTGCGAAAAGCCCATGATCCACCTCTACTCCGATGGGCCCAAAACCATTGACACTTGGCGCAAGACGAACCGGATTATGCAGGTGGGCAGCCAGGGGGTGAGTTCGATCATTTACAAGAAGGCGAAAGAACTGCTTGCCGCGGGCGCCATCGGCACGCTCAACATGGTGACCGTGTGGTACGACCGCAATTCGGCGATGGGCGCGTGGGAATATACGGTGCCCTACGATGCCTCGCCCACCACCTGCGATTGGCCGCGCTGGCTCGGCACGGCGCCGAAGATTCCGTTCAACGGCGAACACTTCTTCCAGTGGCGCAAGTGGAAGGCCTACGGAAGCGGAGTGGCGGGCGATTTGTTTGTCCACTTATTCAGTGGCGTGCACCTCATCACGGATACGCATGGTCCCACGCGCGCCTTGGCCACGGGCGGGCTGCGCTTTTGGAAAGACGGCCGGGATGTGCCGGATGTGATGATGGCGCTTTATGATTACGAGAAGGGCTTCAACCTCAGCGTGCGCACGAATTTCGTGGATGGCGGCTCCGAGAGTGAAGGGTTCGTGTTTACCGGTTCGGAAGGCTCAATGGTTATTGGGAGCGACGGAGTCACCATCGCCCGTGTGCCGCGAGAGAAGGAGCCGGGGGTTCGCGTCGACCCGTTTGCGGAGGAGATTCAAAAGCGCATGCTGGAAATTTACCGCGAGAAATATCCGACCACACATCCCACCGGGCCACCCCTTTTGGCGGAAGAGAAATACGTTGCTCCCCGCGGTTACAGTGAGCACTACGACCACGTTAAAAACTGGGTCGAGGCCATTCGAACCCGCCAGCCGATCGTGGAAGATCCCGTCTTCGGCTTCCGCGCCGCAGGCACCGCCCTGCTCAGCAACGTGAGCTACGAAAGGGGGCAGGCGGTTCGTTGGGATCCGGATGAAATGAAGCTGCCTTAAGGCAAGGATAGATTGACGCCCTTGTAAGACGAAGAGTGATGGCCACGGCCAATTCCCATTTGGAATTGACCGTGGGTTCGTAAATCCAGGGAAAAACCCCACGGTCAGTAAAAACGCTGACCGTGGCTACCAGCTTGTTTAAGTTCGTGTGGGAATCTCGCCGCCGCGGGCCGCCCCGCCGGCCCGCGCGCCGTGAAACCTCCCCCCCCTGTAGTGGCGCGTAACACCTAACTTTTGACAATTGGCCAGTGGCTCTGCCGCCTGGCTGTAGGGGTACGGCAAGCCGTACCCCTACAGCCAGGCAGTGCGCCCTCATGGGCGTTAAATTAAGGGACCTGAGGTACAGGTTCAAGCCCCGAAAGGGGCGCCATAATGTGGCCCACGGCGATAGCCGTGGGAGTGCGAGGTTCAGACAATGATGAGCCCGCCGCGGCGGGCGACATAAGAGCGATGGCCGGCACTGGCATGGTTATGTCGCCCCTAATGGGGTTGGTCTCCAAACCATGTGGATTTCACGCACCCCATGGCTTTGAAGCCGTGAAAGAATTACGAAACAAAGCTCTCACCACAGAGACACAGAGGCACTGAGAACTGAAAAGAAAGGGCCTTTCCTCTGTACCTCCGTGGTTAATGCAAGCGATTTTTTCACAGCTTCTTTCGCTATGGGCTACATTATTCCGCCCCTGGTGGGGCTCAAGAACTCCAGGAATATCCAGCCCTGAGCCTCGAATTGATTCCAGGTCGAATAGAAGGAGCATCAACAACCTACTTCGTAGAGCCAGTCGGCCAGACATCCGCACTGTTCGGTCACTCAGAGGGACCACTCGCCCACAAAGCTTTGACAGCATGGCAAGCAAAAACAATAATGCCCAGTTAGTTGCAAGGAAGTTGCATGTAATACCGTTCGGCGATGACCAGCCTTACTGACCCTCGCTCGGCGTGGTGAGCTTGGGTGCAGGCGGCCCCATTAGGGGCATCTCCCCCAGCACTCTGGGTATAGAAACCCATTGTTCCGCTAGGGTTACTCATCTGCGGCGGGACTCTCAAAGTCGAAATTGAATAGCCACAAGCAGGTACAGATAAGGCCGTGGCTCGGTCTCTGACTTGCAAGTGAGTTGCAATATGGAGCAGATAAACAACCGACTCGGACCACCGAAATTCCGTGCCGCCAGTGGTGCGGGCCTGTTGATCCCGGTCTTACTACTGGCGTGCCTTCCGGGCTGGGCCAGTCCGGAGGGGAGCATCTCAGGCACGGCGGTGGATCCGAGCGAGGCTGTAATCCCGGGTGTTACCGTCGTCATCAGCAACCTGGAAACCGGAATGCAGCAGACGACTACCACCAATTCCGACGGGTTCTTTTCTGTGTCTGCGCTGCCTCCCGGCCAGTATCAGATCGAGGCCCATCAATCCGGATTTCGCCCGGTTCTTCGGTCCGGGCTTATCCTTGAGACCTGTAAAGCGCTCGAAATCGATCTGAAGCTGGAACTGGGGCAGCAGAGCACGGCAGTGACGGTTTCAGAATCAGGCCTCCACGTCGATACTACGGATACCACGATGGGTGAAACCATCACGACGACGAAGATTGCAGCCGTTCCCTTGAACGGCCGCAGCTTTACAGACTTACTCGCTCTCCAAGCTGGCGTCGTTCCAGTCAGCTCGCGGCAACCCAATGCGGTAGTCATGTCCGGATGCACGAGCACGGCTCCTTCCGGGGACCTCAATGCCGGCAACCTATCGGTGAGTGGACAGCGGGAAACAAATAATGGCTTCATCGTCAATGGAAGCATCGTCGAAGAAGACTTCAGCATGGGCACGGCGCTCATCCCGAATCTTGACTCCATCCAGGATTTCCGCGTGCTAACGAGTAACTTTGATGCCGAATACGGCAATTACAGCGGTGGGCAGATTGTGGTCACCACCAAATCGGGAACGGATGACTTTCATGGCAGCGGTTTTGATTTCTTGCGAAATACGAACTTGGACGCACGAAACTATTTCTCTCGGGACCGCGCCCGGTACGACCAAAGCCAGTTTGGCGGCACTTTCGGCGGCCCCATCAAAAAAGAGAAGTCGTTCTTCTTCGTAGATTATCAGGGGACGCGGATGACCGAGGGGGTGGAGACAGGGTTGATTTCTGTGCCCGCGAGTAAGGAGCGGACGGGCGACCTGTCGGATATCGCAAGCTCGCTCACCGGCGCTGTGAATGGCCAGTCTTGGGCCAACTTGCTTTCGCAGAAGCTAGGCTACCCGGTGTTCCCCGGAGAGGCGTACTACACTCCGGGGTGCGCCAGCTCGGCGCAGTGCGTCTTGCCCAACGCGCAGATTCCGCTCAGTGCCTGGTCAGGCCCGGCCAAGAGCTTGCTGCGCTCCATTCCCCTGCCCAACCAGGGGGTAAATACCTTTTCGACGTCCGCCTACAATGAAACCATACGTGATGACAAAGGCGCGGCGCGAATCGATACTCAGACCGGCCTGGGAGCCCTTGCCGCCTACTACTTCTTCGATGACTACGGGCTGAACAACCCCTACCCGACGGCGCAAGGCGGCGCCAGTGTTCCGGGCTTCAATGCCATCACCCTCGGCCGGTCGCAAATGGTGAGCCTTGGCCTGACCAAGTTCCTCGGCCCAACCATGGTCAACGAATTTCACTTGAGCTATCTCCGGGATTCCAACAATGTGGGCCAGCCGCAGGGCGGTGTTGGCCCGAGCCTCGCGTCGCAGGGATTCGTTGACGGCTCAGGTAATCCGTCCATCTATGCGCTGGCGCCGCGAATCGAAGGCACCGAAAACGTCTCGTTCAACGATTTTACGCTCGGCGTGGATACCACCGGGCTCAAGGAGACCAACAATACGTTTCAGGTGTCGGAGAACTTCTCCAAAGTGATGGGGACGCACATGCTCAAGTTGGGGGCGGGGTTCCACATCGACCAGGTCAATATCAACCCCGACGCCACCTTCAACGGCTCGTTCTCATTCACGGGAGCAGAAACGGGATCGGACTTCGCGGACTTTCTGCTGGGCATCCCCAGCAGCTATGCGCAAGGGGACTCCTTGGCGTTCTACCTTCGCGACAAATACGCGGGGATGTATGCGCAGGACAGTTGGCGGGTAAGGCCGCACCTGACGCTCAACTATGGCTTGCGTTGGGACCTGCTGCCGCCTTGGCGGGAAAAATACAACCAACTCCAGACCTTGGTGTTGGGCGAGCAGTCTCGGGTTTACCCGGGAGCGCCAAGGGGCTTGGTGTTCCCTGGGGACCCAGGAATTCCTGCAACGTTGGCCCCGACGAAATACACTAACTTTGCTCCTCGAATCGGCCTGGCATACTCCCCGGATTACCAGAGTGGCTGGTTGGGCAGGATCTTGGGCGCCCGCGGCGCCACCAGCGTGCGCGCCGGGTACGGCCTGTACTATACCGCCTTCGAGGGGTTGTCCGCCGGCATCATGAGCGCCAACCCTCCGTATGGCTACGACTACACCAGTCTGGCGCCACCTCTATTTTCCAATCCCTTCGTCACTGCGGCAAGTGGGCAAAGCGTGGGCCAGCGCTTTCCCGAGCCCATTCCGGCATTTGGAGCCTCAGCGGCGAATCCCAATTCCAGCGTGGACTGGCCGCAGTATTTGCCGATCACCGGCGTTCCCTCGTTTTTCCACAAGAATGTGCCTCCCTACAGCGAAGGCTATACACTGTCCTTGGAACGGCAGATCGAGCGAAACACGCTCCTCAGTCTTGCCTATGTGGGCACGCAGGCCCATCATCTCCTCGTCCTCGTCTCAGCGAACCCGGGCAACCCTGCCCAATGCTTAAGCGTGAGCCAAACCAACCAGGTTTTTCCGGGCACCGCCACCTGTGGACCGTTTGGCGAAGGGGGCACATACGTCACGTCGTCTGGCCAGGTTATCCAGGGAACGAGAGGCCCTTTCAGTTCCCAGTTCGACGCCATCACGTATCAGAAGACTCTGGGGAACTCCAATTACAACGCGCTCGAGATCGATCTGCGACACAACCAGGGGCCCTTGGAATTACTTGCGGGCTACACGTATGGCAAATCTCTCGATCAGTCATCCAGCCTGGCAGAGCCGGTTAACCCGGTCGATCCAAGCCTCAGCAAGGCTCCATCGGCATTCGATATGCGCCACAATTTCGTGGCGAGTTACAAGTACGAGCTGCCGATCCGCCATTTCCTTCATCGCACCAACCGGCTGACGGAGGGTTGGAGCGTCACGGGAATCACGCGGTTCAGCACCGGCTTCCCCGTGACTCTCTACAACAACAATGACACTTCGCTGCTGGGGACGATACCCAACGGCATCAACAACAACGGCGTGGACACCCCAAACGTCGCCCCAGGCAATCTGGATGTCAATACCGACCCTCGAAACGGTAGACCCGCGTTTAACACGTCGCTATTCAGCCTTCCGGCGCTCGGCCAGATGGGCACGGCGGCGCGGCGCTTTTTCTACGGCCCCGGCATCGCCAATTCCGATCTTGCGCTTTTGAAGAGCCTCCACCTCACCGAGTCGAAATTGGTGCAATTCCGGCTGGAGGCCTTCAATGTTACCAACCATGCCCAGTTTTATGGGGCCGCCGCCGTCAACGGCAACATCAGCAGCTCTTCCTTCGGGAGGGTCGTGAGCGCAGCCGCTCCCCGCCTCCTTCAAGTAGCTGTCAAATTCTATTTCTGAGTATGTCTGGCCGAACAGGAGCAACGATTGCATCTGCGTCCCTTGTTGCCGGCCACAGGCCGCCCGCCATCAAGGCCGGCGGACTTAACCCGCTTTTCTCACCAAGGGTCTGGAAGGGCGGGGCTTCAGAGTCTGTGTGAAAACTCGTGTCTGGCATTGGCCAGGCTGGACCCCCGCTTCCGCGGGGGTGACAGCGCTGGATTTAGGGGCTGTATTTCGAACTGTCATTCCCGCGAAAGCGGGAATCCACGAGTTTTCACACAGACTCTTCAGCCCCGCCCTTCCGCAGCCCCCTCAGAGCGTCCAATCGTCGTGAGAAATGCGGGTAAAGAACGGGCCCTGCAATGCAAGGTCGTAATTTCTTGTTTTTTTAGCAAACATTTTGCGACTTGAGTCGGGCGACATCTCCTGTCCATTCATGACAAGTCATGGCCTGAGCTGGCGCGAAGCGCCGTGGAGTGCGGTAGCAGCAGCTACCGCCTTTCTCGCTCTCGCTCTGGCGCGATCGCGGTATGAATCAAGGGCGGAAGGCGGTAGCTGCTGCTACCGCACTCCAAGGCCGGCTTCGCCGGCATGAAGGGCGCCCACATCAAACTCGGACCCACAAAAGACGCTCGGTTGCGGCTCAGCCGCCCTGCGCTACAACGACTTGCCAAGTCCACGCCATTCACGGAGCGTCCGAGAAAGTTACCGCAGTTCATAGGCGAACGTTTTGGGGTCGAAGGCGAGGATCAGGGTTGCTCCTTCGCGGCGGATGGGGACCTGGCGGAGTTCGGCGCCGTTTTCGTCGATGGCTGTGACCTGCGTGGGAGCGGGGCCGGTCCACGGGACGCGGGCGGTGAACGCAGCGCTATCCGGTGCGGCCACCACACGCCAGGTCTCGCCATCGCGAGTGAGATGGTAGGCGGCGTCGATCCAGGGAATGCGCTCGGCGTGGGCGCAGTGGATGTTCCACACGAAGCCGCTGCCCTGGGCGTCGACGCGCAAGTGGTTGGCCTGCGCGCCGTCGAGCCAGCCGATCAGGCGGTCGTGGCCGGCTTTGGAAATCTGCGGCGCGTTATCGCCCAGGTAATCGCGGATCCAGGCGAAGGTTTCGCCCCACACCCGGCGCGTGACGCTGCGGTCCACAAACTGCCCGTCCTCAGTCCAGAAATCGTACGGCGCCAGGGACGACCACACGTCGATGAAATACGCCGTGGGCGAGAAACCAGCCCGGATCAGCTCGAGGTTGCGTTCCACGAGCGGGCGGAGGCGGTCGGCGCGGGCGCGATAGGCTTGCGCATCGCGGCCGGAGTTATACCAGGCGCGCTGCGGCTGGCCGTTGTTCTGGAAAGCCACGTTTCGGGACTCCCGTGCCCTGGTCAGTATATACCCCGTGTCCTGGCTCAGAAGTTAGCTGTGGAGACTCCTTCAGGGTTTATTCCAGTTGCATCACGGCGATTTCGGGATGGTTGCCGGTGCGCATGGTGGGGCCCCAGGCGCCGGCGCCGCTCGACGTGTAGATGGCGTAATCTCCTTCGACATGCAACCCATGGTAATACCGTCCGTAGACTAACCTCGAAATGAACTGGATGGGAAGGATCTGGCCGTGATGGGCGTGCCCGGAAAGCTGGAGGCTGATTCCCGCCGCCTTCGCCTCCGCGATATGAGTGGGGCTATGGTAGAGCAGGATCGAGGGCAGGGCAGGATCGAAGCCCGGAAGTTTCGCGATCACCTGCGCGAAATCTTTGGAATGGCCTCGCTCGGGGTAGCTTACGCCGATCACCTGTAAGCCGCCGATCACCACTGTTTCGTCGGCCAGGATTCTCACTGGAGTGGTGCGCAGCGCAGCATAAGCGCGCTCCACGCCCAGGTACGTTTCGTGGTTTCCGGTCGCAAAGTAAATCCCCAGGGGGGCCCGGAGGGCGTTGAGCGGGGCGATCAGTTCCTCGAGCTTCCCATCGGCGCCGTCAAACAAGTCTCCGGTGATAACCACTAAGTCAGGGCTTTCGGCATTGACCATCGCCACCAACCGGGAGGCGAAACTTGCGCGCAGGATGGACCCCAGATGCAGGTCGGAAAGCTGCACGACTTTTCTGCCTCGCCAAGCGGGCGGCAGGTTCTTGATCCGGACGGTAAGGTTCCGGGCACGGGGATGATAGGCGTTCCATACACCGTAAGTGGAGTACAGGCAGGCCAGCGCCACAGCCGCCCAACCGAAGATGGCAGGATTTGCTGAACGCGTGAAAAGCTTCGTGGTTCCCCAGGCTCCCCAGGCGAGCGCGAGGGTGAGCATCAGCGTCAGCCCGACACCCAGCCACAGTGCCGAGCAGAAGTAGAACGCGCGGGAGAAGAAGTCCTCGGTCCAGTGCGCCAGGATGGACGAGGCGATGAAGCTCGTGGGAAGGAGAATGAGAATCCCCGCCAGCGTGGCCCGGCGGGCCGGCGCGGCGATGCCAAAGAAATGGCAGAGAGAAAAGTAGACAAAGTAATGACTGAAAAACAGGATCGAGAGAGCGATCAGGATGAAGAACGGAATGATGATGTAGCCTCGTGACATAAGATTTCGCCGCACGCGGGGCGCCAGCGCCGGCCCGCGGCAACAACCCGCTAAACGCTTTCACAGAGTTTTGTGGGGAGAACCACCCAGTGGCAGCCACGGTCAATTCGGTCGCCGCGGCGGCGATTGCCCCTGGGTTCGCAAATCCAAGGAAAAGCCCAACGGTCACAAAAACGCTGACCGTGGCTCCTCCTCGTCTCACGTTGGGGCGTCTCCCCCCTTCATAATGGCGAGTTTCGCTTCAAAGGTATTGTGCGTTTGCAAACCTTCAAAACCGAGATACTTCTGTGACATAGGTGTCTGGTGCGGATGCCAGCAGCAATTGTCCCACACCCAAACGTGCGAGGACGAGAGAGCAAGAAACTGTTGCGTGAGGTCGATCTCTGCACGTATTACATCCGCGAAACTATTCCTCAGAGCTGGATTACTCGCGTATCGACAAGCATTGCACCAGTTGAGAGCACTTGCCACACCGAGAAGATGCGCCCTGGCAGCGATCGCTTCATGCCTGCTGCGGATCGAATCACCGTCGAGCGCGGCAGCCGCGCTCAGACAGTTTTCAGCCTGCTGCCAGTAGCTCTGTACCTGTAGAAATTGCGTCTCCAAGCGATCCACGAGTGTTCGGTTGAAGAAATTGTAGGGTGAGAACCAGTGGATGCGATGCTTCTGGTCGGTGTCCCCGAAGGCCTCGCGCACCAAGGGCGTGGCGATACACATCGTCCAAGCAAAACCGAAGCGGCCGGAGAACTCCTGGCAGTTCGTCTCACCGAGGCCGATGGGAAGGTGACCATAGCCTTCGTCAAAATGCCGCCAGCCAAGGATCGCAAGTTTGCGTGCCTCGGGTTTCGTGTAGATGACGGAGGCAACCCTTTCCAGCAGGTCTTGGGGTGAGATTTCGGGATACGCATTGAAGATGGCATAGGCTTCCTCGTTGGAGTCGGCCCAGTGGGTGCCACATTCAAACTCAAAAAACTTGTCGCACTGTACCTTGCGGTGAAGTTGCATGCGGCGATGCAATCGGCCGGGAAAGGGGGGAGAGCCGAAGAAAAAATCATCGATTCCGCTACCCATCGCCGGCATCTCTACAAGCCTTTGAGCTCCCACGGCCTTCACGTCTTCCTTGTAATCGCTTCCTTCTTCACCGGTGAGATTCGAAGCATCAAAAAGGGGCTCGCCTGCAAAAGCGGCCTCCAGATGCTGTCTGGTTTTGACCTCTATCTTGCATACGATGAAATACGGCGGCGTGATCTGCTTCTGAATCTCCTGCAGGTAACCTTGCCCCCAGAACCACTCATAAACAAAAAGCTGCGCGTCCGCGCGCACGCCCTGCATCGCTTTTTGTACGCTTCCGTAAAGGTTGGCGACATGCTGCACACGGGTCGTTCCGTGGGCGTGAGGACACGTCTCGTCGCAGATGAAGCAGCCGTTGTCGAGCGTGGCAACCTTCAACCCCCGAATATCAGGCGATAGCCGGAAATAACTGCTCACCATCTGTTCTAGAAAGCCAAGACCTGCGCCGTCATGGCAGGTGCAGAGTGTCTCCTGGCGCTGACCCTGCAGCATGCAACTACCCAAGGCGTTGGGAATATGCTCGCGCAGATAGTCACGCATCTCGATGTTTAGCTTGGGCAACCAAAACGAACCGTAGAAATCGAGGCCAAGTTCGATGCACTTTCCGCATAGCTGGAAGAGGTATTTCTGGTAAAGCGCCCTTTCTTTGCTCAGGGTGAAATCAAAAATATTAAAGAGCATCCAGTTTCCTAGGAAGCCCTGGTCCGGATGAATGGACCAACTCCAGCGGAGGTAATCATTCTCATTCCATACGCCGGTATAACCCTTCTCTCGATAACGAGCCAACACGGGAAAGGTCTCTTCCACTTCCGCATGTCGAGGAAGAATCGCCGCGGCGATGCTGTAATACCCCTTTTTGAGCGGTTGGGCAACGGGCGAGGTTCCCGCCGCCCTGGAGATCTGCGAGCCTATACTGACTGCCGCTAAGTTCTTTATAAATTCACGTCGATCAATGCATAAGGTCGTCTCCGGGCTGCGGAAAGATATTACCCCGTTGCTCGTCTCCTTTATTGTCATCTGCATTGGCTCTATCTTCGTGGAATTTCCATTTTGCTTTCCCGGTTCCGGGCCAATATACATCGAGTTGCCCCGCCGGGTCCATTTTTTACATCCGTTTCCACCCCCAAGACTCGGGCCAGCCCGTAAGGGCCGTGTCCGGGGCAAAAAAGCAAGCGTAGCGCGGCCCTGGCTAGCCCGCATTTCTCACCACGGGTCTGGAAGGGCGGGGCTTCAGCCCCGCCGTTACAAGGCCTTCCTGATTATTCCTGGTAGCCGCGCCCCGCGCAGTCCGGCGGTTGCGGGACTGCGCGGGGCGCGCGACATACAAAGGGTGGGAGCCTCGATTTCGGCGGGGCTGAAGCCCCGCCCTTCGGGCAGCCCCGTAAGAGCACCCAAACGTGGTGAGAAATCCGGGCCAAGTCCCCGGCTTTAAGTTTCAAATCCTCAGGCTCCTATCGGCTGGACAAGAACGCGATCAATGGTGAGCCCGCACTGGCTCGCCTGTTCGGCGGCGTCCACGCCACAGAGATGTTGCGATCCTAAAGGAACGGACGCCGCAACCTGCACATGCGATCCATCTACCGCCATGCCGTGCTGAGGCAATAGTGAACCGAACCTGGGGGCGCTGGCGAGCGCGAAAAACCGCAGACCTACAAGACAGGTCCGCGCTACCCTTGCTAAAGCACTGAAAGGAATTCTGCTCTCGGAATACTTATTCGGTATAGAATCGACCCTCTTATAGCTTGAAAGATACCCCCTTTGAGGTGGACCCCCAATGGAACGCCCGGCAGATTCCCGAAGTCAGCCATCTCTGGATGAAATCGTCACTCGAAGCGCGGCGGCAATTGCTGACCAGATTCGGAGGGCGGCAGCGTTGGCCAAGTCGGAGATGGACCTGCAAATCGACGTGGCCGCCGCACTCAAGAAATTTGCCGGCGACGCCAAGATCACCCTGGAAGGCCACCACAACGTCACGATTGCGACGGGACGTCCCGATTCGGTTTACGGTAGTGTGATTGTCGAATACAAAGAGCCCGGCAAGCTTTCACTCAATAAGGACGCGGGCCCCAACAAGGCGTTGATTGACCAGCTCAAGAAGCGCTTTTACGACATGCGCCGGGAAGAACACCGGCAATGGAACAGCATGTTCGGTGTGGGGACAGACGGGAAGTACTTCATCTTTCTCCGTTTCCGGGATGACAAGTGGACGGACCAGGAACCCCTGGAAGTCAACCGCTACTCTACCGAACGATTCCTTTGGGCGCTATACAACCTCGGCCAAAAAGGCAAACCCTACCAGCCGGAATACCTGCATGGCGACTTCGGGTCTGATAGCCAGACGGCACAGGAGGGCGTGCGCGCCCTTTATGAAGAGATTCTGACCACAGAGAACCCCAAGGCGCAGGTGTTCTTTAACCAGTGGAAGATTCTGTTTGGCGAGGTGTGCGGTTACGATGTTGAAAACCTCTCCGACAAGCTGAACAAGCTGGCCGAGTTTTATTTGGTGAAGGGCAAAACGCAGCCGGCCCAGCTTCTGTTTGCGGTTCACACGTATTACGCCATCCTGATCAAGCTGCTGGCTTCAGAGATCGTGAGCTTTTTCAACCCGTGGATGACCCGGCAGGTGGAAAAGCTCCAGAGCGCTAACACCTCCGCCAAACTCAAGCGCGAGCTTGAGGAGTTGGAACAAGGCGGCGTCTTTCACACGCTCGGCATCACGAACTTCCTGGAGGGCGACCTTTTCGCCTGGTATCTCGCGGCTTGGAGCGCACCGGTGGAAAAGCTCGTGCGGGCAATGGTGACGAAGCTCGACCTTTATAACCCCGGCACCTTTTCAGAGGACCCGGCGCAATCCCGCGACTTGCTCAAAAAGCTTTACCAGCAGTTGTTCCCCAAATCCGTGAGACATGACCTGGGTGAGTATTACACCCCGGATTGGCTGGCAGAACACGTGTTAAACGAACTGGGATACGAAGGCGACCCCGATAAGCGCCTGCTTGACCCGGCCTGTGGTTCGGGCACGTTCCTGGTGATGGCGATCAACCGCATCCGCCACTGGTACGATGCCAACCGCGAGAAATGCGCCTACGACGAAGGCGATTTGCTCAAGAAGATTCTGACCAACGTGATTGGCTTTGATTTGAACCCGCTAGCGGTAATGGCCGCCCGGACGAACTACCTCGTGGCTATCAAGGACCTGATTCGCCACGTTGATGGTGTGGAAATTCCAGTTTATCTGTGCGATTCCATAATGACGCCGGCGGAATATGGCGACTTGTTTACAGGTGCCAGCTTCGGAAACGTTGCCAAGGTCCCGTGCAGCGCCATGAAGCCTCCACACCTGTTGGTACCCAAAGAAATTGCCAAGAGCCCCAAGGAAGTGGCCAAGTATGCCGATGTGTTGGAAAAGTGCGTGAAGAACGCTTACGCGCCCGACGAATTTCTTTCCCGTTGCCATGACGAAGGGTTGAACATCGCCGCCACCGACGCGCACATTGCTCTTTACAAAGAATTGGTCCGCCTGGACAAAGAAAACAAGAATGGCATTTGGGCAAGGATTATCAAGAATAACTTCGCACCTTTGTTTGTGGGGAAAGTTGACTACGTAGCCGGGAATCCGCCCTGGATTACATGGGTGAATCTCCCCGAGGATTACCGCGCCCAAACGGCGACTTTGTGGCAGTACTACAAGATCTTTCCTCATATAGGGCTAAAGGCTAAGCTCGGACACGCAAAGGACGATATTTCAATTCTTTTTACCTATGTTTGTGCTGACGTTTACCTTCACAAAAGAGGAAGATTGGGATTTGTCATCACTCAGACTCTTTTCAAAAGCAAAGGAGGCGGGCAAGGATTTAGGAGGTTCAGACTTGGCGACGGTGAGTTCTTGGGCATGCGGCACGTTGACGATATGAGTAGCCTCCAACCTTTTGAAGGGGCGGCCAATAGAACCGCTGTATTCACTATTGAAAAGGGAATACAGACCAAATTCCCAGTTCGCTATTTAGTCTGGTCAAAGGGTAGCGCCTCTACATTCGCCACAGACTCAAGTCTGCAAGAAGTTCGGGCAGCGACGACCCGGCAGGACGCGTTAGCATTCAGCATTGATCCGCATGACTCATCCAGCGCTTGGATCACTGGCCCAGCGGGCGTGCTTGGCGTTCTTGTGCCCAAAATAAAGGGATCTGATTATGTCGCTCGCATGGGGGCGCACTTTGGTGCATCAGGAGTGTTTTGGCTCCGCATAATCGAGCGAAAGGGTGCTGCGAGGTTAGTAATTGAGAATACCGGGGGAGGGAAAAAGAGCGTCCCTTCGCGGACCTCAGTCATCGAAGATGGTCTAGTGTTCCCTCTTATTCGCGGTCGCGATATGGCAGCATGGCATTGTGAACCCCAACTCGGAGTGATCGTGGCGCAGGACCCCGACAACTTGAGTCGGCCAATGCCGCTCAAGATTCTGAAGCAGGGCTTCCCACTCACCTACCAACATCTATTGGGATTTGAGAAATTGTTGCGAAGCTGCGCAATATTGGAGCAGTTCTTTGACCCCGAAGGCGACCCTTTCTATTCAACATATCAAGTGGGGCCGTATACGTTCGCTCCAACTAAAGTAATGTGGCGGCAGGTGTCAGACAAGCTAGATGCGTGTGTCTCTAGCCCCACAGTTATTCCAGGGTTATCATCGAAACCCTGCATCCCAGCAGATTCACTCTGCGCGATCGCAACTGAGACAGAATCGGAGGCACACTATATCTGTGCCATGTTGAACAACTCCATCACTCGTTTTATCATCAAGAGTTATGTTTCACTTCATCCGTCCCCCCATATTGTCGATTACCTAAATGTCAAAAAGTGGGACAGCAACGACAAAGCAGCTGTTGTGCTGTCGCAACTTTCAAAGCAATGTCACACGGCTTCAGCCGAAGAGGACGGAAAAAGAATCGCTGCCCTTGAGGCCGAGATCGACAAAGCCGCGGCGAAGCTCTGGGGCATTAAGGAGGGCGAACTGAAGGCCATTCAGAACGCACTGGCAGAAACCGGGGCATCCATGCGCGCAGCAGCCCAAGACGAAGAAGAGTAGAGGTGAACACCGCACTGTCAGTTGCCGTCCATCATTGGAGGCGATCGCCTTGAAATATCTTATCGGAGCGTCGGCATGGGTGGGGCATAACACCCTTGCCCTCATAAACCTAGTTGCCTTCCTTTTCAGTGTTGTTCTTCTTTGGAAAACGATGCGAGCTGGGGAGCGGCAAACCGAGCGAACATCCAAGCCCGTTATATGTCTGAGGCGAGAAAACTTCAATCCGTCTGATCGTGAACTACTAGAGCCGCAAGTTAATGTGGTTGCATTGATTCCATTTGAGATGAGAAACGTCGGGAATGGAACCGCGCTGGCAATTCATTGGCGATTCAAGGCAGAATCGGGCGAGGAAATAATCCACGGTATGATCCCGAATCTCCAATCCGGGCACTGTATGAGTACTGGCTTGAAACCGGGCCAACTAGGCCTCATGGAAGGAGTATCTCGTAACTTTGAGTGCGAGTACACCAGTTTGAGCAAAGACAAGTACCGATCTACCATCAAAATAGAGCATCTCAACCTGGTCACTTTCGAGGAAGGGAAAGTATCGTGGTGGCGCGATTTATTTGGCAGGAAGGTTGGAAACGCCAGAAAAAGTTAGCCGATTGAGCCATCAATGCAACTTGCACCCACCACCAACGCGGGCGCCATCTATAGCGGCAGCGGTGTATAATCCCAAATTGTGGCAAGCCCTACTGGCGTCAATCACAAAACGGTAACCGTCGAGCTCGGCACGCACGTTCGCAGCCTGAACTCCATGTACCGGGATTACGGGGTCGGCAAGGTTTACAAGGTCCGGGACGGCCTCTGCAAGGTTGAATTCAACCCCTCAGTTTTTTCTCTCCCGCCTTTCCGCTCGGAAAACTTCATTCTGAGCCTGGACGAAGTGGAAGTTTGTCCCACGCCGCTGGAACGGGCGAAGGCGGGGCGTTGGGAGGAGGCCTGGAAATTCGACCTGCGGCAGATGGCGGCGCGCTTTCTGACGACGAACAAGGGCGGGCAGCTCTCCAACGCCCGCACGGAGATTCTGCCCCATCAAATCTTCACGGCGTACACCGTGGTTTCCAGTCCCCGGCGGCGCTTCATGTTGGCCGACGAAGTGGGCCTGGGCAAGACCATCGAAGCGGGCATGGTTTGGCAGGCGCTCTTTCAGCGCGGTTACGCCAATCGAACGCTTATCATTACGCCAGCCGGACTTACCCGCCAGTGGCAGGAAGAATTTAAGGACAAGTTCCAAGCCGGCGATTTTGAGATATTCGGCCGCGACTTCACGGCCACCAACCCGCGAATCTGGGACCTGCGCGCCCGCGCCATCGCCTCGCTCGACCGCTTGAAGCGCAAGGAGCACAAGCGCATATTGCTTGAAAACCGCCCCTGGGACCTGATCATCTTTGACGAGGCGCACCGGCTGAGCGCCAAAGAATACGGGAGAAAAACCGACAGGACGCAGAACTATCAATTGGCGGAAGCCCTGCGCGGTTACACGGACGCATTGCTGCTGCTGACCGGCACACCGCACTCGGGCGATCCCGACCACAGCCGCTTTATGAACCTGGTGCGGCTGCTTGAACCCAAGGCGGATTTTTCCACGCTCACCGATCAGCCCCTCTTCCGCGAACCCGGCGCGGTGCCCTATGCCAAGTTGATTCTGCGCACGCCGAAGCTGCGGGTGACGGACGCCGAAGGGAAGGTGGTCTTCAAGGGACGCATGACTCATCCCTTGCCCTTTGCCATGTATCCCGACGAAAAGGAGTTTTACAGCGCCGTCGAGGACTACATCCGCACGGGCTACAACTCGATTGAAAAAATTGAAGACCCCATGCACAAGCGCGCCGTGGGATTCATCCTGACCACTTTCCAGAAGTTGAATGCCAGTTCGTTCCAGGCCATCAAGGCGGCGCTGGAAGGACGCCTCACGCGCCTGGGGAAAAAGCTGGAGGAACTCCCGGAAGAGGAGGAAGAGGACCGCGATGAGCGCTTCCAGGGCGAACTTGACGAAAGGGATGTGGTGCTGAAGACCGACCGGGAATTCCTGAAGGACGAAATCAAGACTCTCAGGAAGCTCTTGGCCATTCCGGTGACGCGGGAAAAGAAAATCGACAGCCTGCGCGAGCTGCTGAAGAAAATTGACACGGAAACGCCGGGCGCCAAGGTGCTGATCTTCACCGAGTACCGCCGTACCCAGGCATTCCTCAAAGAGCGCCTGGAAAAATGGTACGGCGCAAATACCGTGGTGCTGATCAACGGCGACATGCCACTGGAAGGAAAGACGGCTGTAGCGGCGCTGTCCTCAGCGCCGAAGGAAACGCCGGTGGGGACACCGGCGCTACAGGAAGCGGAAAGCAAGCGTCGCAGCCAGCGCGTCTTCCGCGAGGACCCCTCGGTGCGGTTCCTGGTTTCGACCGAGGCCGGCGGCGAAGGTATAAACCTGCAGTTCTGCTACATCGTGGTGAATTACGACCTTCCCTGGAATCCCATGCGTTACGAGCAGCGCGTGGGGCGCGTCTACCGCTACGGTCAGGAGAAAGTGGTCCAGATTTACAACCTGCGCGCCCGAGACACGGTGGAGGAGACCGTGCGCTCCTATTTCGAGGCGCGTTTGCGAGTGGCGGCGCAGGCTCTCCAGCAGGTGACCGGCGAAGAGCCTGAGGAGTTGATCGCCAGCCTGAACTGGCAACTGGAAACCGAAATCGAGCCGGACGAGATTTACAAGCGGGCTCTGGTGGATGGGACGCTGAACAAACAGACCAAAGAGGAAATCCAAGCGGCCGTGCGGCGGGCTCAAGAGGCGTTTGAGATTGCCACCCAGAGCCTCTTTAAGGATGCTTCCAGCTATAGCTTTGACAGTTACCAAAAGGCGCTGGCCAGCCCCGTGAACTTGAAGGACCTGGAAGACTTCACGCTGAAGTTCTTGGCCCGCGAACGGCGGCAGGTGCAGCGCAAAGACGGCTTCTATGAATTCCTAACTCCCGAAGCGATGAAAGAGAACGCACTTGATGAGCGCTATCGCAGGGCCACGTTTGACCGTGCAACGGCAATCCGTGATTCACAGGCGGATTTCCTCGCGCTCGGGCACCCGTTCATTGATGCCATGCTGCGCCGGGTGGGAGATTACAGTTTCGGCGGTCACACGACAGTTCGTGTGATTCCCGTGAACGGGCTGGATGCTAAAGCGCCCATGGCGGGCTACCAGTTTAATTTCGCCGTGCGCTCGCGAGTCCAACGCGAAGACGGGGATGAATACCTTTTCGACTTGCACACGGTGGTTGTGCTGCCTGACGGAAGCATCGACGCGGCACTTTCCTCTTTAGCTGCCAGTAGATATAGCGAGAATGACTCACCCTCGGCGCAAATCGAACAAACTTTGGATTCGCTCGACAAAATGGACGTCGAGGAGGCCTTTCAGTATGCCAAGGCCCACGTTGAACGTACCGCCCAACTCTGGGATTGGGAAGAAGATGTGGAGCTGATTGGCGTGGCGCGAGTTGTAACCCTTCCTGCAAACTGAAAGCTGTCACTTCGATTATGCCAGCGTAACGCGGGCT
>Ga0182011_10001814_pt1 | contig 18559 bp, 20 predicted proteins | sample 711E1DmetaG_FD_120481 | JGI IMG/M metagenome (GOLD analysis project Ga0182011, IMG submission 120481) | Permafrost microbial communities from Stordalen Mire, Sweden - 711E1D metaG | ecosystem: Environmental > Terrestrial > Soil > Wetlands > Permafrost | place: Sweden: Stordalen | collected... | reverse complement strand
TGCTTTTCTATCTCTAAGACGATTAACCTGATTTGGACCTGAGTAATCCTATGACGCTTGCCATGTTCCGCAAGCACATTCATGAAAAAACCATTGCTATGCAATCTATCCGAAGACAGATTCTTAATTAGTCCACACTCGACACAATAAGGATGAGGCTTGAGTCCACGTTCTCTGCCCTCGAAGTAATAGGGTAGCCATACTTTTTCCTTGCTACCCGATACCTTATGTTCGTGCTCTGACATGCTGCCCTAAAGACCTCACAAAAAAGTGGGCTTTATTGTATTTAGATGTATTTCGGGAGGTTCTTAAAATAATTATAAAAATTTAAAATATTTAACTTAATATTCATAAACCAAATCGTTTCACTTGGCAACGATCCAAAGAAGACATCTATCCAGCCAAAGAAATAATATCCACCCACTATTATAATAGAAACGAAACCGAAACGTTAGTAGCAGATCAACTAAAGCAAGCATCAAACAATTATGTCCTTCTTGGACTTGTAGAATGAATGGAAATTACTTTATATACACCAGCCTATAGGCTCAAGCCTTCTCTTCTATCTGACCGTTGCCAAAGGTCACGGTAGCCCATTATTGGTGCATCCTGCAGTTCTTCGATCTTTGCGGTCAGCCTTGTAGTCTGGCGGCCATCATTGGGCCTGTGGCCACAGTTCAAGGCAGGCCAAAGGGCTTCTGCTCTCCTCATAGCTCGGATGGTCTCCTTGCGACTCACAGGCTCTCCACCGGCGCCTGAGAATAGAATTCTGACCTGTTGGCTATCAAGGGCAATCTCCTTCCTTCGCTGAGGGTCATCCTGGATAGTGGTCTTGATATAATCCACAATCTGGATCGCCCTGGCCTGGATTTTGCTGAGAACCTGGATTACCTTCCCTCCTTCCGCAGGCCGGCTTTTCAGGGATTCGCGAACCTTCACTAAAAGCTGGCGAATGTAGGCATTGAGCAATTGTAGCTTCTCCATGGGTGATCTTGTGGCCTTGAGGTTATCTGAGGCCCTGGTGACCACCCGGGAGAGCTCCCTACCTCTCAATATACCAGCATCTCGGATTATTTCAGCTATTTGGTTATGGGTAAGAACCATCTCCTCTAAAAGGCCCTGAAACTCGGAAAGAGGAATTTCAAGAATAGGATCATCAGGCGGTACATCAATAGTTTTGGGTAAACTATTTATGCTTGCATTGGCTACTTCTATCATAAGGTATTCCTTCCTTAATTTGGTATTCAAGGGTTTACGGCTCTTGAATCCTCTTTTTTCAACTAACTATAATTAAACCGGGTATTATTGGTTTACCAGAAAAACATTTATGCTTGAAGCTAATATATCCTCTTTGCATGTTTGGATCACCAATTTAAACATGTTTAAGCCATAGCGGGGATACCATCAGCGTTTCCCTGTTCTGGCAACTTCGCTTTTTCTTCTCTTAATGCTTTAAGTTCACCTACAAGCCTATCAAATATCGTTGCCATTGTATCGCCGTATTTCCCTTCAGTCTTAAGGAAGTCTACAGCATCCTTTGATACTTTAATTGTAGTTTGCTCCATAAACCACCTTTTGCCGTTCTTAGTTCTTAAAGCTTTGGTTTGATCAATATCCACAGTTTCATTAATATCTGGGTTAATGAGTAACAAAGGTTTAAATAGTATAATAATAAACTAGGGTATTGGTGATTCAAACAATGACATCCAAGATGGATTTAAACCCGGAAAAACCGACAACCCAGACCCTAGATAGTGTACGGGAATTGCTTGTTTATCTGAAGCGCCCGGTTGACCCGTTGCCGGTATTCATAGAGCTAAAGGGTAATGTAAGGCTAACCAAGAGCCAAAAAGGAGATTGTTATTACACAAGCTCGTTATCTGAGTGTAGCTGCAAAGCCCGCACCTTCAACCCGGCCCGGCCATGTAAGCATATGGTAGTTCTGAGGCTTGCGTATGAAGAGAAGATAGTCCGAGATAACGAGCCATTGATTCAAAGGGGAGGATTCAAGCCATTTGACCTAATGCCAGATGAAAAAAGAGCCGGAGTAAAGGCATAACGGTTTAAACTTTTTTTTATTTCAACCAATATCTTTATATATGAATCTATGAGTATAGGAGTATATGGTAAAAGTTCAGGTTATGTTAAGCCTTGACGCTGATGTAGCTAAGGCGCTACGGTTGGCGGCGATGGAGAAGTACGGCAACACCAAATCAGCGAGCCGTTACATTGAGGACTTGGTTAAGGAAGCGATGAAAAAATGAGTCACTGCATAGCGATAAGTAAAATTTGGTATTTCACTACAGCGTTTGATCAAGATGACAAGCTGACAAAATAGGTGATTTTTAATGTTTGAACAAGAGGACTGGGAATTATACTACACCATCGAAGGATTAACCACTAACGCCGGTGTTTCAAGGGATAAGATATTCGCCCTAGTAGCGAAGGAGTTGATGGATAACGCTTTAGACGCAAATCAGGAAGCGGATACCACAGAACCGTGTCAGATAGATCCAATAGGTGATGATGGTTTCATTATCAAAGATAACGGGAAGGGTTTTGATCCTGAGACTGTAGCGGATCTATTCTCTATTAGCCGCTCGCTGAAGTCTACCAAGCTCAAAAGGTTACCCACTTGCGGCGCATTAGGCAACGGTCTTAGGGTAGTAACCGGCGCGGTGTTTGCTACAGGTGGTAGTCTAAAAATAACGACTGGCGGCCAAATCATGAAGCTTACACCTCTCGCTGATGGTACAACACGCAAAGATATCATAGGACATCAAGACAGCAATGGTACATCGATAGAAGTCCATCTCGGACCCGATGCAGGCCCGGTTGATCTTCAGTGGGCGGATATGGCCTTAGAACTATCATCAGGTGAACAGCAACAATACTACCGGGGCAAAACATCGCCACATTGGTATACTTCAAGCGATTTTTATGTATTATGCCGTGCTGCAAAAAATAAATCTCTCCGTGATTTAGTTAAAGATTTTGAAGGATGTAGTAGTAGCGACAACGTAGGATTCATAACAAATGGTTTTAAAAGCAAACAAGCAACGGATATAACATTAGAGGATGCAAAAACCTTACTAAGTAGAATGCAAACGGCGAGTAAAGAAGTAATACCCGAGAGATTAGGACGTATCGGTAATTTAAAAGATAGATCAAATTATGTAAAAATAGAAAAGACGTTTGAGCTTAAATCTGATGGTGAACAAATTACAATCCCTTATATAATTGAAGCATGGAGTAAATTTAGCGATGAAGCGGAAATCTCCATAAATATCAACAGAACACCCATAACCGGCGAAGTATCAGCAAGACATTCAAGAACAACTCTTTGGTTATCAGGTTGTAATTTACCCGAAGGGAGTATTTTTTATTGGATTGATATAGGACGTAAACCCGTTAATGTACTCTTAAACATTATTACTCCATTTATGCCTAAAACTAATACAGGTAAATCACCGGACCTTAGTTATTTTAAACCGGGGATTACTATTGCTATACAAAAATCCACAAATAAGGCTAAAAACAATACTCCTAAGAATCACAACCGCTCACAAAAAGAAATTATTCTTGAAAATATACCTGAAGGAATAAAGAAAGCTGGTAATGGACATTCGTTTAGTATAAGACAGCTTTTCTATGTGATAAGACCATATGTAAATGAAGAACTAAAAGAAAAAAATACAGAGTTAACAAGTACTTATTTTGCATCGGTTATTGCTGATTATGAAAAAGAGACCGGTGAAGACATCCCCGGTATGTATCGAGATGATCGCGGTACTCTGTATCATCCACATTTGCATATGCAGATTCCATTAGGAACACGGATGGTTGAAAGCTACAAGCCGCCCGAGTGGACGTTCAACAAAGTACTATATATTGAGAAGGAAGGTTTATTTCCAGTCTTAATAGATGAGCATTGGCCTGAAAAACACGATTGTGCTTTATTAACTTCAAAAGGTCAGGCCACAAGAGCCGCCAAAGACTTATTAGACCTACTTGGCGAAAGTGATGAAAAATTATTGTTCTTCTGTGTTCATGATGCTGATGCAGCTGGTACAATAATCTATCAAGCATTGAAAGGAGAGACTAGATCTAGAGGTGCTCGGATAGCCGATGTAATAAATCTAGGTTTGGATTCGTGGGAAGGAATAGCACTGGGTTTAGGTATTGAAACTTTACCAAAACCCAAAGACCGTAAACCTGTTGCTGATTATGCTAAAATCTATGATCCTACATGCGAAAAGTGGTTTCAAACTCATCGTATAGAGTTAAATGCAATGTCTACGCTTCAATTCATAGATTGGTTAGATGCTAAGATGTTAGAGCATGGTCAAGGTAAACTAATCGCGCCCGCTGATGTTATGGTAGATGAGTTAAAGGATCAAACTCACACGAAATTGAGGCAAACCCTAATCGATAGAATACTAGAAGATGGTGAGCTTGAAGAACGATTAGAAGAAGAATATGATATGCTTCGGCCTGATATTGATGAAGCGATCAACGCATTAACTACAAGCGTTACAACAGCGTTAAAGAAGAATCCTATCCAATCTTGGCGCGAGCCTATCGCAAACACGGCGGCGGATATAGTTGAAACATGCGACTATTGAATATTTGGCCGTGGCAACGCTTCAGCCCTTCAAACCGGGCCATATACCCGGCCCTCATAATTACCCGTCTCACCGGGGAAAGTCTTACCTTGGGCTTGTGGTGAGCCCGGCACCCCGGCACCGTTGGGATTCAACCGGGCCATATTACCACCCGGCCAACGTTCGCAAACTCATTCATATATTATAGAGTACTAATTATAATAATTAGTATATGAACAGGTTTGAAGCCCAAAACCATAACTTCCATAAGTCCATTCTGAAGTACTTATTAAAATTCTCAAAAATAGATAATTTAGGAGATATTGGTTTGACCTTCAACAATTGGAATTTAATAAAAGTCATTGAAGAAGAAAACAGAAAGCATTTCGCCGTAAGCTTTCTTCTTCTCTATTCTTGCATTCCGGAATTATGAAGTTTATGATTCTTAGGTACCTAAATTCCGGTTTGTTACTTAGCTTTATTTGTGTAACTCGATAACAAGCAAACCATTATTTTTAGTTTGGTAACGAGTGTAACAAAATATGTAACAAAAAATAAAATATCGACAAACCTTTTTTCTTTAATTGTTACATTTTTCTTATCTAAATTGAAATTAGTATGTATATTGGATTGTATTCTCATATAGTATTCTCATATAGTATCATAATATGCTCTTCCTATGTACAGGGTAGTTGTGCCAAAATTTCACTATTTTTGTAACATGGTACTGCATAGCGAAAAATCGCATTTTGCCCCAAAAAGATGTAACCATATACAAGCGACGCATTTTTTAAAATCTGTAACAAAACGGGTAACATCGATAAAACTATAATGATTAAAGGTAATAGATTTCACCCTTTAAAGGTCTTTCCGTATTCGTTCCATGCTTCTTCATTAAAAGATATATCCGGCCATGCAATTTCAAGCCTATCACCATATCGTTTATTTCGTCGCGGGCCACGATAAGATTTTATACAGTCCAACGCTTTAATAAACTTGGTAAATTCCTTTTTATCGGCTTTAGTTTTATTTAGCTCAGAAAATAACTCAAATGCTGTATATAATTGGTCTTTACCTACGCACTCACCATCTTGGTCTTGAACTACGAATTTATCAACAAACTCACTTATAGGTTCTGATAGTTGATTAAATAATGCTTCAATTGCATAAGCTGATGGATTATAACTAAATGCCTTTCTATCAAGTAGCGCCGGTAATAATGCGATGCACTTATTAAAGAAGCCTGATAGTTCTTTTGGATCTTTAACAAAATCCATTAATTCAGCATCGCGGCGTTTTTCCTCATCCGTGAATTTATGCAAGAACATAATGATCAATAGTCTATCGTAAAATGCATCAGTCTTATCCTTTGTCTTGAACATCTCATTTAGCATCATTTCAAGTTTAGCAAAACTGTAAAACTTAATAGGTTTGCCGTGTTTTACATCGCAGTTTATTTCATCTCTACCAGTTAATCCCTTGAAATTAGGGAAAGCTTGCACTTCCGTTGCCGGTGTTTCACCGCATTGATTCCGGCATATACCCTTTAATCCAGATAGATCAAATCTACCGGTATTAAGCCTACTAAGAGAGAGATAATTACTATTATCTTTACCTAGTAGATTATCAAGTAATTCAGTAAAAATACTTTTACCCGTACCCGTTGGCCCATAAGCTACTAATGCTTTCTTTAAAAGATAACTTCTATAGAAACAATAAGCCGCCCACTCTTTAAGAGCTTTCTGATGTTCCTTGTTTGGTGTTAATCTCTCAATTATTAGGTCAATGTTTGGACAAGTAGCTTCAGGATCATACTCTATAGGGTGTTGAATCATGCTGATATACTGATTACTTGGAGAATGCGCTATAAACTCTTTAGTTCTGAAATTAAAGAATCCGTTCTTTAAGTTAATAATATCTATTTCTTTATCAAAATCCTCTAATTTCACCCTTGTTAATGCTTGTAATTTATATATTATTTCGTTTTGTGCTTTTCGGGTTGAAATACTTTCGCCGTCTATATCGTACTCATCAAAGAACATCCTTGATATATATGTTCTTATCTTATCTTCGCCTCCGCTTCTATAAACACCACCTTCATAGAAATACATTTCTTTATCAATGGTCTTTATATGAAGTGTTTCCTCTATATATTTGGCGCATTTATCCGTAAAAATGCATACTACTATACCATCATCAGTCTTATTCAATAAGTTACTCGGATAATTCCTAGACCTTACGCTAGGAAATGTAAACGTTGGAATGCTGCAATTATTAACTCTCGCGGCGCATTCTGTCATTTCAAACACCGTCCTTATCTTCGACGGTGCTAAAGTTCCTAATCTCAACCCTTCCGTTGTTCAACCGGAAGTTATTTAAGCCATTACAGGCTTCTATATCTTGTATTTTGTTCATAGTATTAGCTCCAAACAAGCCTTTAGTACCGGGTAAGGTTCTGGTAAAACCTTACCCAAACTTCTTCGACTTTCTTCTATACCAGATTTTATTTTTCCATTTGATTTTTCACCATTAGATAATCTCGTGTTTGAATAGTATATAACCTTGTCAGTATATAAAGGATACCCATATCTGTAAACTTGGTATCTTTAAGATACCAACACCGAGAAACCTAATCATCAACTTCATCAATTTTTGCATCCCCAACATTTATATATCTTGAAATCTATCTTACGTTGTCGATTCATGCATTTCGATATGGCCGGGTTTGATGGATTGCTCGGCCCATACCTCTAGTTCTCATAGCGGTCTTATCCTGAGTAATGCATCCTTGAAGGCTTCTTTGTTCTCTGCAAGTCTAGCGGCTTCATCTCGGAAAGGTTGACGCCAAATATCGGCCCGGTTTTTACTCTTCTTTGTCAATTAATCCCCGCCCATAGAAGTCTGATTTAATGTCTATGGCCTCTATTAAGCCAATAGCAGCATTTAACCTTGCACAAGGGTACTTAATACCTCTACCGGGTTTCATATATGCCAGACAACCCTTACTGCATATTTGCGGCAGATACGGACAACCCTTGATACTTACTTCAGGCTCAGGCTCAGATTTTGATTCTATATCCTTTCTGATTTTATCCTTTTTACATCCCTTACACTGGAGCATGTCGTCTCATTGATTTTTGCATTCTAAACGTTTAACCATTTTTTACCATCTCCTTTTATACTTTCTACCAGGTTGTACTTTCTGCAAGTATGTACTAAATACAGTACATCAGCAAAACACCGCAAAAATATCAGTAATAGCAAACCCTTATAGAAGAGTGCATACATCACTATCAAAACTAAAAATCGTTGGTTATTTCACCGATAACGGTTTAGTACCGGTAATAAGTACTACGCCACTGAGGGCATAGAATGAAAGTACCTTTTCTCCTTCTTCCGTTTAGCAGTCGATTTTAGGGGTTATGTTGTTATGCTTTGGTGATTGGTTATTATGAATGATTGTGATGCACATAATCAATCTCCTTTACCGACAGGAACAGATTTCGCTAGTATATGGCGCTTTTGTCTCTTTGTTTTGCTCCTCCGAAGGTAATAATTATCAGCATTTCTTTATTTGGCGCAACCTGATGGATTTTTACCTCCAAAAACATCAATATCTTCTCCTTACTTTGCCTTTGGCGAAGCAACTATTAGTATCATCATTTTATAAGTTTATTAATTTTTCCTTAAAACGATCCAAACTTCGCCATTTTTGTATTGCTATAATCTTATTATTTGCGGATCTAAAAATATTATGGATTTTTTGCCCTATAACACAAGGGTTTTACCTCCAAAATATCCAATTACAAAAAGACATAAATTCCAAATAGCACAAGGGCCCATTATCTATGATGTAACCTACACCATAACGTACAATATCACCATCTCTAAATGAAGATCTTTATTGTGAGTCAAAATCATGTCATTGGTGAACGAAAATCAGTTTTTCGATTGAAATACGATGAAAACAACGAAAAATCAGTTGTTTTCTTGAAAATACAGAAAATGATAAATACTAAATGAACCAAACTATGATAGATAGCTAGATAGTTAGCTAGATAGCTAGCATCTTAGTAATGAAACAAGCACAACAAACAAGGGAAACAACAAAAAACAAACGACAACGGTAGATGATGATATTATGCCGATAGATGGTGGTATTTCAGGCATTGTATATATCGCATTTAGCATTGCTCAAGTCATTTTAGGGTCAATAAGTGTCTATTCCCTATTCAACGATGCCGTATTCGTGGGATTTGCCTGCATGATTATCTTATACACATTAGGCTTCATCAAATCCCATGCATTTAAGAAGGCACCGAATTGCTCCTAAACCTTTTTATAATATTTATTGCATGGTTAGTACTTTTATATATGTCGCTCACATTTGTTTCTGATAAAATTTCTCTCGTTGGAATGTACCACAAACTGAAATCACCAACAAATCCAAAAGGAGAAAGCCTTACAGATAAAATTATAGCAATTTATTGGTGCAACTTTGCTTTAACATATCCTTTTGCTTTTTCATATTTTTATCTTATTCGAACCACAGTTTCAGGCATTGATATAAACGATGCTAGCATACTTTCGTTATTGATAACATTAGCCACTCTTTTAGTTTTAAGAATACTCGCAAACCCTAACCAATACACTAAACCAAATATATGTAATTTCTATGATAAAACAGAAGAAAATGATCTCATCGATCTCCACAGGGAACGTGTTTTATCCTTGTTTTACGCCTTTATTTGCACCACGATTATCTTAGGGTTTATTTATTTTTCATATAATCTATTGATGAATATACAGGCACCACTAGGTACTTTTAATTTTTTAACTTTTATGGAGATCGTTATTATTTATTTCACGGCACTTTTTTCATCTACACTTTTGGGAGAATTGATACTAAAATGTTATCCGCCCATTAAAACCATTTAAAATTGAAAATTTAGGTTATCTCAAAGCATTTTTAACTTAATACTTCCATATCTTCCAGTTATGGCAACTGCTCCAAGAGTGGAAATAACGGAAAAGGCTCTTAAAATCCTGAAGATAGAAAGCGCATTAACCGGGCAAAATCAAAAGGATGCTCTTGAAACGCTTATCCTTCGCGGAGCCTCCGCGCAAACTCAGGCATTACTGCAAGATAAACCAATAGCTCCAAAAACTCCAAAGATGGATATTTTGGAAGATATGGCAATCGCGACGAATAAACCATTAATGGAAAAGATGGAAGTCCGAAGCGCGCCCGCTACCACCCGGTCAATTTCACTAGATATGGAACTAACAAAACCGGCTTTAATGGCTATACTAGAAGATTTGAAAAAGGGAAATGAGCCAACGGTAAACCAAATTTCGGATAACCTCGGATTAACTACAACGGGTTTAGGAAGGATCTTATCAGCCGTTGGAGTTAAAGCGCAAAACACTCACCGGGAAAATAAAACCGTCAGGATATACACAAGGAACATGATACCATCAATAGAAGCAATCTTATCAAAATTGCAAAATTAGCTTACGAAAAAAGGGATGGTGGAAGTTCTGGAAGTGATTAAATGGATTCAAATCTAATAAATCTGACGGGTATTATTGGAGCAAATGTAACTTTAATTCAACCTTGGTATTCCGGTATCATAGGTTTGATTGGAGGAGCAATTTTAGGTGGTGGATTTACATTATATAGAGATTACCTAAATAATAAAAAGCACAAAAGAGATAACCAAATACGAGCTGTTAGTAACCTACGAGGTCGCAAACTTACAATGTTACAATCAAAAGCATCCTATTATAGCGCCTTTTTCCAATCTTTAAACTTAAGTGCTTCTGCAAAAACCATATCTACTCGTTATATTGATTATGACAGTATCTACGCACTCCGCAAATCAAATATGCCGAAGGAAATGGAAATAGCACAACAATATGTTAATGAAAAAATTGATTCATCACTTAGAAAATCTCTTGAGTTAAAAGAAGGTTTACGACAAAAACAAAGATATGAAGAACTACAACAAGAAACAGCTAAAAATGAGGAACGATTTTGGGTAACAATAGGAAGTATTAAAATACTATTTCCAAATGAAAGAGTGGAAGAATTAATTAAAATTATTAAAAACGCGGACGAAGAATTTGGTAAACTTGAGAAAGAAGATATTGAAGCCATCGGACCCATCAGAAATGAAATAAACACAAACCCAGGTTTGATAGAATCCAACTTGGATAGAGAAAAATGGGTTAAGAGAATAATGAATAGCTTGGATGATTGGGCGAGCTCAAAGGATCCAGCTCTACGATCTAAAATTGATAACCTTGATTCTAAAATAGATGATTTACTAAACTATTTAGAAAATTTATTAAAAAATCCTCAATATTGTAGGGATTGCAGATTGTTTTGCTCTAGTAAGACTTGTCCACTAAAACCACCATTACAAGAAGAGGTAACGAAAAAAAAATGATAGAAATTCTGGAAATGAATTTTAATGCAAACCTTTTTCGTATAGTAAAACACCCTATGACCTAGTAGGAGGGAAAATCAAGTGAGCATTTCGGATATAATGAAGAAATTGCCGCTAATAAATAGCAGCAACAAAGGTGTAAAAATAGTTGGGTATGTTGTATATATTTTTGTTTTTCTAATGATATTGAGTGCTATTCTTCCAAGTAATACCGAAAATACAAGCACAACTTCATCAACCTCAAATGAAAATTCTGCATCAAGTAAGGTGCTATCACATTCTGTTTTTGGAAATTATACTTTCGACGGACAAGATGAAGTTACGGCCACCCTGAAGAAGGGAACTGATGTAGTCCACATGATGGCTATGGAAGAACTACCAACTGATTACGGATATTCCAAAGATGGTGCACAATACACGATAACTTCAACAGGTACGCATATCAAAGGATATATTGACTATTCTTCAGATGGGTACGTAGTGATCATGAAGCCTAAGAAGTCATCCTTGACGAAAGGTGAGTTTATGGATATACTCAATACATTCAAGCGAGTTGACTAAACACGCCGTTGGAAAAGATATAGAATTTGGAGGGTTATATAATGCCTGAAATAAGTACATGTCCAAAATGCGGTTCAACAAATAATGTTTCGAGTTTGTTTTGTTCAAAATGCCAAACAGTATTAACAAAAGACATTGATATGCTCAAAGAGCGGCAAAACAAACTAAAATTTGAGAGAAATAATCAAATAAATAAATATATGGCTCCTTGGATGAACGACCGGATTCAACCAGACGAGTTTATATATTTTGTTTACAAATTAAAAGGTAAAGAGAATTTCTATGCAGTAACCGATAAAAAATTTGTTAAAAACATGGATAAAAAGTATATTGAAGCTCCATTAAGCGAGGTAACATCTATCAATAATGCCACTGTGAAAAAATCATTTCTTAGTATCTCTACGTTCTTTATTGTGAATACCTTAAAAGGTCAAATTGTTTTTGATGGGTTTTCTGTGGGAGAAGCGGCAAATTGTGGTACGCTTATTGCAACGATGCGTAAAGCTCTAGCAAATCATAATTCAAGGGAAAAAGATGAAAGGGCAATAATTATATCGCTGAACCTAGATTAATCCCGATGAAAGCCATGATATTCAAATTACCGTTGCCCTAATTTTATTGGAAATAGGAGCAATAGCCGCGGGAAAATTAGTTTACGTAAACCATAAACTAATTTTCTCTAAACTCCCTATATTGAAAACCCGGCGATGAAGAGATCAAGAAAAGGGGTTGGTGGCGGTTCTGGAAATGAGAACAACTAGAGATAAGTTTAAATGCTAAAAGATGGTTTCAAGATATTATGACAGATATATTACCTGCGAGTATTCCATACAAAGTTAGTATCGAAACAGATAATGAACAAGCATATGTAAAAATGCTAAAGGAAATTGAGCATCTTCTTGATGGAAATCATGTAAAAGAGATGCTAAATGATATATGCATAAATAACGGTGCCACAAAAGCTAAAGTTATAATCGAGATATTCGTATAAGATTTTCATAAAATTAGAAAATTACACCATCACAAGAAGAGGTAATGATATGGTTCAAAATCTAACGGGTATGATTGTTGCTGCTAATTTAACAGGAACAACTACCAATGATTTGAATTATCAAGCTTTAGGTGTAATAATTGCCGCAAGCGCTTTAATCATAACTTTAGTTGTTACTTTAGCTACAGTTTTATATAAAAATGGACAACAAGTAGGCGAATTTAGAGGAATTAAACAAGTAATTGAAGCTAAATTTGAATCACTTGAGGAGAAATATAATACATCAGAAGAGATTCAACTTATAGAATTAAAAATTCAAACGATGGAATCAAAAATTGAAATGAAAAGCAACAAAAACGATGTAAATAATCATTTATCAAAATTAGATGAAGAAATAGAAGCATTAAAAAAACGAGGTCATCTTGATTGGATAAATAGTCTTCTTAATATTAACGATATAAAAAATTTAATTCAAGAAAAAGGCTTATTACAAAATGTTTTGCATTACGAGAAATTAGGACAACCGATAAACCTGCAAAAAGAAGATTGGAGTATAAAACTGAAAGAATATAAACTTAATAAAAATGTGGTTCCTCTTGAAGTTGATCTAGTTTTTGGAGTTAGTTTTGAGAATGGCATTACCATTAAAAAAGATGAAAGAACGAGTCATATAGATAATATAAGAATAGAACTATTTGGTAATATAATTGAGGATAAACTAGTTATTAATCCCAATCGATCAGGTTTTCGTTGGGAAGAGATTTAAAACAAGAACCAACTAAAAAGTAGTTAAAATTTAACTAAACTATTTTTGATAAATCAATCTCAAATCAATGATTATCAGGGATATAGGATAATCGCACCTATCCCTAAATCAGGCAACTATATCTATCACCATCATAAGAAGAGATTAAGAAAAAAGGTTTGCTGGAAGTTCTGAAAATAAGGAGGGAATGAAATGGGTATATTAGAATTTCTTAACTTAAATAGTGGTGCGGTTACCGCAATATCTACCGTGTTTCTAACTATTATAACATTTGTATATGTTCTTTTAACCCGGAGTATAAGCAAAGAAACAGAAATGATGAGAAAAGCTCAAACCGCGCCAAACATTTCTGTAACTATTCAATCAGAGGAAGAAAGTATAAATTTGATAGATTTAATTATAAAAAATATAGGATTAGGCCCGGCTTATAACGTAAAATTTGAAATAAACCCAGATTTTGAAGATAGGTTTCTAAGTGGTAAATTATCTGACATAGGATTTATAAAGAACGGTTTACCATATTTTGCTCCTAATCAAGAGTTTAAAATTCTCTTAACAAATATAACAGAAAATGATGAAGAAAAACTAAAGAAGGCTTTCGAAATAGAAATAACGTATGAAAGCAATATCCATGAACCATATAGTAATACATATTTAATAGATTTTTCGCAACAATGCGGATTATCATCTGGTGAACCACCGCTATATAGAATTGCAGACGATATAGAACAAATCCAGAAGGACATTAATCATATTTCTACAGGATTTACTAAATTAAAAGTAATCAGATATACAAAAGAGGATATTGATGAAGAGAATAAACAATTTTTAGAGCAATTCAAACAACAAAAAGCTGAAAGGGATAATACCAAACAAGTAGAGAATGAATGATAAAGTGGTATATGTTAATACGCTAAAATCTTGTTTAAATAAACAATAAACAACTTTTCGTTTATCTCCTTATCTTTACTTTATATAATATATTACTTTATATATATCTCTATCTCAAACTAAACACTATCTATCAACCTAGTGTTTTTTCACCGGGTTGTACTAAATTTTGAAGGATAACGCAAACCCTTCAATCTTGTTTATTGTTTAGCTAAACAAGATTTGAGGATAATCACCTTTTGATTCTTCCTGAGATTAAATGGCTTAACTTCAATATCATCCTTCATAGTAGCGGTTAACTGAGAAAATACAGAACGGCTTAATCTCATCTTTTGCCGTGCATCTTTCGCAAGCATCTTACCGCCGTTGGCCGCGATTAGCGCCCGGAGTATATCGCCCCGGTCCCTCTGCAAAGGTTGAGCTTCTTTCTTGGTAGCTTCTCGGAGCTGTCCTATTAGTCGGAGCTGGATAAACTGGTTATCACCCAGGGTGTTTACTGTAGCTTCCAAGGTGGTTATCTTCTCGGCTTGGTTGTCTACTATGGCCCGGGTATCTGAAAGTTGATCCTGCAAGGGCTGGATAGCCTTCTCAACGGCTTGAATAACTAGCTCTTGCAGTTGACCAATAGTCAAAGTGATAAGCTGTTCTGAAGACGATACAAAACCGGCTTTTGGTGTTTTCCCAAAGGCTTTTATTCTAGTATCAACTACGTCTATCATAAGGCATTCTTCCTAATCTGATTTAGTGTTAGTAGCACTAAATCAAACCCATTTTTTAATTTCTATTAGAGCATCCTTTATCTTCCTGCTATTAATAGGTATAGAGTCATTTGAAGTAGTCTGAAATTAGAGATACCGGTTACAATGGTTTATTTACATGTTATGACAAAACATTGTTGATAAATGAGGGGTTAAGAATGCCAAAGCCGCGAGTATTTGTAAGCTCAACGTATTATGACTTGAAATATATACGAAATAACCTAGAGCAATTTATATCGAGAATGGGTTATGATCCTGTATTATTTGAAAGTGGAGATATTGCATATGAGCATGATAAACCACTTGATGAATCAGCATATCGAGAAATAGATAACTGTCATATGCAAATATTGATCATTGGTGGTAGATATGGTAGCCGAACATCTAGTTCAACTGAATCGTCAGATGATGGTATCGATCAAGATAAAATGTATGAACGTTATAACTCTATAACAAGAGCTGAATACGAAAAAGCAAGAAAGAACGGTATGCCTATTTTTATATTCGTTGATAAAGGAGTATATTCGGAATATCAAACATATAAGAGGAACCGCGAAAATGAATCAATAAAATATTCACATGTAGATAATATTAATATATTCAAGCTTTTGGATGAAATATTATCACAAAAATTAGGTAATTATATCAAAGATTTCGAAAAATTTGAGGATATAGAATCTTGGTTAACAGAACAATGGGCCGGTTTATTCACCAACTATCTGATTTATAAAAATACTGAATCAAAAATAAAAACAATAGAATCGCAAATAGAAGAACTAAGAAGTATAACAATAGCTTTGAAGAATTATACAGAAGCATTGATGAAAAAGGTTATTCCAGATGAATCTGTGAGTATAATTCAAGATCAAAATCAGATTATGAAAAGAAAGATAGCTAAAAATTTTGTTCATGAATCACTGATTCTTCATTTACTGAATCTTCTAAGAGCATTCTCAGTGGACGTGAAAATAAAAGACAATAATGAAATGTTGGATAAATTTATAGATTCAAGTAATTTACTTGATTTTTTTATAAGTCTAGGTGGATACAGTGGATTGTTTGAAACTATCCCTAAAAGCATTCAAGATGATTTTGGGCATGTTAAGGGAAAATATCGATCCTTGCAAGCGCCTCGACCTGACTGGATTAAGTGAAATCAAGCAATTATCAGATTTTCAATTTTATAAATAAAATCTCATTTTTAGTTCAATTCATTTTACCAACAGAACAATACTTTCACTAATTTAATTTTTTTTAGAATTAACTCACTTTATTGGTTCAATACCGCTATGCACAAAACCGTTATCAGCAAAAGCAAAAGCTCTTTGGAGATACTTTCTATCTCACTCATGGGGTGTGTGGGCGGGCGATTTAGTGTATTCTCATAAAGTATGGAATAACTCAGTTACCAAAAGAGCTTTTTCGAATTCCAATAGCATTGAATTTTATTTTACCAAGTCAAAACCTTTAGATTTCATGTAACATTTTAAAAATTTTGATACATTGGATCTGCATTTCATCGATTATTTATATAGCGCATATACAATCATACGTTATGCCATCCGAAAATCCAGGTATAACTTTAATGAAAGCTGTTATCGCAAAGGCAAAAGAGCTTGAGAAAAACATGCCTGCGAATCCCAAACAGCTAACAGATACTGTTGTGATGGAAAAGGCCCCATTCGGGGGAGAGATACGTCTAATAAAGGACAACGATCATATAAAACTCGCACATTTCAGCGATGGAAAAATCCAAACAGCGCACGTATTAGACGACGGTATTTTGGTAGGGATTATCGGCATGTCTCTTCAAATGTGGAATAAGGTTCTGGATAGGCTTCCAGGGTTCAGAGAATACATAGATGATTCTGAACCCATTGTGGGAGAGTTGCGGAAGATGAAAAGGTTGGGCACAAAGTACGAAGAAGAGTACGAGTCAGAAACGGTACGAATTGCTGCCGCCAAAACACAAAAAGATGCTGAAGCTGAATCCATTAAAGCAAAATTAAATACATTAGAAGAAGCACTTACCCAAAAAATGCCCTTTTCAGTCATTTACCCAATAGAAAGGACTGAAGCAAACCGAGGACTTTACCTAGTAAAAACTGCTGGCAACAAAATTAATTTACATCAAGTATTAGGAGGTGGATGGGAGACGGAACTCCATTATACTAAAGCCGATTCCGACCTCATAGTGAAGCTCACTGATGCAAAACTCAATGGTTTTCTAATTGCCATTAACGAGGAATTGCGGAAGAAACTCCAATAGTGAAATATAAAATAATTAATATCTTAATTTCTTATGTTTCTCAATCTGACGATAGTAAACCAGGCGGCACAGCCTTTTATAAATACAATCTTAGGACCACTATTCGGTGCGTTTATGGGCGTGTTTGCTGGATTCGCGGTAACAGAATGGCGAAGAAGAACCCTAAACAGTGAACGGAAATCGTTTTTTAAGAATTTAATATTGAGTGAAATAGATACTTCAATCACGATTATAGAAAATGCAGTCGCGGGGGATCTCCCCCCAATTCCGAATGAAGCATGGACTTCACTTGTTAATTCAGGAGATCTAGCACTTTTTACCGATAAATCAATATTATTACATGAACATTATTTTTCAATTAGTCATTATAATAATAAAAGGATGAATTCAGATGCCGTTTTAACAAGATTAAAACTGACACAAAAAGATCTAAATGAACCTGATATGATAATAAAGGCTGACGAAGCTGGTGCGTATTATATTTTAAAAGTAGCGGAGGAGTAGAAGACACCGGAACAGATTTATTAGCAGCACCTATATAATAATAATGGGAGGCATGGGACCTCGAGCATGGAGACTGAGACGGCAAACATTAGTGTAGCTATGTTGTCATATTTTCGGTTGCTACACTACCAATTTGGCACTTGATGGGGCACTTGATGACTATGTGTAACCGGCAAGAATCCATCTCTCTTTTTGCCATCCACTTAACAAGCCCTATTTTCGCTTCTGGCAAACTCCCTATTCCACAGACTATGGAATTAATTATCGACAATTGCCAGCTATCGAAAAAGCAGCATCGGCTAGAACCAAATTGCGGCCCACAATCCAGAGCGCAACATCATACCTTACGAGGTCGAAAGCATATTTATAAAACCCACATGAGCCTAAAGATCAGGACGGAGGCTCATGCCCGAAAAATGAAAGCGATATCTTTTGACATCTCTTTGATATGAAAATGGGCCTCACGCATATCGATGCAACCTCTCCTCTCTGCGATTCATGTCTTTGATAACGCCTTCATGCCATGACCCATTTTCATGCCCCATGGGTGCCTAACCAGGCATGAAGGTTTCATGGGAAACCCACATGAGGCGCTGCCTCATACCCGAAGGATGAAAAACTTAATGAATCCTCAGATACTCTTATTGAGTATGGGCAGTGAAGGCTGACAATATTTTGAGACATAGATCTCGTATTCGGGAAACTAGCCAGAAACCTTACGGATACCAGAATGCGTCCTTGAACGCGAACAGCAAATTGTACC
>Ga0182011_10001812_pt1 | contig 18560 bp, 10 predicted proteins | sample 711E1DmetaG_FD_120481 | JGI IMG/M metagenome (GOLD analysis project Ga0182011, IMG submission 120481) | Permafrost microbial communities from Stordalen Mire, Sweden - 711E1D metaG | ecosystem: Environmental > Terrestrial > Soil > Wetlands > Permafrost | place: Sweden: Stordalen | collected... | reverse complement strand
GGCTCCAGAGCCTCTTGCCAAAGCGACAAATATGTCGTATCTCTTGGGAAGCAATCACAGGAGCAGTTATGACGGACGCAAGCGTGATTCAGAAACGTCTGGAAGACCTGAAGCGGGAATACCGTGGGGCCAGAAGCCTGATCGAGATGATGGAGAAGGGGACGTCGAGGGAAGTGATTTCGAAGATGCGGATCGATAAGCTCCTGCCACTTGAGCGGGAGATTCAGAGGCTGGAGGAGGAGGTCTCGGTAATGTCGAAATGAGCGCCTTGTTACAGGGGATCCTGACGTTGCTACTTCTCGTTGCCTGATGGACCAGAATCCTTCAAGATGACAGTATTTGCCGATTCTTGAGGCCCATTTGCCCGCTTAGACGCCCCGATTTATTGCAATTCCTTTGAAAACAGTTTAGATTGGATTACAAAATTGAGACGTGGGGAGAACTGTTTGTAGTATCAGAGAGCGGCTTTAACCTTCTTGATCCCATTGAATGGCGATACTCCCCAATTGATCTCCAACCAACGGATTTGTTGTACGACGATAGACTTCGATTCCTCTCTTTGAGTTAGTCAAACTCCCTGACTATGCTGCAATCGCGTCTGGTGGCTCCATCCGATCTCATGGATTCACAGATGATAATCAACACGCCCGTCTGCCAGCCAGTTTTGCGTTTGCCAAGAAATTCGCCTAAGACTATTCTTGAAGCCAACGTATTGACAACCTCCGTCCGCAGATTATGATGTACTCAACACTTTCCATTTTCCTGGGGGTTGAAAAACTTGTCCACTGGACTTTGGGTCAACCCAAGCGGCGGCTAGCCAATGAATGATTCCAATCCCACAGAGCCAAGATATCTTTCCCGAGGGATTGACTATCTTGGAGAGCTTGGAGCAAAGCTAAGAGACTTCGCCGGGTTTGCAAGCCTCGCTTGTGAGTTGATTCAGAACGCTGACGATTCACGAGATGCCACATGGATTCGTTTTGACGTCACATCGCATGCCCTGATCGTCGACAACGACGGACTATTTTCTGACTGCGCCTCCGCGGAAGAAGAATCATGCGCTTGGCAAGAAAGCAGCGGGGGCAAGATGTGCGACTTTCATCGTTTTAGACAGGTTGCTAGCGGACACAAAAGAACCGAGGAGGGAACAACAGGTGCCTTTGGTATCGGGTTTACGTCGGTATACCAAGTCACCGATGCGCCTGAACTGATTTCGCGGGGCCGGCATTGGCGAATATATGAGGATCGGCCCGAAAACGAGAGAATCGCCGTCTGTAGCGGCTGCGTCCTGTGTAAGGACCAGGACCTGCCGGGAACAAGATTCATCTTTCCATGGGCGAGTGACGCCGGCAGCTTTCTTCGCAAGAAGTGGATGGTCCCGGCCGTTAGCCAAATGACAATAGACTCGCTCATAACCGAACTGGCGAACACGCTGAGTACCGTGCTTCTCTTTCTCAAGCGATTAAAGAAAGTTGAACTCTTAGTTGAAGGAGTTGCTCGTGCAAAGTACGCAAGTTTGAGGGAGAAGGATCATGGTCCCGTAGCAATCACCATCGAAGGTCAGAATGGCCCCGATTCTCTCTGGAGGATCCTCTACGGAGACTTCGAGGACCGCGCGAAGGAACTTCGTCTCGTTCATGGCGACAGAATTGAAGAGAAGAGAAGGTCGGTTGTAATGATTGCTGTCCCAAAGACGTGGATGGACCATGGTATCTTCTATGCGACATTGCCTACGCAAGAATCCATCCATTTTCCCTTCCATATTAACGCTGACTTTTTTCCATCTAATGACCGAAAGCATATCATCCTTGGCTCAGATTATCAAGCCGAATGGAACCGCGCTGCAATAGACGAAGCAGCGAAAATCCTATCGGAGAAAATTGGCAGTCTCAAGACCTTTCTAACGCCCGGCCATCTCTGGCGCATGATCAGCTCGCTCAAGTCGGCGTCTCTCGACGCAAAAGATGGGACAATTGACCATTCGTTTGCGCAGTTCTGGGACCGGTTCTTTGACCGAATTAAGGGTGAACACGTAGTCTTCACGTCCCAAGGAGGATGGAAAAAACCGGTTGAAACGTTTCTCCTCGAAAAGACAGAAGAAGTTGAAGTCCTTCCCCTGCTTGAAAGTGCCCATGTCCCCATCGTGCATGAAGACCTAAGGGTTGTATACACACTTTTGCGAGAATGTGGCGTTCAGTTGGTGGATCTTCCCCAAATGTTGGAAGTGGTAAGGAGACTTGGTTTCGACAAGCCCCAACTCATCAATACTGTCTCACTTAGTATTAGGAAAGAGTTCCCGCATCTGTGGAACGAAATCTCACTACTCCTCCAGCGCCGACGCACCAAAGATGAGAAACAGACTCTTGTGAATCGGCTCACGGCAGTTGCCATCGCGCCAACGCATTCTGGGTATCTTGCGCCAATCAAGGACACCTACAGAGCAGACGACGCTACAATTTCTCTTTTCTCTGCGCTTGACTCGACACTTTACTTTCTCGATGAGAAAGAATTAGGATTTTCTTCGTTAGCTTTTTACTGCCGTGATTTCGGTGTGTCCGTAGCGATCTCCCATTTAGTGAAATTGGGCAATAACAAAACTCATGAACTGTACTCAAGCGACTCACTGCAAGCAACAAGATTGGTCTCATGGTTTGAGGCAAGGCAGAGCCAACTCGACGATGATCTTGCCAGAGGGATTGCCGAGCTTCCATTGTTTCCTTGCTCGGCTGGCACCAAACCACTCACGGACCTGGCAATCCCAGGCAACTTTGAAGACAACATCGGAATCACCGATATAGTTGATCTAAAACGATTAGGTGGAAAGCGAGATTTTCTTCTGTTCTTGGCCCCTGACAGAGAAATGACCTTTGAGCGTTACGTGCTCGATCATGTCCCTCAGGCTTTCGATGATCCACAAACACCCACAGATAAGAAACAATCCGCTATTGATTTGTTGGCGACTCACCTAGGAGAAATCAGCGATAACCAAAGAGCCAAAGAGGTGCTAGCATCCGTTCCAAGCGTTGCCTGTAGTGATGGGTCATTCAAATCTCCGCACTGCGTCTATTTTGCGGATGCCGATATCGAGGAAGTACTGGAGGACGATTTCCCGTGTGCCCAAGTTGCCGGCATTCATGAGCAAGCCGTCAGAGAATTGTATCGGTGGCTGGGAGTTGCAACAAAACCAAGATTCGTCGACATCGTGGACCGCGTAAAGAGGCTTGTTCGTGAGTCGCCAACATCCAAATCGCGTGCTGGCATTGCACGGATATTTGAACATTTGAGTTCACGAATACAGCCGGAGGAATCGCCAACAGATTTATTGCTACTCAAAAAGATCTCCTGGTTGCCAGAACGGAACGACGCCACAAGGTGGTTCTCGCCGGACGAGCTATACGCTACCTATCGCGAGTTTCTTTTTGCGAGCCAAGCAAAATTTCTTGGCTTTCCTGTCTTTTTGCAGAGGAAAGCCTCCGACTTGCTAGACTTCCTCCGAGTTCGAAAAGAGCCAGAGGTCAGCCTCGTGGTTGGACATCTTCTTCATTGCAGCGGTTCTGGAGATCCTATCAATGAGGAGGTGTACCGTTTCCTGAATGAACATTTCAATAGCATCTCAATAAAGCAACTCAGAGGCAAGGCATGCCTCTTCCTCAAAGAGCATGACATGTACGTAAGACCTGATCAGGCCTTCTGGAATGCCCATTCCTTTGGTTCATATCGATTTCAGTTATCTGCAGAGCTGAGAAAATACACTGATCTCTTTGGTGTCCTCAACGTAAACGAGTCACCTGGTTACCGAGACGCAGTAGCGGTGCTTCAGGAAATATCTATAGCGTTTGGATCGGGTAACAACTATTTGGATGAAGCGTCGTACGGCGTGGTCATTGAGTGTTGGCGTCTTCTTAGTGGAGCGCTGGAGAGCGGAACTCTTGGCACAAAAGAGCTTGATGTTCTAAGACACATGAAAGTTATTCCCGACCCACGCAAAGTGCTTGCACCTCCAGAGCATGTCTTCTTTGAAGAACGCGTCGGATTGGCGGCACGATTTGAAGACTATTTGAAGAACAATGTCATCCCGCGGCTGCAAGGTGCGTGGCCCGCGATGAGAGCTGTTGGAGTTCGCTCCCTCGATGATGTCATTGACACGAATGTAGCAGAGTGCGACGATCCTGTTCTGGCTCCCGATATTGTGGAACTACTGAAACGCCGCAGACTTCAGATGCAACGTGTCGTGGATGCCCAAAGCGTAATCGATGGAGCCAAAGTGAACTTGGGAATTCTTGATGATATCAAAGTCTATGCCGCAAAATCCCTACAGGTTGTTCACATCCTCAATCTCCCGAAGCATGCAAGACAAAGCCAGCCGGAACATGTCGAAGCCTTGTTCAGGGAGAGCGACGCGGTCCTCTTTTTTGTTCGTAGTGGGGATGCATACCCATGGGCTTCCCTTGCAAAAGAGATAGCGAGGGCAATTTCTCCGGAGGGTGAACCAGGCCGTTTGTCTCCCGGTATCTATCATGTTCTGGCATCAGCTTCCTATGAACAGTCCGCTGAAATGTTGGACCAGCTCGGCTATCCTTCGCTTACTCGGATTGCCACTGGTCCACAAGTCGCTGCACAAATCAAGGAGATCGGTGTAACATCAGAGCAGGTTGAAACGGAGGGCTCAGAGGGGAAGAGCACACAATCAGCCAACGGGGGGGCAGAACATGTTCTGAAACCTAAGGGTGAATCACCATCTACTGGTGCAGTGTACGCACGGAGCGGAGAAGCGCCTCACACCGAATCAAAGCACAGGAATGAATCGCGACGCGCTAGACTCCTATCGTATGTTGTCAGTGGCACTGACGACAATAGTGGCAGGATCGAAGACCCAGATATCTCAAAAGAACGGGACGAATTGGCAAGTAGAGGTGTGGAACGTGTGGTCGCTTACGAGAAAGACCAAGGAAGGCACCCCGAGATAATGCCACCGCTCAACAAGGGCTTTGATGTGAAGTCAAAGGACGGTGACGGCAATGTTATTCGTCTGATCGAGGTGAAATCGATTTCTGGGGATTGGGGAGATCAAGGCGTTGGTGTCACGAAGGCTCAATTTGAGTTCTCCCGGGATTCCTCTGAGATGTCTTGGTTGTATGTGGTGGAACGGGCGTTCGATGACAGCAACCATATGATTTACGCGATTAACAACCCCGCCAGACAGGTTACCCGGTTTATGTACGACAAGGGGTGGAAGGCCGTCGCGGAGGATACAACAATTGATCAGCAGTTGCCAAGTGAGTCTAAATAGATGAATTCACGCGTTGTTAAACTCGAATCTCTCTGGCGCATGGCGGATTTCAAGCCAAACAAGAACCAAAGGGATGCAATCTTGCACATCGATGGCCCTCTCTTTCTTACCGCCGGTCCTGGCTCCGGCAAGACGCGCGTTCTCCTGTGGCGGACGCTCAACCTCATCGTTTTCCAAAACATCAAACCGGAAGAGATCTTCCTAAGCACTTTCACTGAAAAAGCTGCTTATCAGTTGAGGGAAGGTCTCAAAACGTTGCTGGCAATCGTCACCAATGAAACCGGTACGCCATACGATTTAGCAAAGATGGCTGTTGGAACGGTACATTCTATCTGCCAAAGGATTCTCTCTGACCGGCGATTTTCGAAGGATGGCAAACGCCCACGATCACCTGAACTCATGGATGAACTTACGCAGTATTTTCACCTCTATCGGAGATCGAATTGGATTGAGTTGACAGGGGTGGCGGGATTTGATCCTAATGAGGCGAACAAGCTTGTCAACGCTTTCATCGAAGACAAGGATCCCGCCAAAGCGTCATCTTCGAGACACCAGGCTGTTGTCAATACGATAGCCCTGTTTAATCGGTTTTCCGAGGAGTGCCTCGACCCCGTTGAAGCGAAGAAGAAGACGCGCGATCCCGATATCCGGAAGTTCCTTGACATGTACGCCCATTATTTGAAGTCCTTGGATGAAGAACCTCCGTTCGGACGGGTTGATTTTTCACTCCTCCAGCAGAAGGCATTGAATCTCCTCAATGCTAATCCTCTATCCGAGTCTGTCTTCAAGCACGTGATCATCGATGAATACCAGGACACGAATTTCGTGCAGGAACAGATCTTCTTCAAACTGGCGGCCAAGACGAAGAACATCTGCATCGTAGGTGATGATGACCAGGCGCTCTATCGTTTTCGCGGAGCCACGGTAGAAAACCTTGTCCAGTTTGAAGCTCGCTGCAAGCAATACTTGAAGATGAAACCCGAGCGTATAGATCTCGATATTAACTATCGGTCCCGTTCCCACATTGTGAGTCACTATACAGACTTCATCGGGAGATGCGATTGGGAGCGGCGTGACAAAAAGGGGTATCACCGCATCCATGACAAGAAGATTGAGGCACACAGCACTGACAAGAGACCTTGCGTAATCGCCTCTGAGCCGGGAGAACCGGATGATGTCTACAAAGAAGTAGTCGGACTCGTCAAGAAACTTCTCAAAGAGAAGAAGGTCCAGGATCCGAATCAAATCGCATTCCTGTTTCCAGCGTTGAAGGAAAACTCGAAGGCGCAAGGCTTCAAGGCAGCTCTCGAAAACGCCGGCCTGAAAGTCTACGCGCCCCGCGCCGGCCGATTCCTTGATCTCGAGGAGGCTAAGGCCGTCTTCGGGCTCTTCCTCCTTGTTTTTGGACAGCCAGAAACCGAAGGCGAGTTCAGCCAAGGTGTACGAGCCTTTCATGGATGGTTAGGTGACTGTAAGGATCTTGCGAAGGGGATCGTTAGAGATGATAAGTATCTCAAGGAGTTCATTGAAGACAAGCGAAACCAACTGGAGTCCATTGGCAATGATCTCAAGTTGCTGATGCGAACGGTCTCACGACTGAAATGGGCAGTCGATATGCCCTTCAATCTTGATATGCGGCGCAAGCTTGCTGACACGGCGGGTCTCTCAGAAAAAGCCAAACATAGTCTCGCGAGCACGCACTTCCAGCGGGTCATTGAAGAGCGCAATGCATCTGGTAAACCATTTACGCTAAAGTACATCATCAACCGAACGACGGCATTGGATTGGAGCATTCTTGACCTTTTCTATCAGCTCAACGGCTTCAAGCACTTCCGTGATTTCTTTGATCTCGCCGAGCAAAACAAGGACGAGGGTCCGATGTGCAATCTCGGTATCGTGAGTCAGCATCTTGGACGATATATGGAAGAGTTTGCGACGATGATCACGGCCAGCTATCTCGAAGAAGAGAAATTTCAAAAGCAATTCTTCCTCTCCTACCTCTATGCCTTGTACAGACGTCAGGAATCCGAATTCGAAGACGAGGACGACCCGTTTCCGAAAGGCCGCATCCCATTTCTTACAATCCATCAAGCCAAGGGGTTAGAGTTTCCGATCGTTGTCCTCGGCAATCCTCGGAAGAAAGAATGGCCGGCGTCGAAGGTCGAGATACTGGCGCGAAAGCTGACAGGAAAAGAGGGGGAGCCACTTGAACGTATCGGCGAATTTGACAATATGAGGATGTTCTATGTCGCCCTTTCCCGGCCGAAAAATCTTCTTGTCATTCCACATTTCAAAGGAAGGGGGCAAAGCGTTTCTCCTCCATTCAAAGAGATGTTGGATGAAGGGATTACGACAATCTCCCAGTTCGACCTTGGTAGCCTTCCGTCGGCCAGGGAAGATGAAGCCGACTTAGGGAAGAACTACTCGTACACGGGTGACTACCTTCTTTATCAGAGGTGCCCACGCCAGTATATGGTGTTCAAGAAGTACGGGTTCGTTCCATCACATTCGCAAACAATGTTCTTCGGCTCATTAGTCCATCAAACGATCGAAGATCTTCACCACATTCTCATGAGTGCACGCAATGCCAATTCAACTCACTGAGCAAGAAGTCGAGAAGGAAGTCAGAGAAGCCTTTAATCTCAACTACGAGCGCCTCAGGCTCGAAGGCGGTCACGTTCTCACCGAAGACATTAAACGCCTGGCGCTGCTAGAAGTTCTCTTCTACTGGAAGAAGATGCGCGACGTTGCGGAGAACATCACCGAGACCGAGGTGAAGCTTTCGCTGCCTGAGCAGAAAACGCCCACAGGGAGAAAGTTCTCCATCGAAGGGATCGTTGACATCCTTCGTGAGCAGGATGAAACTTGGATGTACGATATCAAAACGCACGACGGAGATTATGTGCGCTCAAATCTCCACCAGTACGAAGAGCAATTAAATGTCTATTCTCACATCTGGAACAACCTGCGTGGAGAGGAGCTTGACCACACCGCTATCATTGCCCTCTCGTTTGGAGAAAAGCTGAACAATGCAATCAAGAACAAGAACCAAGATCAAATCGACTATGAGTTTGCACGGTGGGATCCTCTGATCCCGATTGAGTACGATAAGCAGCACGTTGATAAGATTGTAAGGGAATTTGGCCGCGTCGTTGACGAGATCGAAGAAAACAAATTCCTGCCCGCCCCCCTTGAGCGACTGAAGATGAAGGACGGTGACGTCTTGTTTGCAACTCGTGTTTGCCGCAACTGCGATGCACGTTTCTCCTGCTCATCATATCGTGAGTATGCACTCGGAACTTCCGTCCGGACTTCGTCCGGTTACAAGAAGTACATCGAGGACCTCGGCAATGAAGTCGATGTTGAGAATTGGAAATCTGTAAATCTTGAAGTTGCCAATATCCCTTAGTCTGTTAACGATTACGAGTAAATGCAACCCGATGCGAACCAAGGTTGGAAAGCATTCCCCCCCAAAGATCGAGGCAAAGAGCGCGCTCTATTTTACCACAAAGCACGGCCGGTACTACCGTGGAATGGCTGAGGAGATTCTGGAATCAAGGGTGGGAAGGTCTCTCGTGGGGAAGGTCAATCTCATCCTAACGTCGCCCCCGTTCCCTTTGAACAAGAAAAAGAGTTATGGCAACCATGAAGGTGACGATTACAAGAAGTGGTTGGTCGATTTCGCACCGGTATTCTCAAAACTTCTTGCCAGGGACGGATCAATTGTGTTGGAAATCGGCAACTCTTGGTTGCCAGGGAGGCCGGTCCAGTCACTTCTGCATTTGGAATCGCTGCTTGCCTTCGTCAAGAACAAGGAAGCAGGCCTAAGACTCTGCCAGCAATTCATCTGCTATAATCCAGCTCGGCTGCCATCACCGGCTCAGTGGGTGACAATAGAGCGTATTCGGTCCATTGACAGTTTCACGCACGTTTGGTGGCTGGCGAAAAGAGATAGGCCACAGGCGGACAACCGAAGGATCCTCAGGCCTTACAGCAAAAGTATGCGATCCTTGCTTGAGCGTGGCAGTTTCAATGCGGGTCTTCGGCCATCGGAGCACAGGGTAAGCAAAACTGGCTTTCTGTCAAAGCACAGCGGCAGTATCCATCCTAACGTAATAGATCTTGAAGCATCGAACGATGGTAAAGAAATGAGATTGCCCAAGAATGTTCTTAGATTTGCAAATACCAATTCAAACGATGAATTCCTGGTAGCTTGTCGTCAAAACGACATCAAGCCTCATCCTGCGAGGATGCCGATGGGGTTGGCAGCCTTTTTTATCGAATATCTTACCAAACCAGGTGATTTGGTTTTGGATCCATTTTCTGGAAGCAACACGACTGGTTATTGCGCAGAGAAACTGGGCAGGGAATGGGTTTCGATTGAAGCGCTAGAATCATTTGCAGTTCAAGCTAAGCTTCGATCCAACATTCACGAAAAACCAACGAATCGGCGGGGGCATCGGAAATGAACCTCAAGGACTCGATCAAGAAGCTTGCATCGGTGGATATTTTCAGCGATGGGAGAAATGAAGTCACCTTTGTGGGTCGTCCTTTTGCTCTCGACTACACGAAGGCTTCACTGCTTGTAGCAGATGCCTGGAAACAAAAAGTGGGCGGCATTCCGCAAGGAACACTCCTGTTGGCCTTCTATGAAAACGAAAAAAAGGTGCAAGAAGCAATATTGCTTCGGGCAATTCGGCCGGCATCGCTACCCACAGATCTCGACATCGTCAGCTCAATGATCGAGTACTATAAAGATAACTTGAAGACTTCAGGAGACCAAAGCCAGCTGGACACTTTCACAAGATATCAGTTCAGCTTTTCCGGACTTGAGTGCCATGTTCTCGGTACCTTTTACCGGGATGGTAGTGAAGTGCTTCGTTTTGGGGCCGACGTTGAGAACTTCTACAGCGCCCACAATTATGATGTCTATAAACCCAAAGATAAGGTCCTGGAGCTGATCGTCAATCTCCGTGATGGTGGCGCGCTGCCTGGAAACGAATCTGATTTTCGCATCGGAAAGGTGCGCTATAGTTCAAGTATGCGCTTTCAGGCTCTCGACAATGAAGTTCCTGTTTACGTCAGCCCAAGGGATTTTCTTGGAAAAAGAACCGCCTTGTTCGGAATGACTCGTACCGGCAAATCAAACACCGTCAAGAAAATTATTCAAGCGACTGTAGCGATCAGCAAGAAATCAAAGCAGGACCTTGGGAAGGCAAGGGCAGATGAGTCCACGAAAAATCTCGATCCCTTTGATCAGAACGGCGCACCCAATTGTCCTGTTGGCCAAATCATCTTCGACATTAACGGAGAGTACGCAAACGCCAATCTCCAGGATGAGGGGACTGCAATCTTCGAACTCTACGAAAAGGAAGTGACACGGTTTAGCGTGCTGGAGAAGCCGGGATTTAAGGTAATGAAGGTGAATTTCTACAAGGACGTCCAATCTGGATTCGAGCTTATCTGCTCTTTTCTATCGGACGCCATTGGGGACTACGTCCAGAGTTTCAAGAATGTTGACCTGAACCCCCCCGAGGATGCCAGCGATCACTCTGCGTTAATCCGATTTGAGCGCCGCAAAGCGGCCTATCTGTGCTGCCTGTACCGCGCTGGATTTTCTGTACCTACGGGATTCAAGGTGAGGTTTCAGGGACACAAAGATCTGAATGGATTGGTGAAAGAGGGAAAGGGTGTCGACCCATCCAAGGCACTGACTTTAGAGGAAGCTGCCAATTGGTTCGAGGCTGTTTGGGAAAACTACAGCACGAATGACTATCTATCCGACTACAAAAAGAAGAATGGCCACGAATGGGCAGACGAAGACCTTAAAGCTCTCTTGGCTTTTCTTACCCGCAAGAAAACGCCAGGAGGCACCGCCAATGTAAGTGGTTATGTCAAGCTCAGGGGGGTATTGGGCTTACACACCGATAGCTCAGACGAGCCATTTCAAACTGAGATTGTAAAACTCCTGAGAAGTGGCAAGATAGTTATCGTCGATCTCTCGCAGGGTGACCCGGAGGTGCAACGCCTATACTCGGAGAGAATCTGCAGGGTCATTTTTGCTGACTCGATGGACGGTTTTATCCAAAACCTCTCTAACAATTTCATCCAGTTCTACTTTGAAGAAGCGCACAACCTTTTCCCCCGCAAGGAGGACAAGGATCTGAGCCAGATCTACAATCGGCTTGCAAAAGAGGGAGCCAAGCTCAACCTCGGGTTGATCTACGCGACTCAAGAAGTAAGCTCAATCGGCTCAAATATTCTCAAGAACACGCAGAATTGGTTCATTGCCCACTTGAACAATGACGACGAGCTCCGCGAACTGAAGAAATATTACGACTTTGAAGATTTCGCCGATGGCCTCGTACAGTTCAGCGCAGCAAACGACAAAGGCTTCGTGAGAATGAAAACCTACTCAAATCCCTTTGTCGTTCCGGTTCAAATCGATCGCTTCTTGGCCAAGGAGGAATAGAGTATGGCCTACGCAGCCAAGCAGGGTCGACGGCCTCCCGAATACGCGAGTAAGTCATCCCATGGCTACATTGTTGTCGATCCAACAGTCGAAGCGTTGCTGAAGAACTGTCACTTTCCGAAGTCCGCTCAGGAAGTGACGTTGACTGATTACGAAAACGTGAAGGTGAACGATGGGCAAGATAATCCGATTGAGAACATCATTGCGGTGGACGGCTCTTTTAGGGAGACAGATGTGAGGTCAGAGTTCCCATCGTCTACTCTTACTTTCTTCCAGTTTGGGATTCTTTTTTTCCGACGAATGGACCTTGAGGAACTCGAGACGCAACCATTCATTGATCCGGGTGACATTGCCAAACTCAACAACATTCAGAGAGTGAAACTAGCGTTTCCTACGAAAAACATCATTTACAAAGATGAGAAGACGCTCACGCATTCTGTAAGGCGTGCGCTGTATGAGTTCTTCACAACCCAGCCCAGTGGCGATACACTCATCGAAACGTTGAGGTGGCTCCTCTATGAAGAGTATTCAACCGGCGTTGAGACTTGGCAACTCGCGAACTGCCCTCAATGCGGACGGAGCAATGTCGATCTCAATAGAGGCGAAATGAGTGATGACTTTACCTTCAACTGTCCTCACTGCAAGGATCAAATCTTCCTAACCGATGTCTTCCGTCTTCATGAAGCCATTGATGACGAGCTCGGGGCGGGGGGCGTCATCAGCTATACGATGAATCTCATCGAGCATCTGCTGGTATTGCACGTCATCAGACTAATCTTGAAAACCAAGCCAGACGTTCTCAAGGAAACCCTTTTTATCAAAGACGGACCTTTGGCGTTCTTCGGTCAGACAGCAAACCTCTATAAGCCGACCCGGAAACTTCTCACATTTCTCGACGGAAACAACGATATCTACATGGTGGGGCTTGAAAAATCCGGTGCATTCGTCGAGCACGCTGATCAGATTTCGGAGAAGATTCCCCCGAATACGGCTTTGATTCTTAATAATGAATACATTTATAAGTACATCATTCCGGGGCATGGTGATGATGAAAGTCCCTATGGCAAGACGACCTACTTTGGCAACAAGGTCATCTTCAAGACCTCTGAAGGCCAAGTATATGTTGCGTCCATCCCAACCTTGCGGGCTCTCGTTGCGCCGAAGAAGGAAATATTTCTCAATCTTGAGACCGTGCTCTTGAATGTCAAACTTCTTCGATGCGACATGTACGACAGCGCCCTGATACCCGTGGCACTTGCCAACAAACTCATCTCCCTCTCTGATCATCCGAGCGCAACGATTCTGGAAAAGTTTGCACGTGAACACATCAAGAAATAGTGATAACTCGGTTACAATCCATTAACCATAAGAAGTAACGATATGTCATACGAACGACTACGCCCGACGTTCACGCTCGAGAATGATAAGCTAGAAGAACTTAAGGGCATTGTGCCCGAAGCATTTGCCGATGGGAAAATCAACTGGGAAACGTTGAAGCAAGCGCTCGGCGAATCTGTTGAAGACGAAGGCGCTGATGCCGAACACTTTGGCCTCTTTTGGCCAGGCAAACGGGAGGCACGGCAAAATGCTTCACTCCCCAGCAAAGGAAGCCTCGTGCCTGCAATGGGTGAAGGAATTGCAGAGGAAAACTCATGCAACCTCCTCATCGAAGGAGAGAATCTTGAAGTATTGAAGCTCCTTCAAAAGAGCTATGCTGGAAGAATAAAGGTGATATACATTGATCCACCATACAATACCGGCAATGACTTTGTCTACGAAGATGATTATCGGGAGCCCTTGGAGGAGTATTTGCGTCGGACGGATCAGCTTGATCAACAAGGGAAGCCCCTGACTACCAACAGTCGCGCCGACGGTCGGTTTCATTCCAAATGGCTTAGCATGATGTATCCACGAATAAGATTGGCAAAAGAACTGCTTGCTCCTAATGGTGTGATATTCGTCAGCATTGATGATAATGAGGCTCATAATCTCCGACAGATAATGAATGAAGTGTTTGGTGAAGAAAACTTTCTTGCTCAATTCACTTGGGTTAAGAAGAAAAAGGGGAGCCATCTTTCGAAGACTATTAGAGATATGACGGAGTATGTTATCGCCTTTGCTGGGAATTCCGATGGTCTTGAGCTTTTTGGCGAGGATGCTTACAGCGACAAGTGGCAACCTCTGGCGAAAAGAACCAATGCAGTCAAAACGCTTGCTTTTCCCGCTTGTCTCGTGAAGACCACATTGAGGGATGGATCATACGAAAGTGGTCGCTATGGTGTTGGAACCTCCTCTATCAAGTTCGAAGCGGCGATCACTGTAAAGGCAGCAAAGATCATTAACCAATTTGAAGTCAGTGGTCCATTTGTGTGGACACAGACCAAACTGGATGAGGAATTGAAGAATGGTACAACTGTCGCCCTGTCATCAAAATTTGGATTCAATGTTTTTCGATACAATCAAGATGAAAAAATCAAAAGGCCATCTACCTTGCTCGATGCGAAAGTTGAGGTCGGGACGAACGAAGATGCCAATCAGGAACTCATTCAGATTTTCAAACGGGAAGGAATAATGAGCTATCCCAAGCCCACCTCCCTCATTAAGTATCTCGTTCGCAGTGTCACTCACTTTGACAAGAGTGGAATTGTGCTTGATTTCTTTGCAGGATCCGGAACGACAGGCCATGCTGTCTGGGAACTAAACAAAGAAGATCACGGGGATAGAAAGTTCATCTTAGTCCAGCTGCCGGAGCCGTGTCCTCCTGGTTCGAATGCAGCGAAGGCCGGATATACTACAATAGCCGACATTTGTAAGGATCGTTTGACGAGAACCTCCAAGAATTTGGCTCCTCGCAAAGGTTCTATTGAGTTCAGCTTTAGAGTGCTCAAATTGAGAAGGTCGAATTTCAGGATTTGGGAGGATTACACAGGCCAAGATCTAGAGAAACTCGAGGAGAAGCTGAATCTATTTGAGGTTCCACTCGTGAAAGGCTGGAAAACGGAAGACCTCATATGTGAGATCTTGCTGTTAGAGGGATTTCCTCTGGATAGTGATTCTGCTCGCATTGACAAACTGGCCAAGAATACGATTTACCAAATCAAGTCCGACGAAGGCGGACATCGTCTATTAGTAAGCCTTGACGCCAGGATTGATCCTGATACGTTGAAAAGAGTGAATGTTAACTCGGACGACGTGTTCATTTGCCTTGACGGAGCAATTTCGGATCAATCCAAACAATACTTGGCAGACCGCTGCAAACTAAGAACTATTTGACGAGTTTACGATCCATGACTAATCCGATCCAATTGCAGTTTGACGCCAAGCAAGAGCATCAGCTCGCTGCCATAGAGAGCACCGTGAATCTCTTCGCTGGTCTGCCGAGAAGGGAAACAGAGTTCCAAATGGGAGACGAGATTGTATCCAATCTCGGTCAGAATGTTCTACTGGACGAGAGTTCGCTGCTTGCCAATCTGAATCAGGTCCGCGAGAAGAATGGCCTCGAGGTCCAATTACAATTAGATTCGGACGAAGGCCTAGAATTAGAGGAAGTTGGCAACAATTCATGGCGTTATTCCAGCTTCACGGTAGAGATGGAAACTGGTACAGGTAAAACTTATGTTTACTTACGCACCATTCACGAACTTCACACGAATTATGGGTTCAAGAAATTTGTCATTGTCGTTCCGAGTGTGGCTATTTATGAAGGCGTAGTAAAGAACATCGAAATCACTCACTCGCACTTTCGTCCGCTCTATTCTAACGAGCAGATCCATCTTACGGAATACGACGGTTCTCAACTGAGCAAACTCCGCTCGTTTGCAACGTCAACATTTCTCGAAGTCATGGTCATTACGTTGGATTCGTTCAACAAGAAGTCCAATGTCATCTTTAAAGCGTCTGAGAAACTGCCGGGTGAACGCAAACCATATCAGTACGTTCAGGAAACCCGCCCGATTCTTATTCTGGACGAACCGCAGAATATGGAAAGCGATCTTGCCAAGGCGGCGTTACGGACGCTTCATCCGCTATTTGCGCTTCGGTACAGTGCAACACACAAGACGAACCCGAATCTGTTCTACCGCCTCACGCCGATGGAGGCATTTCAACGAAACCTCGTGAAAAAGATCGAAGTGTGGGGTGTGAGGGAGGAGGAGAACTACAATCAACTTTTGCTCAATTTAGAAAGACTGGAAAGCTATGGTCCGAAGGCAAGAATCCGGACTCATGTCAATCGCAATGGGAAACTGGTGGAAGAAGAAGTCGAGCTTAAGAAAGGAGACGATCTTTTTCAGAAGACAAAGAGGGACGCGTTCAAAAGAGGTTTCATCGTAGAAACGATTGACCGCAAGAACGGGCTCGTTATCTTTGCAAATCAACAGCAACTTTCTCTACGCGAACCGATGCCCTCGAAGCCCGACATCTTTCGAATACAGATCGAAGAGACGATTGAGCGCCACATGGCTACTCAGGAACGGTTGAAGAAACATGGAATCAAAGTGCTATCGCTGTTCTTCATCGACAGAGTAGCGAATTACATGAATGACGATGGGATTATCAAAAGAACATTTGACGCAGCTTTTGATAGAGTCAAAGAGCAATACTCCCGCTTCAAGAAACTCGAAGCGGAGGAGGTCCGCCGTGCTTACTTTGCAAAACGGAAGACGAAGAGCGGAGAGGAAGCAATTGATACAGAAAGCAAGAATCAGGGTGAACGAGAGGCAGAGAAAGAGGCCTACAAGTTGATCATGAAGGACAAGGAAAAACTGCTTTCCTTTGATGAAAAGACGAGCTTCATTTTTGCCCACTCTGCACTCAAGGAGGGCTGGGATAATCCGAACGTTTTCCAAATATGTACTCTAAATGAAACTCGCTCCGAAATGAAGAAACGACAAGAGATTGGGCGCGGCTTGCGGCTGTGTGTCAATCAAAATGGGGAAAGAGTCACAGATGATGGGATCAATGTTCTTACGGTTATAGCAAATGATAGCTACGAGTCTTATGTCAGGGGCCTTCAAACCGAGTACACAGAGGAGGGGTTGTTTGCTCCGCCCAGGCCGACAAGTGCTCGCAAAGAGAAAGCCAAGCGAAACGACAAGGTTTTCAACAGTGCGGATTTCAAGAGATTCTGGTCGAAGGTCAACCGCCGGACAAGCTACAGCATCATCGTTGATACGGAGAGGTTTACTGAGGATTGCGTCATGATCCTCAAACGGACCGAATTTCCTGCGCCCAAAATTGTCGTAACCAAGGGAAAATTTGTTATAACGGAATACTTGATGGAGTTACAGGCGATATCCGGGAATAGAGCGAAGATTAGAATAACGGTTTCGAACAACCTCGGAGATCAAACTGTACATACTCACACCTTCGATGAACGTAGCGACTTGGCAAACATGTTCAAGGACGAGCGGCTGAGGGGTTACAGAATTCTCAGATGTAAGGAAGACGGGTTAGATTCCGAGGTCGAGTTCGACAATGGCGTCATACTGACGAAGTCCACTCCTGTCAAATTTGATAGCGAAGCCGGACAAAAGATCGACGCCCGATCGACCATTGCCCCCCAATCAACTTATCCTGTCTTCAACTTTGTTGATCGGATCGCAAACGAAACCGGTCTTACCCGTCCGACAGTAAATCGCATCTTTAAAGGACTCCCCGAGGCCAAAAAGCTACTGATCTTTAAGAATCCTGAGGGCTTCACTGCAACATTCTTGGAGAAAGTCAAGAATCTCCTGGCCGATCATATTGCAGAGCGCATCGAATATACTGTGGGTGAAGGCGTCAGCGAATATGATCTCGAAGAATTGTTTCCACCGTTGAAGCCATTCCCTCAGAAGGAAGTCATTGATGGCAACGACCGCTCTATGTACAACCAAATTCAAATCGACTCAGACGTTGAGAGGCGGTTCGTGGAGAACCGGTTGAGACGCGAGGAAGAAATCGTCCTCTTTTTTAAGTTCCCGCCGGGATTTAAGATTCATGTTCCGAAAATCATCGGCAATTACAATCCCGACTGGGGGATTGTGCGGTTCGCGCCGGACAAGACCCTTAAACTTGAACTTGTACGTGAGACAAAAGGATCGGCCGATCCAAACCTCCTGCAATATTCCAACGAGAAGAGAAAAATCGCATGTGCAGAGAAGCACTTTGATGCTCTGGGCGTGGATTATCGTCATATAACGGGCGAAGAACTGTTTTGGTGGAAGTCAAGGGACAATGCACTCGATGACTCGATCAAGGACCTTTAGGAACCCCTTGAATAAACGTTACATACGGGAAGGTGCTGATCCATGAAGGAAATGGGTATTTAAGTGGTCTCGCCATGACCCACTCCTCCATCATATCCCATCTCTACTCCGACTTCTCTGAGTACCGTAAGATTTGGGAGAAGAAGTGGGAAGAGACGGAAGAATTCGGCGCATTCGTGTTCCTGCCTGGAAAGGAACTCGATTGGGAGTGGTGGCCTATACTCGAGATCAGGCAGTATATTCAGGATGGCGGGCTCGATGATGAGGAGATACTGGAGGGGATCTACGATTTCGAATTCGGGGAGGAGTTTCTGGTGCTCGTCATTGAGTATGTCGACGGCCCGGATAAGCAGGAGGCATATTTCGATAGGATGAACAAGGTGAGGATGAATTGAAAAGAAAGCAGAATAACACAAGCACTCGAAACAGACAAGACCTCAAATTCGAGGTCGTAGACGCCGGGGAGATGTCCGAGACTGATGCGGAAGGGGTCGCGTCGATTCTGGCTGGATGGCTGATGAAAGATATGAAGAAGGAATCCTCTGGACCG
>Ga0182011_10001811_pt1 | contig 18564 bp, 16 predicted proteins | sample 711E1DmetaG_FD_120481 | JGI IMG/M metagenome (GOLD analysis project Ga0182011, IMG submission 120481) | Permafrost microbial communities from Stordalen Mire, Sweden - 711E1D metaG | ecosystem: Environmental > Terrestrial > Soil > Wetlands > Permafrost | place: Sweden: Stordalen | collected... | reverse complement strand
TTTTCATCTTCCTCGTGCCCAAATATTTCTCCTGGCCCATTCTGCTGGTTTTCCTGACCCCGCTATTACTCAAAAAACAAGAACGCCAGATGATCTGGCATATCTTTACACATCCGCGCCCCAAAGAGGCCCCTGCCGAAGCCAAAGATTTTTGGCCGCTATGGTATGTGGCCGCTGCCATGCTGCATACGCGCTTATACGGGGGGATGCTCGTTTTGGGAATGATCCTGCAGACTATTTTTTGGCCTTTAATCCATTAACAAAATGTAGTTAACAATGACCCTTCTCGTTTAATAAAGAAGGGTCATTGTTTTCCAGTTTAGAAATGAAATCTCGTAAATATACCGATAATACCCAGCAAAACGAGACCAATCACTAAGATCAGGGGTAAACATCCACAACCCCAGGGTCTCATCCAAGGGCGAGGTCCCATCACTCCCCATCTTCTACGCCAATAATATGGTCTGCGAAACATTTTATTCTCCTCAGTAGAAACTCTTATTCTATTAATATTTTATTCCGCCAGTGTCATAATTTCATTTTATTTTTGTAAAATACTTGCAAATCCCTTCTTGGATTCGCCTAGATTTTTGATATAATCATTACATCAACTCACCCGGGAAAATAGGATCATTTTTTCTTCCAGAGAGCCGGCGGGTGATGAAAGCCGGTAGAAACAGTGATTTGCTCCAGCCCGGTCGCCAAAACGGCGGGTTGCCCTTGCAGGGATAGCGAGTTATCGTAAGAGGGCCGGTTGTTCCGTTATCACAGCAATAAGGTCTTCATCAATGTGAAGATAAAAGCAGGTGGCACCACGAGCGCGCCCCTCGTCCTGCGTCGGATAGGGGCGTATATATTTAAAACGAGGTGCATACATGTTCGACATCAATCTCATTCGTGAACAACCCGAAATCGTCAAGAAATCCTTGCAAGATCGCCAGATGGACCCATCTGCAGTGGATGATGTTCTCAAGCTGGATACCGAAAGACGCGCTCTGCTGGTGAAAGTGGAAGCGCTCAAAGCCGAACGGAACACGGTCTCCAAAGCCATCAGCCAGATCAAAGACCCTGCCGAACGCCAGCAGAAGATCGAAGCCATGCGCAAGGTGGGCGAAGAGATTGCCGGGTATGACGTCAAAGTCAACGAAGTGGAAGAGCGCTTCAATTACCTGGTCTCGACCATCCCCAACCTGCCCGACCCAACCACTCCCTACGGCAAAGACGACAGCGAAAACATCGTCGAGCGGGTGGAGGGCAAACAGCGTGAATTCGATTTCAAGCCGCTGCCGCACTGGGACCTGGGCACCGCGCTGGGCATTCTCGATTTCGACCGCGGCGTCAAACTGACCGCTTCCCGCTTTTACATTCTTAACGGCGCCGGCGCCAGACTGGAACGCGCCCTGATCTCTTATATGCTCGATCTGCATTCCCACCAGGGATACGAAGAACGCTACACTCCCTTCATGGTAAAAGCCGAAACCCTTTTTGCTTCAGGGCAATTGCCTAAATTTGCCGATAACCTTTACCACGATGCTGAAGAAGATTTGTGGATGGTGCCTACGGCCGAAGTTCCTCTCACCGGTATGTACAAGGATGAGGTGTTGGAAGAAGCCACCCTACCGCAGCGTTTTACCGCTTACACGCCCTGCTTTAGACGCGAGAAGATGAGCGCCGGCCGGGACGTGCGCGGCATCAAGCGCGGTCACCAATTCGACAAAGTGGAAATGTACATCTACAGCAAACCCGAAGAGTCTGAAGCGGAGTTGCACAAAATGCTGCAGGATGCCGAAGATACCTGCAAAGGATTGGGATTGACCTATCGCATCAAGCGCCTGTGCAGCGGTGACCTGGGTTTCAATGCCCGAATCACTTACGATGTCGAGGTCTGGGCTCCGGGCTGTGACGAATGGCTCGAGGTCTCCTCCGTTTCGAATGTGGGCGATTTCCAGGCACGCCGTGCCAATATCAAATATAAACCTGCGGATGGCGGTAAGCCTCGCCTGGTACATACTCTTAACGGTTCTGGCCTGGGATTGCCGCGAACCCTGATCGGCGTACTGGAAAATTATCAGCAAGCCGACGGCAGTATCGTCATTCCCGAGGCATTACGCCCGTGGATGGGTGGAATCGAAGTCATCCGCAAATAAGTTCTACTCAGAAGGATTAAGAAAAAGTTGTCTGGGGTTTCCTCCAGGCAACTTTATTATCTCAATCGTCGAGATGTGCCACATAAGCTTCAAGCATGAGTAAATTTTTCTCTCCGGACATCTTCACAACCCCCAGTAATTGTTCCATAGAGGAGACCTCTTCTAACTGTTCGGTGACGAACCACCCCAAGAACTCACGGGCGATGAAATTCTTTTCGCTTTCAGCCTGTTCGACCAACGCATAAATCTTTTTTGTGACATCTTTTTCCCAGTTAAGGGATAAATTCACCGCTTCTTCAGCGGATTCAAACTCAGCCTTCGGAGCCGGAATTTCGGGAATCTTAACCGTTCCACCGGCATCCAGTATAAACTTGATGAACTTTTCAGCATGTTCGCGTTCTTCCAGAGCCTGTTTACGGAATAAACCGGCAAATTGTTGTAGATGACGTTCATCAAAATATGCGGCTATATTCATGTACTGATGTGAAGCTTCAAGTTCGTGACCTACCTGAATATTAATACTTTTATTCAACTCTTTGCTAATTAACATTTTATCCTCCGTTATACCTTTATATATCTAATTTATCAGATTTGCGTAAGTTTTACAACTGAGGGAGGATATTTCTTAATTTATTTATTTTTGGGAACTTTCTGCTCACGTGCAAATAGAGCCATGTAAATGGCTATAGAACCCGCTACTGCTGCATTCAACGACTCGATATTCCCTTTCATCGGGAGAGATGCCACATAATCACAGGTCTCGTGTACCAATTGGCGCATCCCTTCCCCTTCATTCCCGACAACCAATGCAATGGGCCCGTTCAATGGAACGGTTTTTATAGGTTGCGATCCTTCCCCACCATCCAAACCGACCACCCAGACCCCTTCCGCCTTCAGTTCATCCAGAGCACGAGCGATATTCGCCTGCGCCACCAGCATGATTTCACTGGCCCCAGCTGATGCGCTTACCACCGCCGGAGTCACTTCAGCGGCACGGTGTTGTGGGATCAACACTCCGTGAACACCGGCTGCCTCAGCCGTGCGTAGCAAGGTTCCCAGGTTCTGTGGGTTTTGGATCACATCCAGGACCAATAAAAAAAGATCCTCCTGTTTGCGTAAAGCCAGATCGGTGATGTCGCTGATATCCACGTAGGGATACCCACTCACCTCGGCAGCCACTCCCTGCGGATTTTCTCCCAAGGGGTTGAGTTTTTCTCGCGGAACGATTTCAACGGGAATCTTGCGTGCTTGAGCCAGTTTACGCAAATCAAGAATCCTGCCCTTCTCTTCAATCCCAGAAGCAAAAAGCAGGCGAAACACTTGCCTGCGTTTCGCCTGAACCACTTCAATGACCGGGTTACGACCTGTAATCCACTCTTTCAAATCGAGCCTCTATTTCCAGTGCCAGAGCGTGCCCCCTTTGCCATCTTCGAGCACGACACCCAACTCTACGAGGCGGTCACGGACTTTATCCGATAACGCCCATTGTTTGTTTTCGCGTAAATCTTTGCGAATTTCGATCAGCAAGTCGACAAAAGAGTCTGCTTTTTGACCAGTTTGCTTTTCCTGCTGCAAGGTCAAGCCCAAGACACCGGTCAATTCAAGCAAGGTATCCTGAGCCGTTTTCAATTCCACATCCGTGGCACCATCCGCACGAGTCTGGTTGATCACGCGCACGAGTTCAAAAAATTGTGCCAGAGCGCCAGACGAATTGAAATCATCATCCATAGATTCAATAAACCCAGCCTTGCAAACGGTGACCTGTTGCGCCAGAGCCTTTATGGAATTTTCAGGCGCGCCTTTTTCTCCCGGTGTGGCCGGTTTCAATGCAGAGCGCAGTCGTTCAATAGCCTTTTCCGCCTGATCTTGAATATCCTCAGAGTAAGAGAGCGGGTTGCGATATCCGGAGTTCAACACCAGCATTCGCAAGGTATCAGCCGGATGACGAGATAAAAATTCTTCAATGGTCACCAAGTTGCCGATAGATTTCGACATCTTCTCACCACTCAGTTGCAACATACCGTGATGAATCCAGTAACGGGCGAATTGCTTCCCGGTGTAACTTTCACTCTGGGCAATTTCATTCTCATGATGCGGGAAAATCAGGTCATTGCCGCCACCATGGATATCGATCTGCTCACCCAGATGATTCAAGTTCATGGCAGAGCACTCGATATGCCAACCCGGACGGCCCTTACCCCAGGGACTTTCCCAGGCAGGTTCACCGGGTTTGGCGCTCTTCCAAAGAGCAAAATCCATGGCACTTTCTTTACGTTCATCCACCTCGATCCGTGCCCCGGCTTGCATTTCATCCACACGCCGCCCGGATAGTTTTCCATATTGCTTATCCCGAGCCACCCTGAAATAGACGTCGCCATCCATCGGATAAGCAAATCCCTTGTCGATCAGTCCCTGGATCATCTTGATGATCTGATCCATTTCACGTGTGGCTCGTGGATTGACCGTAGCGGGTAAAATATTGAAATCTTTGAGGTGCTGTTCAAATTCATGGATGTACATTTCGCCCAAAACAAAAGGGTCCATTCCCATTTGTCCCGCGCGCAAAATTATCTTATCATCGACATCGGTAAAATTCATAACGTGACGAACTTCATAACCACGATACTCCAGATAACGTCGAATCACATCAAAAACGAGCGCCGACATTGCGTGGCCAATGTGGGCTTTTGCATAAACCGTGGGGCCGCACACATACATCAACACCTTTCCCGGTTGCAGCGGAACAAAATCATCCTTTTTTCTCGTCAGTGTGTTATAAACTTTCAAACCCATTTCTACCCTCTCTATTAATGTTGTTCCCCATTGCCAGATTCTTCAGGTCGTCCAAAGATCATCCGACCGGCGGCTGTTTGCAGCACTTTGGTAACAACGACCAGGGTCTCTTTACCCAGATAATCGCGGCCATTCTCCACCACGACCATCGTGCCATCATCCATATACCCCACGCCCTGGCCAGCTTCGCGTCCTTCCTGGATCACGTGCACTGACATAATTTCCCCGGGCAATAATACAGATTTGACCGCATTGGCCAGTTCATTAATGTTAAGAACAGTAACGCCCTGTAATTCGGCTACACGATTCAGGTTATAGTCGTTCGTCAGGATCGGACAGCGCAGTTGCCGTGCCAACACGACGAGTTTGTCGTCCACCTCGCGCATTCCTTCTACATCAATATCGCTAATGCGGACCGGGATAGTAGGTTCCTTTTGTAAAGCAGCCAATACTTCCATCCCACGACGGCCACGTTGGCGGCGCAATGCATCCGGTGAATCAGCGATATATTGCAATTCGATCAAAACGAAACGTGGAATGAGTAAGGATCCCGGTAAAAATCCTGTGCGTGTGATATCCGCGATCCGGCCGTCTATTATGACGCTCGTATCCAGTAAGATCGTCCGGTTATCAGCCCAATTGGCATTCGGTGACCCGCCCTTGGATGTCGATTGAGAACCACCGCGGAATGAAGAAAAGATGGAAAACATATCATCCTGGCGGGTGACAAAAACAGAAACACCTAAATATCCAAAAACGATCACACTCAGGAAAGGTAATATTTGTCCGAACGGTTTGGGTAAAAGAGAAATAGGAAAAGAAAACAAGGCAGCAACAATCAAACCTGAAATCAACCCAATCAACGAAGCGCTTAAGGTTTGAGCTGACACTCTGGATAAAACAGAACGCGCCGCCCGGATCGGACGCGTGGTTACATAAGGGGTAAAAATCAAACCGATAAGCGCCCCTAAAAGCCCAAATGTAAATGTATATTGTTCTACGGTAAGCATCCCGTGTGAAGCGGCAGCGTTGGCAGTAACTCCCAAATTTTGACCCCAGATCACACCGGCAATAGCGAGTACAATCATCCCGATCAATCGAATAATAAATTCAATACTCATATAATTGCTCCACAAATCAATGTTAAAGTGCAAAATAAAAGAAGAATAATTGCACAGATAATAGGATAATAGCACTTGCACTAAAGTTCGTCAAATAAAGAAATCAATTTTTAAGGCCGATTAACTAAAAATCCCCGCAAATATCGCGAGGATTTGTGCCGGAGGAGGGATTTGAACCCTCATGAGCGTATGCTCACTACGCCCTGAACGTAGCGCGTCTGCCAATTCCGCCACTTCGGCTGAGTACGGGCTAAATTCTACCAAATTATACTGGAATGTCAACCTTTCTCCATTTTCAAAATCAACCAGCCATTGCAATGCTATAATTCTATCTATATTATTACTTTTGGTCTGGTTCTTGCAATTAATAAAGACCCGAAAAAAAGGAAAAATATGACCACAAAATCCTTCGATCCTTCAAACCCTGGCAGGACAAAACCATTGGCTAAAACTGTGCCTGATTTTGCATCCGATCAGCAAAAGCCGAACTCGAGCGAAACAGATTATTTCGAAACCGAGCTACGGTTAACGCTCGAAGAAATTGCTCATCTGCATAACGCTTTGGCCGAAGCCAATATGAAATTAGCCGCAATTCAAAAAGACAAATCAGCTTTTTTCACAAACCAAAATAATTCTCAACCCTCCGTCACAGAATTGCTCGATGAACTAAACCCTCTGCTCACTACAGTGGCCAACTATACGGATCTACTTGCCAGCCAATCAGTGGGTCCACTTGGTCCTTTACAGGTTCGTTTTGTAGAAAGAATCACCCATTCGGTCGAACAAACCCAACAAATCCTGATGGATTACAAAAATGCTTTGCTTTCTTTAAAAAGCCAACCGAATGATAAGGGTAACCACCTCTCATTGCAAGAGGTCATTCAAGAAACAATCACCAAGAAAAACGACCAGCTACAAAAGAAACAAATTACCCTACAATTATCGATTTCAAGCACAGTTCCGGAAGTGATGGGGTCAATGGAAGACATTGCAAAAATTATGGAATCATTGCTGGGGAATGCTTTGGAGGTCACACCCACTCAAGAAATCGTCAAATTCTCACTGGCATTGGAAAACGTGAATCAAAATAACATGGTTGTTCTTTCCTGCAGCGACCATGGCACCGGAATTCCAGACAAGTTACTGCCGAATCTCTTTTCCATTCATGGCGACCAACATATTCCTGGTTGTTCACTTTTACGAACCGCTCTCGTTGCTCTGAATCAACTCGTCCAAGATCAAGGTGGTCTCCTGACAGTCGAGAATTCTGCAGAATCAGGGAGTGTATTTAAAATCAGTTTTCTACCAGTGAGAAGTTGACCCCACTCCTTCCCTTCTCGGGAGCGAGAGATTAGAATCGAGATATGCGGAAATCTGCCATCGTTGCAATTCTCTTTGTTTTTTTATTATCGGCTTGTGGGATTCCACTATCTTCCGCGAGCAGTCCTACTCCCATCCCATTTTCAGATTTTTTGTTGAACAATTCAAACCCCACGCCGACCCCTTTCCAACCCATCCCACCAACTCCAACAAAAACAGTGATGGTGGTTCCGACTTCCACTCCTGGTCCAACCGCAACGCCGATACCACAATTCGCGATCCCTGATCTGAATAATATAACCCAGCCTACAGGACAGGTAAATATCCTGATCCTTGGCTCCGATTATCGCTCTGGTGGTGGTTTTCGCACGGATGTAATCATGCTACTCTCGTTAAATCCTGGCAAAGGTACTGCCACATTGACTTCATTTCCGCGGGATTTGTACGTATCCATTCCCGGTATCGGAATGGAACGCATCAATACAGCACAGGAATACGGAGGGTTTTACCTGACCACTGCCACTTTTGAGAATAATTTTGGGGTCACCCCCAATTATTATATGATGACCAATTTCAACGGTTTCAAAGGAATTGTGGACACGCTTGGCGGTATCGATGTTTATGCAGCTTCGACCTTTAAAGATACCTGTAGCGTGAGATCACTCGAAGATGGTATGGGGTATTGCACAATTCCAGCCGGTTATTTTCATATGGATGGAGAAACGGCTCTCTGGTACGTGCGCAGCCGCTATTCCACCAGCGACTTCGACCGCACTCGCCGTACGCAAGAAGTGATCACAGCGATTTTTCAAAAACTGATCAGCTTAAATGGGCTGAACCGGGCAGCCGAATTGTATAGCATGTTCAATTCAAGCGTGGAGACCAATATTCCCCTGAGTGAAATCATTTCGCTGCTCCCCTTAGCCAGCCAATTGGCTAATAATACATCGTCGATCCGGCGATATGCGATCGGAGCATCTGATACCTATAATTATGTTGTCCCCGGCTCCGGAGCAATGGTGTTGATTCCTGACCAAAATGCCGTCATGTCAATCATTCAGCAAGCTCTCAATTGAACACCATCCCCATAGTTGACAAGCGCCTGCGAATCATGTAAACTGTTTTATATATCTATACGAAGGATTTTCGGAGGCGCGTCGGATGAATACCCAGATTGATTCTCATATTACTTCAGAAACATTTCTGCTGCCGGCAATCAAAGACTGGCAATTTTTTCTTTCCGATCAAGGCAGATCACATTTCACAATAAAAGCATTTATCGGGGACTTAAATCTGATGGCGAGTTTTTTTGCTCCCGATACTTCAATCGGTTCAATCACCACAGCCGACATCAACCGTTTCTTGGAATGGATGCAAAAAGAGAGACCGGTGCCGTGCAGTCCCAAGAGTTTTTCCCGGCGAATCACTTCCATCAAAGCCTTCTTTCGTTGGTTGACACAATCCGGTCGCTTATCCTCTGATCCAGCCGAGAAAGTCCTGCAACAATCTGTGATCAGCCCGTTGCCAGAAGTTCTAACCAAGTCCGAACAAGAAGCAGTCCTCAAAGCCGCGGAAGATTTATTCAATGCCACAAAAGGGGATGCCAGGCCTTACACTTTATTGTTACTTTTGCTCACGACCGGAATCAAAAAAGGGGAATGTCTTGCCCTTAACATCAATCATCTGGAATTCAGTGATGCCTCTGCGCCTTATCTCTTCGTCCGGTACGCCAACAGTTCGAGCCGCTACAAAGAGCGCAAGATCGCCCTGTCAGATGCGTGGATCCAGGCTTACCGCGAATATCTCAGCCAGTACAAACCAGTCGACCAGGTATTCCCATGGTCACCCCGCCGTCTGGAATATTTACTCGAAGACCTGGGAGTGGCGGCAGCCCTGAAAAAACATCTTTCTTTCGACATGTGCCGTTGGACCTGCGCGCTGAACGATTGGATCTCCGGTGAGGATAAGGAAATCATCCGCCAGAAGTTGGGAATTTCTAAAATTCAATGGCGTGAAATCGGCAATAAGCTGAAACAACTCGCTTTGAACACCAGTAAATCATCCCTCCCGAATTAACTCGAGGCATAGGACCCGGGTCGTAGCCTCAGAAATGGGAGCAATTGAAGACCGGCGCAAGCCAACGATCCAGAGCACCTGCTCGTCCATGGATAAAACAGGCCAGCAATCCCGCGCCTTAGCCGGATAGTGGTTATTGGTAAAATAATCACCCAATTTCATTGTGTGACCGCTCATTCCAAATGGTATAAAACGCTCTCCCGTTTTACGTGTAGCGATGGTCAAAGGTGGTTTGAGCCGGTCCAGATCAAAGCAGGCAATATTTTCGTTATCATGGAACTCAATTTCGCTTCGCTTCATTACCTGTGATCTCAATTTCCAGGACTGATTCAACTGCAATTCTCCGGACCAGGAAATTACCTCCAGCAATTTTCTATCGACCAATGGCCATAGCTCTTCAAATTTCGCCTCATCGGTGAAAATTAACGCCTGGCGTTTTGGTAAGGCGGCAATGTGGACATCATCCATTATTTGCCATTCGCCATGGCGAGAGTTATCTGTCAGGAATAAGACCACCTTCTCAATTTGCTCCATGCTGATATCGCGGACATTACTTCGCAAGGTCGATAAAACCAGTCGTACCAGACGACGTTGAATAACAATGTCTAAATCAGAAAAAGCCTGTCGATCCAGTGTAAAGAACCCAGTCCCTCGATATTCGACAATTTCGGTAAGATATTTTTTTACCGAATCCTGTAAATATCGATCTTCCTCGCCGATGATCTGGGATAGCTGCCAGAGATGTTGGCTGGCGCGGGAATTATAGGTTGCCAGCTCCGGAATCAATTCGTGGCGGATCCGATTACGGAAATAAACTGTATCCGCATTGGACTCATCCTGGCAGGGAACGATTCGATACTCCTGACAATAGACTAATATTTCCTGACGCCACACACCCAACAACGGACGCACCACCGGAATATCCGCAGAAAAAGGAAGAATATAAGAACGATAACTCATCCCCTTCAAACCGCTTGCTCCAGCACCACGTAAAATGTGCATGAGCAAGGTTTCTACCTGATCATCCGCCTGGTGGGCGACAGCCAGAGCCTGCGCAGACACCTCTTTCGCGGACCGCATCAGGCAGTCATAACGCAGAATTCTAGCGCTTTCTTCAAGCGAAAGTTTGTTCTTTGATGAGAAATCGCGCACATCCACTAGATGATATAGAAATGGGACTTCCAACCGCTCGCAAAAGAGTCTGACCTGTTCAGCTTCTGCACCCGCTTCCGGCCTGATCTGATGATTCACATGGGAAGCAATAACAGAAAACCCGAGGGTCTTCAGTGAATGTAACAAACATAAGCTATCCGGTCCACCGGAAACTCCGACCAGAACCGGTTTCTCCTTCACTAGCCCACAGTACTGAGTCGCTACCCGATCGAGCATTTCTAAATCCATATGGCGATTATAGCATCAGCAAGAATTGATTATTAAGTAAATATTTACTTGCATCCATCATCTATTTATGCTAGACTTTTGTTGAATATTGTGAAGGTGAAATTATGGCAGAGAAAATATTAATCGTCGACGACGATGTCGAAACATTGCGCCTAGTTGGGCTGATGTTACAGCGTCAAGGTTATGAAATCCTTGCTGCTGATAATGGTTCGCATGCCCTTTCGATGGCAAAAAACGAGAGCCCTGACTTGATCGTCCTGGATGTAATGATGCCGGATATGGATGGGTATCAGGTCACGCAAGCATTGCGTAAAATGCCAGAAACTGCTCTCGTTCCAATTTTAATGTTCACTGCAAAAAGTCAAGTCGATGATAAAGTTGCCGGCTACGATGCAGGAGCAGACGATTACCTCACCAAACCGGTACATCCGGCTGAATTAGTTGCTCACATTAAAGCTTTACTTTCTCGTACCCGTGCGCGCCCTGTTCAGGAAAAACCAGTTCAAAAAAGTTATATGGTCGGTGTAATGGCCTGTCGGGGGGGATTGGGAGTTTCTACTTTAACCATCAATCTGGCAACCAGTTACGCACAAAATAATAAAGGCACTTCAGTCATTGCGGTAGAGCTCCGACCAGGACAAGGCACATGGGCTTATGAATTAGGATTCAATAATTCTGACAGCCTTAAATCATTGCTTATGCTCAAGCCGAATGAAATTACTCCTGATATTGTCAATAGATCGCTGGTAAACACCGGCTTTGGAGTAAAACTATTACTGGCACCCATTTTCTCGACCAACCTGGACTTCTCAACATTAACAGAATATCTTGTTGCGATAGCAAATGCATTATCCAAATTAGATGCAGTTGTTTTTCTGGATATTGGGACAAGCTTTTTGCCAGGATTTGAAAAAATTTGCCGATATCTCAACAATATCATCATTTTGACCGAACCCCAGCTAATCACAGTCAAGCGGACAAAGGTACTGACGGAACAGCTCGATTCTGCCAACCTGTCAGCGGGTAAAACTATCGACCTTGTGCTCTATAATCGCGTCCGCGTGGATATCCAGATGAACACCATGCAAATCACCGAAGAGATGGAAGGTATGCCGGTTGCTGTCATGATCCCACCATCCCCAGAATTGGCTAATCAAGCCAATCAACGCCATTTGCCAATGATCAATTTGCAGCCGGATGGTCTGGTCTCACAGCAATTTACTCGTTTGGCTGAAATCTTACACGAGCGGATCGACCAAAATAAGTAATCCCCCGATTACGAATCTTTTGTTTACATAGAACGGGCGCCGCGGCGCCCAAATTGGTGTTCCAACAAATCGACCGAGAGATGAATCATCGTCGGCCTTCCATGCGGGCAAGTCCTGGGAGATGTGCAAGTTTCCAGGTCCTGGATCAATTTTTTTTGCTCATCGGCTGATAACACTTGCCCCCCTTTTACAGCCATGCGCTTACAAATTCGGGCTGCCAAGCGAGATTCAAGTTCACCTGCCAGCGGGGTCTCATCTTCTTCGAAATCTTCAACCACCACCCGTACGGCTGCAGTAGGATCCTTTCCAGTGAAGATCTCAGGAATGGCACGAATCCGAAAAGAATGGCTGCCGAATTCCTCCACCTGAAAACCAAATTTATCCAAAACCGGCAAAGCCTCGATCATCAAGCGCTCATTCGCAGGCGGTAACTGGAAGATAATCGGTTCCAGTAAAGATTGCGAGATCATCTTTGTTTTTTGAGCAATAAATTTTTCAAAGAGGACTCGTTCATGGGCGGCGTGTTGATCGATCAGATACAAGCCATCCGGTCCTTCAGCTACCAGGTACGTCGCACCAATTTGCCCGACCCAGCGTAGCAGCGGGATAGACCCGGAAGGAAGAATCGTGGGCTGAGGTGTAGAAGTCGCTGCCCAAAAACCAGATGCGTCAGGGGAAGCAAGCTCGGACTGGTTATTCTCAATTTGTCCAGTATGGTGTTGGTCATCAAAAGGATGATTGTTCCAATCGATATTTTTCGTCGCGGATGGATCAAGTCGCCAGGTGTTCACGCTCACCTGTGGTACCGGTGAAAAAGCTAATAATGCCCTGCGCACTGCTCTTTGCAACAGTGAAAACATTTGGTCCAGGTTACGAAACCGTACTTCTGCCTTGGCTGGATGGACATTGACATCGACCTCTTCCGGTTCCAATTGCAAGAAGAGAATCGCAATTGGATAGCGGCCAACCATCAAAAAAGTCTGGTAGGCTCGCATCAGCGCCGTAGTCAGTGTGTTATCTTGTACCCAACGTCCATTAACAAAAAAGGTGATCTCCTTGCGGTTGGAGCGAGTCTGGGATATGGGACTGATAAAACCAGTTATTCTCACCGCCTCCTCAGAAAAATCGACTTCGAGAAGCTGCTTTCCCAGTTCGCTACCATATATCTGGCTCAAGACCTCTCGCCTATTGCCATTACCACTGGTGTTTAAAGCAGTCTTCTCTTCCTGTACCAAATGAAAAGAACAATCTGGATAAGCCAAAGCATAACGGCTCACTAATACATCAATTTGCTGGCGTTCAGTCTGGTCACGTTTGAGAAATTTCAGGCGGGCCGGAGTGTTATAAAACAGGTCCTTCACCTGGACGACTGTCCCAGTTGGAATTCCCAATTGTTCGACTGAGCGAACTTTTCCCCCATCGATCGTAATGCGTCCCCCCTGTGCTTGCGATAACGTACGTGAAGTCAAAGAAAAATGGGAAACCGAAGCGATAGAGGCGAGCGCTTCTCCGCGAAACCCCAAGGTACGAATATGAAAAAGGTCATCTGCACGGTTTAACTTACTGGTAGCGTGCCGTGCGACCGCAAGCTCGAGCTCAGATGTCGAAATGCCTGCCCCATCATCACTGATTTCGATCAAACGCTGCCCTGCCTGTACGATCTGAATATCAATCCGGTGGGCGCCAGCATCTATGGCATTTTCCAATAATTCTTTAACTACTGATGCGGGGCGTTCAACCACTTCACCAGCAGCTATTTGCGAGGCAACCTCGTCGGCCAAAACGTGAATACTCATGATCGTAAATTATAACTTACCTTCAATTTCTCCAGACCAGAAAAAAAGGTATACTTCACGCATGGTTTTTAAAGTCCTCTTTTTCGATCTTGACGATACCCTTTATCCATCCACTTCTGGTATTTGGGGAGCCCTGCAAAAACGGATCGAGTTGTACATGACCGACGTCATGAAATTCTCGGCCGAAATCGTCCCTGGTTTGCGCAAAGAGTTATTTCTAAAACACGGAACCACCCTACGCGGCCTGCAACGTGAATATCAGGTCGACACACAAGAATTTCTCGACTTCGTCCATGACATTCCGCTGGGAAACTACCTGAAACCTGATCCACGCTTACAAAAAACATTATCTCTTTATCCTCAACGGAAAGTCATCTTTACCAACGCGGATACCAACCATGCCAACCGGGTAATTGTTACCCTGGGATTAGAAGGGTGTTTTGACCAGATCATCGATATCCGGGATATTTACCCGTACTGCAAACCTCAAATCGAGGCTTTCCAAAAAGCGTTGCAATTAGCCGGAGTCGAAGATCCAGAAGAATGCATCATGATAGACGATGCTCCGCGAAACCTGCTGGCAGCCAAGACATTGGGTTTGTTCACCATCCAAATTGGCACGGAAAGTTGTCAACCAGAGATCGATGCTTCCATCTCCTCTTTGATGGAGCTTCCAAGAGTTTTTCCCATATTACAACTTTGAACTATTCATTGAGGTTTTCGAAAATTTGTAATAATATTTAATCTTTCATATTTGATTAACGATTGCATGGTATCGTGAATGGATTGTAAATGAAAGAGTATGCGCAGGAGAGAAAATGAATAAAACTGGTCGAAATATCATCGTAATATTCTTAGCTTTGTTTTTATTAGCCGGTGCTTTTTCGGGAGGTCTGCTTGTAGGTTGGCTGGTCCCGTCAAAAACACCCCTTGAAAGTTCTTTACAATTGAACCTCGCAGCTACTTCCACTCCAAACAGTGAGAGCAGTACTTCGCAAAGCGTTACCCAACTCTTTGCCCCATTCTGGGAAACCTGGAAAATTGTCCATGACCAATACGTTGATCAACCCGTCGACGATGTCAAACTCATGCAAGGTGCCATTGATGGTATGTTGGCTTCATTGGGCGACATACACACAGCTTATATGACCCCTGATGAATATCAACAAGCCACAGCTCCCCTGTCGGGTGAATATGAAGGAATTGGTGCTTACGTAGATGCCTCAGGAAAATACCTGACCATTGTCAGCCCGATGCCAAATTCTCCTGCAGAACAGGCCGGCTTGAAACCAGGCGATGAAATCACGGCAGTAGATGGAAAGGATGTGACCGGAACCGATCCCAACATCGTTTTGAAATCGGTATTGGGTCCCGCCGGGACTGTAGTGGACTTAACCATCCTTCGCCCCAACCCAGAATCCACCTTCGATGTAAAAATCACTCGTGCCACGATCACAATAGATGCAGTTTCAGGCAAAATGCTGGACAACAACATCGCTTATATCCTCCTTCCCACCTTTGGTGAGAACACGGCAGATCAGTTGAAAGCCACACTGACCACATTGATGGCCCAAAATCCCAAAGGGATCATCCTCGATTTGCGCGATAATGGTGGAGGATACTTGAATACAGCCATCGAAGTGGTCTCGCAATTCATAGACAGTGGCGTCGTGATGTACGAACAGGAAGGTGACGGAACAACGAATACCTATAACGCCACTCCAGGCGGCCTGGCTACCAAGATCCCTCTGGTCGTGCTGGTTAACGGCGGCACCGCATCAGCTTCCGAAATCACCGCCGGCGCCATTCAGGATTATAAGCGCGGCGTTTTGGTCGGCGTCACCACCTATGGAAAAGGCTCTGTACAAAATTGGATCGCTTTGGATAATAATCAAGGAGCAGTTCGGGTAACGGTTGCCCGTTGGCTCACCCCCAATAAACGACAGATCAATGGCGTTGGTCTCACTCCAGATTATGTCATCGATTATACGGATGACCAGATCAAGAACGGCGTCCCTGATCCTCAACTGGCAAAAGCCGAAGAAATCATTCTGTCACAGAAATAACCTGTGTTATGATTGGATAGAGAAAAATTGTCAGACATTTTAACGATATATTAATTGACAGTATTTCATGCAAAGGGTATAATCCCCTTTCGCTGATATTTGAACCTGGGAGAGGCAAGTTATGGACTCGAATGTTGTGGCGGATACAGACCGCGCAATGGAAATACGACCAAAAATGCAATTAAGCGGTACAGTTTCAAAAATTAAACTGGCGGGAGCAGTTGTAGACGTTGGGTTGAATAAACCCGGCGTATTACACATTTCACAAATCATCTCACCAGATAACCAACAAATCAAAAGGGTCGAGGATGTATTAAAAGAAGGCCAGCAGATCGATGTCTGGGTGAAAAAAATTGTCCGCAAGGAAGACGAAGAACGCGTTGAATTAACGATGATCCATCCTCTTGACCTCGAGTGGCGCGATCTAAAAGTCGGCAATTCCGTAAAAGGCAAAGTCGTCCGCCTCGAAAAATTTGGTGCTTTCGTTGAAATTGGTGCTGAACGCCCTGGACTCATTCATATCAGCGAAATGGCTCATGGTTACGTTAAACAACCTTCTGATGTCGTCAAGGAAGGTGATGAAGTAGAAGTACAGATCATCGATGTCAACCGCCGTAAAAAACAGATCAAATTGAGCATGAAAGCTTTACAGCCCGAACCTGTTCCTGAAGTAAAAGAAAAACCAAAAGCTTTTCCCCAACCAAAATCTGATGCAGCACCCAGACGCGAAAAGAAAGTGGTTCGCAAACCACGGCGCAAAGGCGATGAAGATAACACTGCCCTCATCGAATCCATCAATGAACCCCCGGCCGAAAATGAACCTACCTTCATGGAAATCGCCATGCGCGAGGCCATGGAGAAAGCCAAGGATCGTAAAAAGAAAGCGGATGACCGGAAGACAAAGGCGGTCTCCAAAGAGCAAGAAGAACTTCTCTCCCGCACTCTGGAAAACAAAGTTCAAACCAACTAAGTTCTCTAAAACCATCCCTTAAACAGGGATGGTTTTCATTTTCCTGCCCATTTAACTGTGATAAACTATTTTAGTTGATCGATCCTTAGGATTAATTATGCGAGTTATGTGTCAGCAAAAGAGTCAAGTTTTCGCCACCCTGTGAGGAGGCGCCGGTCAAACGGCCCTCCTCACTTCTCTTAATCGTTTAAGGAGCGATGTATGACAGCCAAATATATCTTCTTTACCGGCGGTGTGGTCAGTTCGGTGGGCAAAGGCGTAACTGCTGCTGCCATCGGTCGCCTTTTAAAGCAAAGAGGGTTCAAGGTTGCCGTCCAAAAATTGGACCCCTATATCAATGTCGACCCTGGAACGATGAGCCCTTACCAACACGGGGAGGTGTTCGTCCTTGATGATGGGGCTGAAACCGATCTTGACCTGGGACATTACGAACGTTTTATCGATATCCGATTGAACAAGGTGTGCAATGTTACGACCGGCCAGGTTTATGCCGAGGTGATTGGGGCCGAGCGGCGCGGAGATTTCCTGGGCGGTACGATTCAGGTCATCCCGCACATCACCAACGAGATCAAACGCCGGATCAGCCTGGTCGCCAAAACCACAGGGGCTGAGATCGTTCTGGTGGAGGTGGGCGGCACCGTAGGAGACATCGAAAGTCTGCCATTCATCGAAGCGCTGAGGCAATTGCGCTCCGATCTGGGGCGTGAGAACACTTTCTACGTGCACGTCACCTGGCTACCCTTCATCGGCGCCACCGAAGAACTCAAGACCAAACCGACACAACATTCCGTACGCGAGCTACGGTCTTACGGAATTTCACCCGACATGATCGTCGCCCGTAGCGACCAACCCGTCGATGACAGCCTGCGGGAGAAAATCGCCCAGTTCTGCGACGTCGAAAAGCGGGCAGTGATCCCGATGGTGACAGAACCGATCCTTTATGAAATTCCGCTGTTACTCGAAAAGGCCAAAGTTGGAGACTACCTGATGGAACGGCTGAATTTGAGCGAACCCCACAAACCCGATTGGACCGCCTGGGAAAAGCTAGTCAGAGAGACCAGGCAGGAAAAACCCAAAGTGTCGGTGGCACTCGTCGGAAAATATGTCGAACTCCACGATGCTTACATCAGCGTCCGGGAATCCTTAAAGCACGCGGCGCTAGCCCTGGGCGTCGAACTGGATCTCAAATGGGTGCATTCTGCCGACCTGGAAAAAGGGCGCTGCCAAGAGATTCTGGAAGAAGTCAACGGTATCGTCGTGCCCGGTGGGTTTGGCAGCCGTGGAATCGAAGGGAAAATCCTAGCAGCCCATTTCGCGCGCATCAATCAGGTTCCCTACCTTGGATTATGCCTGGGGATGCAAATGATGGTGATCGAGTTTGGGCGGGATGTGCTCGAAACCGAGGACGTCAATTCATCAGAATTCGACCGCTCCACCGCCAACCCGGTCATCGACCTGATGCCCGATCAGCGCGGCATCTCCGAAATGGGCGGCACGATGCGGCTGGGACACTATCCGTGCAAACTTACGCCCGGCACGACGGCGGCGCGGGCCTACGGCGCCGATTGGGTGACCGAACGGCACCGCCATCGTTTTGAGTTCAACA
>Ga0182011_10001808_pt1 | contig 18568 bp, 20 predicted proteins | sample 711E1DmetaG_FD_120481 | JGI IMG/M metagenome (GOLD analysis project Ga0182011, IMG submission 120481) | Permafrost microbial communities from Stordalen Mire, Sweden - 711E1D metaG | ecosystem: Environmental > Terrestrial > Soil > Wetlands > Permafrost | place: Sweden: Stordalen | collected... | reverse complement strand
GCCAAAGTAACCATGAGAAGATCCTATGGCTTTCGCACCTTCCATATCCTGGAACTCGCGCTCTATCACTCACTTGGCAAACTACCTGAGCCGGAGCTTACCCATGAATTCTTCTGACGAATCAGTATTTCAATACCGTACAGACTGAGGCGCAGATGGGTCCGCCAATATTGAACGTAGCGGCAACATTGGCGCCCTTTACCTGCAAGGGTTTTGGGACCTTGCCAAGCAATTGCCACGCGCACCATCCGAGCATCGCGACGCCGGTTGCGCCTATGGGATGGCCTTTCGCAATGAGTCCGCCCGAAGTATTGATGCCACATTCGCCATCGACACTGGCTTTTCCGTCGACCCAATACTGCGCGCCTTTACCGTACTCCGCTTTGCCCAAAACTTCCGTGCCAAGCGCTCCCATGACCGTGAAACAATCATGGATCTCGGCGACCTTTACATCATCCGGCCTGACCCCGGCCATTTCGTAAGCGCTTTTCATGGCCTTGATCGCGCCCGCGGGGCGCAGCACATCGCGGCCGGACTTTTTGAGGGGGTCGGTCGCCTGCGCGTACCCGGCAATTTCGACGGAGTCTTTTTTGGCGACGCCGAGCTTTGCCAATCCTTCCTCTGTAGCCAAAATGAGTGCGGCATACCCGTCGCTGATCTGGGAACAATCGTAGGTCTTGAGCGGGAGTCCATCGACGATGTAGCGATTAATGCCACCAATCTGCATCGCCTGCTCGACCGTAAGTTCGACGTTGCGCATCTGCGCGTACTCGTTGTGGCGCGCGTTGGCGTACTCCGCGACAGCGATCTGCGCAAGGTGTCTTTCGGGAATGCCATGTACCTTCAGATAGCACTCCATCACTTCCGCAAACAGGTGGGGGAAGATGTATACCTTGCCTTCGCGTTCCGCGGGATGCGAGAAATATCCCAGGGCCTGGCCGACGAGCTTGCCATCCATCTTGCCTTCGGCATCGCGCATTTTTTCGTAGCCGATGGCAATGCCGGTATCGCCCCATCCGATTTGCAGTTTCTGGATGACGGAGAGGACGGCCTGGCCGCCGGAAGCGCAGGCATTTTCGACCGATTCGATGGGCTTGCCGGCGAGACCCGGAATATCCGCCACGAGGCCCGCGAGCAGCCCTTGCTGGTTAAGGGAGATGTTGCAGATGGCGCCCACGGAGCCAACATCGATCGCGGCGGGTTCCACTTTGATCTCCGCGCAAACTTCTGTAACGGCGCGGCGAAGAATCTCCGGTACCGACATGCCCATGAGCTTCCCGAATTTCGATTGATGATAGGCGGCGATGTAAATGCGCTTCATAAAGCACCTCTCACTATGACTTCCGTTCCAGCGAAGCAGAATGGTTTTCGCCGGCGGTCCCAAGCCTGAAATCCCGCAGGCGGTCCTGGAGCTTGCGCTTCAGGACCTTACCATAGTCGAGGGATCCCTCTTCCTCCTTAGGGGGTCGGAGCGGCGCCTGTCCCGACCCGGTCGGGAGCTCCGACGTATAGGCGCCCCAAATAGCAAAAACTCCCCAAGCTCCCTCTTCCTTCCTGATGCTCGTCTCGCCTCCCCTCCCGCCTCTCTCCCCCGCTGTCATCCCGCCTGCCCTGAGCGGAGTCGAAGGGACCGGAGCGGCCCGATTTTTTCTTCCGCGCCGAATTATGGCGCGTTGGGCCGCAGAGTGGAGGGATCTCTCTTCCTGCTTGGTGATCGCCCCGCCTCCCATCCCAATTCGGGAAGGCACTGTTGCCACCGGAGTAACCCCCTCCCCCCGCCAGTTTTTGTGAAGCATGTCAAAACAAACGGGATACGGGCGCGAGAGTGCGCAAGTATGTGAAAACAGGGGAGTTAGAAACTCACTGTTTTGATTTGCAAAGCCTTTGTTTTGATATGGATGCGCACTGTGGGCGCAGAGGGTGAGTGTGCTGGGGATCTGCGGAGCGCGGGCGGGCCTGTGCCGAGTATTCACGACGCATTATACTGCACTATTTACCAACTGTCAATAGACATTGTGAGGTACTAGAGTCGAAACTGGTACGAGGGGAAGCGTGGAGAACACTTTGGCACTTCAGGTGCTCCCAATTTCCGCTGTAGTATGGGAGAGGAGCAGTTCATGGGTAGGTACCTGAAGGGTGACCACGTCAAAATCGAAGTCACCGACGAACTGTCGGGAGAAAGCGAATGGGTGTGGATCTTAGTCGATCACAGTGACGACGGGCAGCAGTTGGTCTTCGGTCAACTAGATTCAGAACCAATCGTGGCGACGGAAATGCGCAAAGGCCAGTCCCTTGCCGTGAGCTACGAGCAGGTTCGCGACCACAAACGATTTGAATAGCTGGGCTGGAGCACCCTTCGTAAGTTAGCAAGACGTGCGTGCACCACCCAAAGTCCTTCCTCTCCTCACCCTGCCGGAACCCACCAGTTACGTCTTGGGGTATCAGAGATCGTCTGTAGAAACGTCCCTTTTGAAGACTTCACGAAGAAGGACCTTCAGGCGAAACTTGATGGCATAAGCGTCGTTGGGCGACTGCGCGTAGCGGTCAAATTCGATCAGGTCATAATTCGCCCTCGTGAGACCTTGTTCCGCCTTCTCCCGGTTCAGCTCGCGCAGTTTGTCAAAATCGGCCAGGCGTTTTCTTGTGATCGTCTGTACCCACCCTTGCTCGTGTGCCACGCGAAACAGATGATAGTAGAGCAGTACGATGCCAACCTGGCGAAGCAGGGGGTCCTTTTGTATGAACACCCCTGCCATTTGCGTAACATTGTCTTGGGCCAACTTCAAAAACGAGGGCATTTTGCCTCGCGATTGCCCTGCGAAGTTTTCAACAAACCTGTCCAAGTAAGCTTTTTTTGTATCGACGACTTTGCCGTCGTTTTCCGCGTACAAGAACTTCGTGGCAAGATCGAAGTGTCGATAACGCTTGTTCGGAAAGGGTATGTTCCCTGTGAAGAAAGACTCGCTAGCCAATTTCCGGATCGCGCCTGGCAATGGTCCACCATAGGCGTTCCTTTTCTCGGGAGCGGTGAGAGGAGCGGACTCGTTAAGCCGTGAAAACATCTCCTCGATCATTTCCAACTCGTCCGTCTCAATACAAACAGTAGTGAGTTGGAAACTGTCGAATTGAACTTTGAGGTCGGGATATGCCTTGCCTAGCTCCGCATAGGTCATATTCCCCGCTTTCACCTTCGAGCCCTTGAAGAACTCGAAATCCTCCGCAAGAGCCATCTTTCCGTCCACGAAGGACCACATTGTTTCAAGCCGCTGCTTCCCATCAATTATCGCGTAGTCGTAGCTCTTGGCGCCCCGTTTTACGGGCTCGTGGAACTTGTGCAAATAGAGCTTTGGGACATCGAACTCGTTGAGGATAGTGTCAATTAGAAGCTGTCGCTTGTCCATCGTCCAGATATCGCTCAGCCTCTGGTATTCGGGGTCCAGCAGGATCCTATCCCGCATTCGATAAAGGCTCCAAACGGTGCAATTCCTGAGATCTGTGATTTCGAATTTCATCCGAGTATTTCCCTGGTTAAGTCTGCCACTCTATCAAGTTCGGGGAATAGGGTTAGCGCCGAAATCCCGAGAACCGCGAGTTCCTTGAGAATCTTTCCCTTGGCGGCCCCTGGAACTATCCATCTCCAGACGTGCTTGCCTTCCCCAATATCTTCGATCGGTGTGTGGAGACGGTGGTTGATTGTGAAAGTGCCGAGTTGGGCGGCCATTCGCGGAGTATTCCGCGGTCCAACGATTGCCACTGGGTACAGTTCCGCGGGATTTTCTCGAACGCGGCTTGGGAGGTAACTTTCGAGGACTTTATCTCGCCCGAAGGCCGGAATTTCGGGCTCGAATTCAAATTTGAGCTTCGCTTCTCTGTTCAGGGCAACCGGATCGAGACACCAGACGGCGCCTGAAGCGCCCAAGTGTTCTTCCTCGTGCACCGCGAAATAGAGGGCCGCGAGCGGGCTTTCGCTCCAGTCTAGCAAACGGGTGAAGGCGCGATGATGCTGCATCAGAAAAATCCACTCCCATTCTTCCCGTGGCTGAGTGTCGAGGTGTGGTGCAGCGTTTTGCATAAACCGTTTGATCAGGGCGTTTTCGGCCTGGAGATGGGCAGCATCGCGGGCCAACGAGGGAACCAGCTTCCATACCTGTCGCGCTTGCCCACGAAACCACAAAATTCGTCTCGGCTTTGTCTGGTGCTTCAGCGCACTGAGCATTCCGGCCACTGAGCTTATTGTGCGATCTTTGTAGCGCATTGGTACTGGAGCAAACTGTCGCTCTCACGACACTGGCCGCATCTCCTCTAGGAAATCCACTCAAAAGGCTCGGCTACTCCTCACTCTTCCTCGTCTTCTTTCTCTTCTTCTTCCCCGACAACGGCTTCGGCTGGTGTAAGAACTGGTACCTTCTTCCCAGCAAAGAAATCAGCAATTAGCTCTACGATCTTTTCCTTGGACATTGGATTGGGGGGAAGTCCCTTTGCGAGACTGCGGCCCGGATGTATCGTGTCCCACTTGGACCGTACCTGTTTCTTTCTTCCTTTTCCGGGGGTGTGGATGCCAAACCCCTCGACAAGGACATTCCATGGAGGCTGGAATCGCTCGATAAGAAGCGCTTCGCCAAGAGGTATCCAGATGTCGTCGCACACAAGGTACCGACACAAAAAATCTTCAACGTCCAGGTTTTTCGATTCCTGTATGGATTTTGCATGCTCCCTGAGTCTTTTGAACAGCGCGTTACGCGGGTCGGCTCCGAGGCCAAACCCGCCCTTTCTTGCGCCAGGTGGCACGGCCTTACCGACGTAGATCGGTGACGTTGGATCTTTTCCCTGGTTCTTTTCAGCAATGCGCGCGTAGGGTGCAAAACCACCGACATAGTAGATGGCATAGATGCCAGCGCCGTCGAATTTCTCTTCGGAAGGCAGGAAACTTACTGGTCTTTTCAACATTGCCTCGGCGAGGCTTTTGGCCAGATTCAGTTTGTCTAGCGGATTGAAGGGGGCATCCGGCATGGATGTGGTGGCTCAGTTGCGCGTTAGGGTAGCCTTAAGCTTTTCTGCGATGGCTTCACCGAGCAGAACTGGAACAGCGTTCCCGATTTGGCGCATGCTTTCCGTCCACGAATTCGGGAAGACGAACGAATCCGGGAAGGTTTGTAAACGGGCACTCTCCCGTATGGTGAAGTATCGAACGGATCCATCAGGTAGCGCCAGCATATTTTCGCCGCCCGGCACCCCATGCACTCCTGCCTTGAGCGTTTTGGCGGGCTCGTCAAGCGGACTTCCAGTGTGGCCGACATAACTTCTGGCTCCCTTAATTTGAAAATGAGTTAGGCCTGGCTCGTCGGGAGTGCGCTCAGGCTGAGGTTTCGGTAGATCATTGATCGCGTCCCGCACTGTTTTCCAAGGCTTGAGTGCCGGTGGAATCAGCCGGTGCTTAAGCGCCTTAATTCGTTCACGCAATTCCGCATTGAGCTCTGGCCTCCGCTTTGATGGAACTCTGTGCCTGTCCCAGTACTCGCCAGAGTAGTATTGCTCCCAGAGTAGGGAGTCTGGTGAGTGGGTGGCGGAAGGGAACGACCACTCTACACCCAGGTCGGCGCGAATCGCGACTATAAAGAGTCGTTCACGTTTCTGGGGCACCCCGTAATCAGCCGCGTTCAGGATGCGATGAACAACCCTGTAGTAGAGGTCGTCGCGCTTTCCCTTGGTGTGGTATCGCTCCAGTCTGGAGAGATGGTCAAACCACTGTTCTTCTTTTCTTCGGCATATTCCTGGGTAGGTCAGCATTAACTCGATGTAGCTGAAGTACTTCGCGAACGATGGCCGCCGCAGTCCGCGTACGTTTTCAATGATCACGGCCTGCGGCTTCAGACGCCGAATGACATCGATTGTCTCCGGAAAGAGGTTGCGCTCATCCGAGTGACCCCTGTGTTTGCCGCCGATGGAAAAGGGCTGGCAAGGAACACCCGCAGCGAGTAACTCAATCCCTTCGGGCAGCGAATCGAAATCGAATTGGCGCACGTCACAGTTGAAAAGCGGCCAGCTATGAACTTCTTCAACTCTGCGCCTCTTGTTTTCCTGAATCGTGAGGCATGAGTCCTCGTCAACTTCCACAAGGGCGAGATGTTTAAAACCCGCCCGGCTGATACCGAGCGCGAGTCCACCCGCGCCCGTGTACAGCTCAACGCTTTGCATTATTCCCCTCCAAGAATCTTTTCATCCTCTTTGCAAGAGAAGTGGGGTCCTTGAGCTGACACTCCCATACTACGCTCACGCCCCAGTCGTCTCGGCGCAACCGAGCGACATTTCTCAAATCGCGTCGTCGATTTTCCGTCAGCTTGGGGATCCAAAAACGGAGCCTCGATTTTGGCAATCGTGCGAGCGCACATCCCGGATGACGGTGCCAAAAACAACCATGCACGAAGATGACCTTTCTGAGCTTCGGAAAGACGAGATCGGGTTTGCCAGGCAGGTCGGAGACATGCAGGCGAAATCTGTGTCCACATGAACTGGCTATTCTCCTGACTAGGAGCTCCGGTTTAGTGTCTTTGCTACGAACAAGCGCCATTCGCCTGCTGCGCTCTGTCCGTGTGAGCGTGTCCATTGCCAGCCGTCCAGCGGATGGTATCGCACGCCGCTGCGCGCCAACAACTTCAAGCGAGCTACCCTGTGGGAAAAGTACACTGCTGAAGCCCGCAGGGCAAGGAAAATATTCGCTTTTTCATCGCCGTAGCTACTTCTAGAAGGGGACGCTGCTCTTGTGCCATTTCGGGTCGTCCCGCAACCCCATCCGGGACGCAAACATCGCGTCCTCCAGAAAACGGCGGACGTAAAAGGCGCGTCCTCCAGAAAACGGCGGACGTAAAAGGCGCGTCCTCCAGAAAACGGCGGACGTAAAAGGCGCGTCCTCCAGAAAACGGCGGACGCGGAGTCCTTGTACTCGCGGAAATTCTGGCGACTCTCGCAGCCTGACCCCCTTTAGGGACCCCTGTTCCAGAATCTCGGGCTTACTCGGTCGCCAAAGAGCTGCGGACCTTGGCGTAACCCGGTTTGATGACGGAGTAGATGAGATCGCAGCGCTGGTCGTAGGGCAGGAAGGCGCTCTTCATCGCGTTGATGGTGATCTTTTCAAAGTCCTCCAGGGAAAGGCCCAAGGTATCCGCCGCAGCCTCGAATTCCTTGGTCATGGTGGTGTCGCTCATCAAGCGGTTGTCGGTGTTCAGGGTGACGCGAAATTTTGCTTGATAGAAAATCTTAAAGGGATGTTCAGACACGCTGCGTGCGGCCCCCGTATGGACGTTGCTGATCAGGCAGATCTCCAGGGGAATCCGTTTGTCGAGGACGTACTGCGCGATGTCGCCTAATTTCACGGCCTTGCCGTCCACGACGGCGATATCATCGATTAAGCGGGTACCGTGTCCGATGCGGTGCGCTCCGCAATATTGAATGGCCTGCCAAATCGATTCTTTTCCAAATCCCTCGCCGGCATGAATCGTGATGTTGAAATTCTGCCGTTGAATATAGTGAAACGCATCCACGTGCTTTTTGGGAGGATAACCGCCCTCCTCACCCGCCAGATCGAATCCCACAACTCCCCGCTCGCGAAAGTCAACGGCGAGTTCGGCCATTTCCAGCGACACGTCCATATTGCGCATCGCACAAATGATTAGCCCGCAAGAAACTCCAAAATCCGTTCGGCCCCGCTCCAGGCCCTTTAGCACGGCGGAGACCACCTGCTGGTGGGTTAATCCTCGCTGGGTGTGAAAAACCGGAGCAAAGCGAGACTCAAAATAGACCACGCCGTCGCGGTGCAGGTCTTCCGCCTGTTCGTAAGCCACTCGTTCGAGCGCCTCTTCGGTCTGCATCACAGCGATTGTGTGCGCGAAGCCCTCCAGGTACTTTGGCAGACTCCCTTGGTTGGCCCCCTGGTGGAACCAGCGCGCCAGCGCTTCCGGAACTTCCGTGGGGAGCTGGTCGTATTCGGCGCTTCTTGCCAACTCAATTACCGTTTTCGGCCGCAACACGCCGTCCAGGTGTTCGTGCAACAGCACCTTGGGGAGACTCTTAAGTAGTTCGTGATCCAGCTTCATGGAGGCCTGCGCTTGCGTCATATTCCGGATGTGGCTCCGATCTTCTCTTTCTTTGCCCATTCGGGGAGTAAGTGCCGCTACGATATAGGCTCTACTGAGCATGTACAAGGGGCTTCTAACTCGACGATGAAGAATTGTCGCATTAAACTATCGCTGCGAAGCTGCGGAAATACTGCTCGAGCTCCTCTTGGCGCCCAGTTATCTCATTGGTCATCAGAAACGCGGGCCCGTACGAGAAGCGGTAAGAATACAGCGGTGGATTTCCGCGCACGATTGACTCAGGAGAAAACATGACCTCGACGCCAGACTACCGTTCCATGCTCGCCGTTGCCCTCGCGGAAGCGCGCCTGGGCCTGAAGGAAGGCGGCATACCCATCGGTGCGGCTATTTTCGACGAGACAGGCAAGCTGATCGGCGCGGGGCACAACCGCCGGGTGCAGCAAGGCGATCCGTCGGTGCACGGAGAGACCGACGCGTTCCGAAACGCGGGCCGGCAAAGAAGCTATCGCAAGCTGACCATGGCGACGACGCTCTCGCCCTGCTGGTATTGCAGCGGTTTGGTGCGCCAGTTTGCATTCGGCACAGTGGTGGTCGGGGAAAGCAGGAACTTTCAGGGCGGGATCGAGTGGTTGCGTTCCCTGGGAGTGCGGGTGGTCGATCTCGACTCGCAGGAATGCGTTTCGCTGCTGGCCGATTATATTCGCGCGAATCCAGCCGTCTGGAATGAAGATATCGGCGAGGAATAGGCCAGCGAAAAAGCGCAGCCGCCTGTTCAGTGGAAATGTCCGAACACATGCTATAGTCTGCGTGATTTCAAGAACGGACAGACAACTCATGGATTCTCATTCCCGCAAAGTGGTGCAAGAAAACCGCGATTACACGATGTTCTCCTGGTCCGTCCAGGGAGCCTCGATCCCGGTTCACATGAAACGCGGCCAGGGCGTTTGGTTCTGGGACGGTGACGACAATCGCTGGCTGGACTTCAGCTCGCAGCTCATCAACTTAAACGTCGGCCACCAGCACCCCAAAATGCTGGAAGCCATCAAAAAACAGGTCGACGAACTCTGCTTCGCCGGACCGGGGTTCGCTACGGAGCCGCGGGGCCTGCTCGGCAAGAAGCTTGCCGAAGTCACCGGCCTCGCAAAAGCCTTCTTCACATTGGGCGGCGCCGAAGCCAACGAAAACGCCATGAAAATCGCCAAGCTCTTCACCGGCCGCGACAAAATCATCACGCGCTATCGTTCCTATCATGGCGCCACCATGGGATCAATGACCGCTTCCGGCGATCCGCGGCGCTGGCCCGTCGAGCCGGGCATTCCGGGCATCGTTCGCGTTTTCGATCCCTACTGTTATCGCTGTCCGTTCGGACAAAAAGTGGAAACATGCCATCGCGAATGTGTCTTGCATATCGAAGAAGTCATCCAGATGGAAGGCCCAGACACGATTGCCGCGATTCTCGTGGAAGGCATCACCGGCTCCAACGGTTTGCTTGTTCCTCCCGACGATTACTATCCCAAACTCCGCGCCCTCTGCGATAAATACGGCATCCTGCTGATTGACGACGAAGTCATGAGCGGATTCGGCCGCACCGGCAAATGGCTCGCCACGCAACATTACGGTATTCGCCCGGATATCGTGAGTTGCGCCAAGGGCCTGACCAGCGGCTACCTTCCCCTCGGCGCCGTGATTGTTTCCGATGCCATCGCCAGGCACTTTGAGACGAACATGCTCTGGGCCGGACTCACCTACAGCGGCCACCCCGTTTGTTGCGCCGCTGCCGTCGCCAATCTCAATCTCTACGAAGAAGAGCACATCTTCGCCAACGTTGAGCGACAAGGGCGTTATCTCGCCTCGCGCTTCGAAGCCATGAAGCAGAAGTATCGCTGCGTCGGCGACGTGCGCCACATTGGCCTCTTTAGCGTCCTGGAACTCGTGAAAGACAAATCCACGCGCGAGCCTTTGGCGCCATTCAACGGCAATAGCCCGGAGATGATCAAGCTCGCCGGCCACTTGAAGAGCAAGCATCTCTATGCGTTCAGCCGCTTCAATATGTTGTGGGTTTGCCCGCCTCTCATCATCAAGGAAGAGGAGCTCCGCCAGGGGCTGGACATCGTGGAGGAAGGATTAGCCTTAGTGGATGCCGCGTTATCTCCGGCTTCCAGTGCACAACCCGCAACAGTTCTGGCGCAAAAGTAGGACCTTCGCAACGCATGGGGCACACTCGCTGTGGAGAACCACAAAAACTGGGCCGGTGCTGACGATGGCGGTCACGAACCTCTCGCAGAAGCAGATCCCTGAGTCGGCAGTCTCCCCATCCACTCGCGCAATTCTGGAAGTTGCCATCATGGTTGGCGCGCCTGCTAATTAGAATCTTGAAAAGTAATTTAGCGGGCAAAATAAGCCATGCAATGGCTGCCGTCTACGACGTGTGCAGGCGGCGGGCAACGACAAAGCAATAGTGGAAGCCGGAAGTGATCACCAGCGCGGCCACCGTGTACCCCAGATAGTGCGCCAGAAGGCTGGCGCGATCATTGGCATACGCCGCGGCCAGCACGGTGAAAAACAACAGCGCAATCTCAAAAAACGTGGTGGACTTGCCAAGCAGGCTCGGCGGAAACGGCCGGTAGCCCTGGATCACAAGAATGACGGCGGCGACGACAAGCATCAGTACATCGCGGCTCAGCACAAAAATCGCCAGCCACCAGGGAATCTTCTTTTCCATCGCCAGCGCCACAAACGAGGAAGAGAGCAGCAGCTTATCGGCAATGGGATCGAGATAGGCGCCCAGGGCCGATTTTTGATCGAGCCGGCGCGCCAGCAGCCCGTCCACGGCATCGGTAAGCGCCGCGCACACCAGCACCAGCAGCGCCCACCGGTATTCCTCATACAGAATGAGGATCAGGAAAAACGGCAGAAAACCGAGGCGCAAAAAAGTGATCTGATTGGGTACCGTCCAGATGCGGCCTTTCATTGGCTGCCAGAATAGCGCAGATCAGGCGAACTGGGCGAGATAATCGGTCAGCGTGCGGCCGATCTTGCGCTCAAAGATCTCGGCCATGGAGGGAATCGAGCCCGACGGCTCGTCGAGCGAGATGCGCTCGATGCGCGTCATCGGGAAAAACACCGTGGGCAGGCCGACGCGCTCCGCATCCAGTTGGTTGATCTGGCTGACGAAATGATCGAAGGAGTTGAGATCGATGCCGCGGATGGTCACTCCGCTGGGATTGATATCGAGGAGGATGCCCCAGATTTTTTCTTTGGGCGAGTGCAGGCTAATGATGACAATGGAGTCGGGTTTCATGAGTTTGTGGTCCCTGGGAGATCGTCTTTAGTTTACCCCAGCGCGCTCAGATCGGCATCGGCGCGGGGCCTGCGAGCGGCAGGAGCAACTTTGGCTCCGTGAGCGACTGCACCCGCTCGAGGGTGGCGTCGGGAGCGAGCTCGCGCAGGAGCAGGCCTGCGGGCGTGACGTCAATGAAGGCGAGTTCCGTCACGATGTGATCCACCACTTCAACGCCGGTTAGCGGCAGCGTGCATTTCTTCAGGATTTTGGGTTTGTTGTCGCGCGTGGCGTGCTCCATGGCGATGAACACGCGCTTCGCGCCCGCCACCAGGTCCATCGCGCCGCCCATGCCCTTCAACATTTTTCCGGGGATGGCCCAGTTCGCAAGATTTCCCTTTTCATCCACCTGAAGCGCGCCGAGAACGGTAAGATCGATGTGGCCGCCACGAATCATGGCGAAGGAATCGGCGGAAGAAAAATAGCAGGTACCGGGTATTTCGGTGACGGTTTCCTTGCCGGCGTTGACGAGGTCGGCGTCAACTTCGGACTCGAGGGGATACGGGCCCACGCCGAGCATGCCGTTTTCCGATTGCAGGATGACATCCATGCCCTTCGGAACATAGTTGGCGACGAGCGTAGGAACACCGATACCCAAATTGACGTAGTAGCCATCGCGAAGTTCCTGCGCGATTCGCCGTGCGATGCGTTCGCGTTTTTGGTCGTCGGTCAGTGGCATAGGAAGTTCACAGTCTATAGCTTACAGTTCACAGCCAAAGCAAATCTGACCGGTCTGAAGACCGGCCACTACAATTCTCGCACGGTGCGCTGCTCGATGCGTTTTTCGAAGTGCGTGCCCTGAAAAATGGCATCGACATAAATGCCCGGCGTGTGCACGAAATCGGGATCAATTTGCCCGGGCTCCACAAGTACTTCCACCTCCCCGACAACGAAGTCAGCGGCCGTTGCCATCATGGGGTTGAGATTGCGAGCCGTCTTGCGATAGACGAGATTGCCCCAGCGATCGCCTTTCCACGCTTTCACGAACGCGAAATCGGCACGCAAGGCGCGTTCCAGGACGTACATGCGGCCGGCAAATTCTCGGGTCTCCTTGCCCTCGGCCACCACCGTCCCGAAGCCAGTGGGAGTGTAAAACGCGGGAATGCCCGCGCCACCCGCCCGCAGGCGTTCGGAGAGCGTCCCCTGAGGATTCAACTCCAGTTCGAGTTCGCCGTTGAGCGCGAGCTGCTCGAACAGCTTATTTCCCCCGATATATGTGGAGATCATCTTCTTGACCTGGCGAGTCTGCAGCAGGAGGCCGACGCCGCAGTCTTCCACGCCACCGTTGTTGCTGACGATGGTGAGGTTCCGCGTACCTTTGCGGCGCACCGCGGCGATCAGGTTTTCGGGTATACCGCAAAGCCCGAAGCCACCGATAAGGATGGTCATGCCATCGCGAAGATTGGCGATGGCGACGTCCGGGGATGCGATGCGTTTGTCCACTTCCCACTTTCTCCGTGATGAGTGAAGACACCGCGAAAAGTGTACTCTAGTTCGCCAAGAATACAGAACTGGGAGCCTGACCGCAAAAGTGAATCTACACCCACTTTGGATCGCTTTCACTCTCTAACCTTGAGGCCACATTCTACACGGTGCTATCTTCGGTCCTACGGAAACAATCGTTTTGTTCGCAGGGCCAAACGAGCAAGAGTCTGAGGAGGGGCCATGAAAGTAGCCTATCTTGACATCGAAACGAACTACATCGGGCAATTCAAAAGCGATGATGACCGATTCTTCCGCGACTCCAGGAATCACCTGATCACGGTTCTCGGTGTCAGGCTGTTGGACAAAGATAGCGATGTGTTTGTGCAGCTCTTCGATAAGGAGGTTACGAAAGCGAACTTGGCCAAGGCTCTCGAGGGCATTACGAAAATCGTGACTTACAACGGCCGCTCCATCCCCGATCCCCTCAAGAAAAGAGTGGGTTTTGACTTTCCCGTCATAGCCGCGCAGCTGGGTATCGTCTTGGACAAGGAGTATCAACATCTCGATCTCTGCCCGGAATGTTGGAAACGCAACTTGTATGGCGGCCTCAAAAAGGTAGAGCAAAAGCTGGGGCTGCGGCGGCAATTCCCGGACCGGGAAGGCGCCTGGGCCATGGAAACGTTCCGCGCTTATGTGAAAACGGGCGACGAAAAGCTGCGCAGCGAGTTGCTCGCCTACAACCGCGAAGACGTCTTCATGCTGCGCGAACTCGAACTCAAACTGGCAAAGCTTTAGCGAGAACTTACAGGGCGGCTACGGCTACAGGCTGCGGAGAAGTTTGTAGAGTTCGTTGGCGGCGTCGAAATCGGCTTCGAGTTCGCGGGAGCCGAGGCGTTCGCGGAGATCATCGAGGCGGCGGGCGAAGAGATCGAGCGCCACAGAGAGCACTTCGCGATTGGTGAGCACGATATCGCGCCAAGTGCTGTACGAGCTCCCCGCAAGACGCAGCGAATCGCGCAAGCCCGGCCCCGCCAGCGTGATGGGCAGGCCGTTCTCGTCCAGGCGATCGTAGAGAAACGACGCCAGCGCCACGGCAGCGAGTTGCGGGAGATGCGAGGCGAGGCCGACGGCGTAGTCATGCTGCTTTGCGCCGAGCCACACCGGGCGCGCGCCCATTTTCCCTAGAATTTTCACGAAGGCGGCCACGCGCGGATCGCGGCTCTCCCCGGAATCGCTCGTCAGCGCGTAAGTGGCGTTGCGGAAAAGGTCCGCGTCCGCGTGCTCGAAGCCGGAGAGTTCGCGGCCGGCCATGGGATGCCCGCCGAGAAAGTACGGTCCACCTTCCTGGGGGAAGAGTTCCGCAGCGGCTTGCGTGATGCGCTGCTTGGTGCTGGAAGCGTCCGTGACCAACGCGTGCGACGCCGCGTGCCGCGCAATTTCCGGCAGCAGATCGAGCGTAGCGCCGATGGGCAGCGCGATGTAGATAAGATCGGCGGCGCGCAGTGCGGGTTCGAGCGAATCGGAAAAGGCTTCGTTGAGCGCGCCACTTTTTTGCGCCTGCTGCACCACGTCGGCGCGATCCCAGCCGGCGATGTACAGGTCCGGCGCATATTTGCGCAGCGCCAGGGCGAAGGAGCCGCCGATCAGGCCGGTGCCGAGAATGGTGACGCGCTGGATCAGGTGTGGGGACATGGCAAGGACAAGTTTACAGTGGACAGTTTAAAGTTCACAGTCGGAGAAGAAATAGAGATATTGGCGCGAAGGCGCGGAACAAATGGAGAAGGAAAGCACGGCGGTTTTTCTCTAAATGCGGCGCCGAATCTAATCATTCCAGCCATGGAGGTTCAGACCAGGCGGCGGCCGACGGCGGGCGCAATGATGCGTAACTCGCCCATGAGCTGCGCAAAATTCGTGGGATAGAGCGACTGCGCGCCATCGGAGAGCGCGTGGTCGGGATCGTTGTGCACTTCGATCAGCAAGCCGTCCGCGCCCGCAGCGACGGCGGCGCGGGCCATCGGCGGCACTTTGTCGCGGCGTCCGGTGCCGTGAGAAGGATCGGCAAAGATTGGCAGGTGCGACAGCTTCTGAATCACGGGAATCGCGGCGATATCCAGGGTGTTGCGCGTGGCCGTCTCAAAGGTGCGAATGCCGCGCTCGCAAAGTACGACGTTGTAATTTCCGCCGCTCAGGATGTACTCCGCGCTCAGCAACCACTCTTCCATGGTGGCGGACATGCCGCGCTTCAGCAGCACCGGCTTCTGGACCTCACCGAGGGCGCGCAAAAGAAAATAGTTCTGCATGTTGCGCGCGCCGACCTGGAAGATGTCCACGTACGCGCCCATCATCTGGATTTGCGAAGGATCCATGACCTCGCTGACGACGAAAAGGTTGAACTTGTCCGCGGCCTCGCGAATCAGCTCCAGTCCCTTTTCGCCCATGCCCTGGAAGGCGTACGGCGAAGTGCGCGGCTTAAAGGCGCCCGCGCGCAAAATCTTGGCGCCCGCCTTGGATACGGATTCCGCGATGGAGAGGATTTGCTCGCGCGATTCCACGGAGCACGGACCCGCCGCGACAATGATTTCGTTCCCGCCGATTTTCACGCCGCGGCCCAGATCAATGATCGTGCCCTGCGGCTTGAACTGGCGGCTGGCCAGCTTGAACGGCTGGGTGATGCGCACGACCTCGCGCACGCCTTCGAGCAGCTCGAAATCGCGATGATCGAAATCGCGGTGGACGCCCACGGCGCCGAGAACGGTATGAGAAGCGCCCGTCGAGCGATGCACGTCAAAGCCGCTGGCGATCACGCGGTCGATGACGTGCTGGATCTGCTCGTCGGTGGCTCCTTCATGCATGATGATGACCATGATGGTTAGGCCTCAGTTCCTGTGATTCGGGAAGTACAACATAAAATCGGACGCGCCGGCATCATTTGGGTTCCTCGTCGGAAGATTGCTCGCCGTGCATGGCCAGGCGCTCGGCGGAACGCGCTTCGTCAATGATGCGCTCAAAGAGGCGGCGAATCGCGGCGTCGGTGAGCGGCCCTTTGTTTTCGCTTTCGGCGTTCGCAAGCACTTCGCTTTCGCGATCGGGCTGGTAGAGCGGGATGTTCGATTCCTGCTTGATGCGGCCAATTTCCAGGGCGCATTGCGAGCGCTCGTTGAGCAACTCGACGAGTTTCTTGTCAATTTCATCGATGCGGCGCCGCCAGTCGGATAGATTCATGGCGTGGCCTCGCGGATCGATCGAAGAGGGATCCCTCGACCCCGGCGAAGCGCACGGGGCGCACAAAACGCGCTGCGCGACTCGGCGCGCCAAACTGCAGCGCGCAAGAAAAAACCGGGTCGCTCCGCTCGGGATGACAATCTGGAGGTCGGGCTCAAGGCCAGTGAGGTCATGGCGTAGCCTCGCGGCGGGAGAGGCCGCGGCGCGCGGCTTCCTTGAGCGCGCGAACGCGTGCGCGCAGAGCTGTGGCCGCCGCCTCGGGCGAAGCTGCCTTCTCAATTTCGGAAACCAGCGCGGAGCCGACTACCGCGGCGTCCGCGAGCCCGCCGAGAACGGAAACGTGGCCCGGCAGCGAAATCCCGAAACCCACCGCAATGGGAAGTTGCGTGAAGCTGCGCGCGCGGCGCAAGAGCGCGGGCAAATCGTCGGGCAGCGCGTCCTTCGCGCCGGTCACGCCGGTGCGCGAAATCACGTAGAGAAATCCGGAGGAACACGCGGCGATTTTCACGAGGCGTTCGTCCGTGGAAGTGGGCGCGGCCAGGAAGATAGTGTCCAGGTGATGCGCCTGCAGGATGCGGCGATACTCCGCCGATTCTTCCGGCGTGAGATCGGTGACGAGAACTCCGTCGGCGCCGGCTTCCGCGGCCGCGGCGGCGAATCTTTCCAGGCCCATCTGGAGAATGGGGTTAAAGTAGCTGAAGAGCACCAGCGGCACCTGGCTGGATTGGCGAATTTGCCGCACGAGCGCAAGCACGCCGGCAAGGGTTGTGCCGGACTTCAAAGCGCGTTCAGAAGCGCGCTGAATCGTGGGGCCATCGGCGAGCGGATCGCTGAAGGGCACGCCGAGTTCGATGACATCGGCGCCCGCTTCGGCCAGCGCCAGAGCGTAGTCGCACGTGGCATGCAAAGTGGGATCACCCGCGGTGATGTACGCAACGATGCCGAGTTCGCCGGTGGCGCGGAGTTCCGCGAAATGCTTGGCGATGCGAGTTGTGAGAGGGACGGTCATTTAGTGCTACTTCGCCGGGTACGACGGGCAATCACTTGATGAAAGCATATAAAAATGGCGCCGAACGAACACGGCATCAAGTCAATTTACCGAGCAGCCGGGTGTATGTGTCCATGTCCTTATCGCCGCGGCCGGAAAGATTGAGGATGACGAGATCGCTCGGCTTGAACTGCGGCAGGCGCTCGATGAGTCCGGCGATGGCGTGCGCGGATTCCAGCGCGGGGATAATGCCCTCGGTGCGCGAAAGAAGCTGAGCGGCTTCGAGAGCGGCCTGATCGGAAACGGCGGCGTATTCGGCGCGATGCTGATCGGCAAGCCAGGCGTGTTCCGGGCCAACGGCGGGATAATCGAGGCCGGCGGAAATAGAATGGGTCGCGGCGATTTGGCCGTCTTCGTTTTGCAGCACGTACGTGTAGGTGCCCTGGAGCACGCCGGGGCGTGCGCCCGTGAAACCCTGATGTGCGGCAAGACGCGCGGCGTGTTCGCCGAGGCCGTTGCCACGGCCGCCTGCTTCAATGCCCACAAGTTTCACATCGGCGTCTTTCAGGAATTCGTAGAACAACCCGATGGAGTTGGAGCCGCCGCCGACGCAGGCGTAGAGATGCGTGGGCAGGCGTTTTTCGGCTTCCAGAATTTGCGCGCGCGCTTCACGGCCGATCACCGCCTGGAAATCGCGCACCATCGTGGGATAGGGGTGCGCGCCCAGAACCGAGCCCAGCAGATAGTGCGAAGTGCGCACATTGGTGACCCAATCGCGCATGGCTTCGTTGATGGCGTCCTTCAACGTGCGGCTGCCGGATTCCACGCCAATCACTTCCGCGCCCAGCATGCGCATGCGCGCGACATTGAGCGCCTGCCGCGCCATGTCTTCCGTGCCCATGTATACGGTGCATTGCAGGCCGAGGTGCGCGGCCACGGTGGCGGAGGCCACGCCATGCTGCCCTGCGCCCGTTTCCGCAATGATGCGCGGCTTGCCCATCTTCACCGCGAGGAGCCCCTGGCCGATGGCGTTGTTGATTTTGTGCGCGCCGGTGTGCAGCAGGTCTTCACGCTTCAGGTAGATGCGCGGGCCGCCGAGTTTTGCAGTGAGGCGCGCCGCAAACTGCAGCGGCGTGGGGCGCCCAGCAAAGTTTTTCAGCAAGTCTTGAAGCCGCGCCTGAAACGCAGGATCGGCTTTGGCGAGTTCGTAGACGCGCTCGAGCTCAAACAGCGGCACCATCAACGTTTCCGGCACATAGCGGCCGCCGTAGGGGCCGAAACGTCCGGGCGTGGTGGCGGGAATGGTGAGTTGGGTGCTCATGGGTTGAACGAGTATTGTACAGCGAGACGGGATGGGAACGGAGCCGGATGGTCGCGTCATGTCTTAGCTCCATAATTCTGTCACCCCTTAACGGCAACGTGAAAATGTCACCCTATGAGACAGGAGACATTCACGTTGAGTCAGAAGGAACTGCAGCGAGTGAGCGTAATTACTGCTTGCGT
>Ga0182011_10001806_pt1 | contig 18582 bp, 16 predicted proteins | sample 711E1DmetaG_FD_120481 | JGI IMG/M metagenome (GOLD analysis project Ga0182011, IMG submission 120481) | Permafrost microbial communities from Stordalen Mire, Sweden - 711E1D metaG | ecosystem: Environmental > Terrestrial > Soil > Wetlands > Permafrost | place: Sweden: Stordalen | collected... | reverse complement strand
TCTGGAAATGGACGGGAATCTTGTCCGCCATGTCCGCCAGCCGCCGCGTATCCGAAACGAGTTCGGCCATGGAAGGCGAAAGCGTGGCAATGTCGACCCCGAGGATTCTCGCCAGATCGTCCCGGACCGCCGCCCCAAACAGGCGCTCGGCGGCGTGCAGCTGGTTGCTGTCCTTGATGGCTTCGGCGAGGCCGTTGAGGAGGGGGAGAAGGTCATTGGCGGTCTTCTTGGCGGCGACCGCAATCAATTCCTCGGCGAGCTGGATGCGGCGGCGCGCCGAGCGAGTATTATTGAATTGCTCGATAATCTCGTCCTCAGCCGATACCGGCTCGTCGCGGAGCACGTAGCATTCGGTCTTCTTGGCGGGAACGGCGATCCGCGGGTCCTTCGCCACCAGTTTCTTGGTGGCAGACCACCATTTCTTGAATCGCTCCTCCCCCAGCACCTGCTGCAGGATGATCTCAAGATCAATTGCCGTGGTGGCCTTATTGGGAAAGGCCGCGAGGGTCTCGACGATCAACTGGACTGGTTTTTCGTCGATCAGCTGGGCGATCTTTTCCGGCTCGATCTCCTTCCGCACGAGAAGGTGTTTGGGCGGCAACACGTCGAGCGTGCCGATGCAGAACGTCGGATCCATCCGGTGCTTTGCCTTACCCTTGAAGTCGATCACCAATTTCTGGTCCGCTTCATCGTACTCCTGGATCTGACCGAAACCCCAGCTCCGGTGGACGCAATAGGCACCTGGTTCCATGGCTTCGAGTCTGGCCTTGGACGGCTTGAGCGACGGGTTTTTGGCGATGAGCGCGTGAACGGCTTCGGAATTCATAATGGCGATAGAGCAGGCGTGTAAACGATGAGTTGAGTCGAGAATGGGATGGATTGTCAAACTGTGTATCTTAACATGGCAGAAATGAGGTCCTTGCCGATGCAAACTTTGAGCCCTGCGTGGATCCGGTCGGTCGGGCTGCTCGAGCGCTGGTTGGGACAACGCGTGCGGCTGGACAGCTTGCTGGAGGAGGGCGGGCGAAATGGGCCCGTTCCGGGTGGTCGCGCGGCGAGGGTGCAGGGTGGGAAGGGAGCCGCGCCAGCGGAGCCTGTCGATTCGGCGGCAGGGGGAGTGGCGATTGCGGAGGGGCGGGATCGGGCCCGTTGTCAGCATCTGCTATTTGGGACGGTTCGGAACCTTGGGAGGCTGGAGGCGGAGCTTGGGAGCCTGGTTTCGCGCAAGCCGCGGGCGCGTCTGCAGGCGGTGTTGCTCATATCAGGCTATGAATTGCTCGAAGCGGGTGCGGCGCCGGCCGAGGAGGGGAAGGAGGCGAGAATTGTTCACCATGCGGTCGCGCAGGCGAAGCAGTTGCTCAGTCCGGCAGAAGTGCGATTGGTCAACGCGGTGCTTCGCCAATTGGCCCGCGCTCCTGGTCTTCACGGGGCGCCTCCGTCGAATGCTGCCGGCGCACCGGAACTGGCGCGGTTCTACTCTCATCCCGAATGGCTGGTGCAGCGCTGGCTGGCGCAATTTGGAAGCGATGCCACCCGTCAACTTTTGCACTGGAATCAGATGCCTCCGCCGGTCTATGCCCGCTGGCGGGGGCGACCCGGCGGAGTGATGCCCCAATCGCAATCCGGGCTGGGCGGAGGAGAATCCCGCGTGTCGGGCGCCGCCGCCGCCACGTCAGACCGGGGTGCTGAAATCGAACCGCCCGGGTTTCTCCAGCCGGCTCCGTGGCCCGGATTCTATGTCGTGCCCGCAGGCCATTGGGCGGAGATCGAACGTCTGCTGGCCGAAGGGTCACTCTACCTGCAGGATCCCGCGACGGCGATGGCACCGGGCTTGCTCGACCCCAAAGGTGGAGAAACGGTCCTCGATCTTTGTGCTGCGCCAGGCGGCAAGAGCCTCCTATTGGCGGATCTATTGGAGCGGCAGTCGAACCAGGCCGGCCTTGGCGCTGCGATTGGCCGGTTGGTGGCCATCGACCTGCCCGACCCTCGCCGGATCAATCGTCTCAAGGAGAATCTGGCCAAGGCGCGAACGACCGAAGTCGTGCTCGTCCAAGCCGACGTGCTCCAACTATCCCCGCGGCTGCTCAAGGAACACCATCTTTCGTCGGGGTTTTCCGCAATCTTGCTCGACGTTCCGTGCTCCAATACCGGGGTCATGCGCCACCGGGTGGATGTAAAATGGAGGCTGCGCGAGTCCGATATCGCGAAGCATGCCGGACAACAGCTGGCGTTGCTGGGGGCGGCGGCGCGGCTTTTGACACCCGGTGGACGGCTGGTCTACAGCACGTGCAGCCTGGAGCAGGAAGAAAACGAAGGGGTCGTGGAGGCTTTTCTGCGCTCAAACTGCGGACGGTTTACGCTGGAACAAACCCGGAGCAGCCGGCCATGGGAGAACGGCTGCGACGGCGCTGGCGCCTTCCTTCTCCGCAGCAGTCCGTAGGACTCCAGATCACCGGGCTCTGTTTTTCCGCATCTTTGCAAATTGTAGGAGGCGAGCTTGCTCGCGATCTGGAGGCGCGAATCGCCTGCTTCGTTGCGCTTCGCGATGGAGGGCGCTGCGCCGTCAGCGCCGCTCGGGAATTGGGCGGCGACAGCGCGCCGCCCTCCAGATTTCGGCAATTCTCGAACAGCCTCTAGGGCACCAGGTCGAAGACGGGCAGCGTCACCTGCTGCTCATCGTTGCCGCTGATGAACGTATAGGTGACCCGTGCGGCCGTCCGAATCAGCTCCGAATAGCGTTGGTAGGGCCACGCGGCCACCGGCTCATCGTTAATGCGCGTGCAGAGGTCGCCCGGCTGAACGCCCAGTTGGTCGGCGGCGGAGCCGGCGACGACTGCCGCCACGCGCCAGTAGGCCGGAATCTTGGTGAAGCTCAGCCCGGTGCTGCGCGCGGGAGCACTATGAATAGGGTCGTAGTTGGACCGGAAGAAAGTCACCTGATTCCGCTTTTGGTCGAAGGTGACGGTGAAATTGCGGAGCAGGCCGCCGCCGATGGAGGACAGCTCGTCCGTGACGTTGACAATGGGATTCTCGAAGACGTAGGCGCCAATGGTGAGCGGCTGGGCCAGACGTCCGGTCATCCCGATGCGGTCGCCGGCCAGGGTGGCCATGAGCACTCCCGGCTTCGGACCGGAGAGGAAGGTGGGATGAAGCCCGACCGTGTTCAGGCTTAGCGGCGCGTCGCTCCCGGAGTCGACCAATGCGACCAACGACTCGGCGCCGAGCTGGATGGGAATGAGCGGGGTGTTCTGTTCGTTGTTGAACGGGATGGTGACGCCGGGTTGCGCAGTGGGCACGCCGTAGGGGGTGATGATGATCTGTGACTGGAGGTAGTCGAGGGTCAGCAGCGTCTGGCGGAACAACGGGAAGCCGAGCACTCCGTCGATCCGAACGCCAAGGTGGTTGGACAAATCGGTGAGATCGTGGGTGAGCGCCCGAACCCCTTCAAAGCGCGCCGAGCCCAGCTGCAGGCGTTTTAAAATGACCGGGTTGAGCAGCTTCACTTCGCCGTTGGCGCCGCGCACCCGCATCGGCGTCTGGTTGGCCGGGGTGCTGCCGCCGAAGCGTTTCACCAAGTCGGGGGTCACCAGCGTGACCGACGAGCCGGTATCGACAATGAAGTGATAAGAGCTGTGTTTGTCGACCGGGGTCTCGATGACGAGGAAGTTCGACACGAGGGTGGCGGGCAGGACGGTTTGCGCCGACTCCATGCTGGTGTGGCGCGGAGGCAAATGGAAGGTGGCGCAGCCCGCGAGCACCAGCCAGGCGAGACCCAGAATGACCAGCGCTGGAAGACGGACACCAGCGATGTGGGCCAGCGGGCGGGAATGAGCGGACGGTGCTTGTGGCTCCATGGGAGGCTGCCAGCCTATTTTTTTGGCTGGGGCAGACGCAGGCCGACACCGATCGGGACGAGGAGAAAAATGCCGGTAAGGGCATAGAGGAATGGCCCTCCCATCCACCAATAAATCAGACAGGCCGTCAGCGGGGCAAGACCGCGTGCCAGCGAACCGAGGGAGCGGAAAACACCGAGCATGCGCCCCTGTTGCTCGGCAAGGCTGTAGAGCGAGACCAGGGCGGAAATGGCGGGATTGACCAGGCCGGAGCCGGCGCCAAGCAACAGCAGACCCGCATAGAGCCACCCGATGGTGGGCGCGAAACCCGTGATCAACATGCCGGCTGCCGTGAGAATCAACCCGGCCAGCAGCACGCGCTTCTCGCCAAAGCGCGGTACGGCGTAGCGCACAATGCCGCCCTGAGTCAGGATCAAGACCACGCCGAGAAACACAAAGATCTTGAACATCGAGGTCGGCGTGTAACCGAACCGTTCGGCGGCGAGGAACGTCAGGGAAAACTCCATGCCGCTGAAGGCGAGCGTGAAGATGAAGTAGAGCCAGTCGGCGCGACGGGTCGGTCCCGCCTCGAGCGCGAGCAGCGCGTGCAGCGGATGGCGGATGCGTTCGTCCGCGCTCGCGCGATGCTGCGGATCCAGCGTCTCCCGGAAGCGAAAGGCGATCCAGGCGAGGTTTAACAGGCTCAGACCGAACGCGACCAGCGCGGCGGTGGAGAAGGGATTGACCCCCCACGCAGCAAGTTGCGGATGATGCGCGATCGGATTGTACAGCGCGGCGATGCTGCCGAGCGCCGGGCCGAACATGAACCCGAGCCCGAAGGCGATGCCAACCAGCGCCATGCCCTTGGCGCGATTCGCCCGACTGGTGACGTCGGCCACGGCCGCCGTCGCCACCGACAGGTTGCCGGCAAAGCCGCCGCCGATCAGGCGGGAGACCACGAAGAGCACGAACGATCCGCTGAGAATCCACAACAGGTAGCTGAAGGCCGTGCCCGCCACCGTCACAAGCAACACGCGACGACGGCCGATCCGGTCGGACAGAGATCCCCAGACCGGCGCAAACAGGAACTGCAGGAATCCGTACAGCGAGCCCAACAATCCGCCGAACAAAACCTCCCGGTAGTTGCCATGCGATCCGGTCAACCGGGCGAGCGCATCGATCTGGGCCAAAAGCCAGCCGAGGAACCCGCCGCTCCCGTCCACCTGGAGATAATGACTGAGCAACGCAGGGAAGAGCGGGAAAATGATCGAAAAGCCCAGCAGATCGATGAAGATCGCGAGAAAAATAGCGCCGAGCGAAGGGGGCTTCGACGCGGGTGCGGTGGCGGCAGAAGTCATGGATTGAGAAAGGCCCATGCTAACGGCGATGCCGCCGGGTGCAACCGAAGTCTCTCCGCGCCCAACGGTTTTTGGAAGAACACGGTTTCTCTGGTCGTCGACGTCCGGGACCCGGCGGCGCTACTGATCGAGCGAACGGTCCTCCAGGTGGAACTTGTGCAACGCGCGGTGCACGGCCGGCGCAAGCAGGATGCCCACGGTGGTCAGAAAGGCGACGCCGCTGAAGAGAGCGTAGCATCCAGCGAAGAGTCTGCCCCCGACGGTCGTGAGTGGCGCGACGGGACCCATGCCCGCAAGAATCATCGCAGCGTTGAGGAAGGAGTCGAGCCAGCCGAGCCCTTCGAGGCCATGGTAGCCGGCCATGCCGAGGCCGAGGCACACCAGGAGGACGCTGCCCGCCAGCAGCGCATGGCGGATCAGGCGGCGGAAGTATTCGTGGCGCGGCAGGAGCCGATCGTGGCGACGTTCAAACACGGCAGAATGCTGCTACAGTTTGTACGGCAGCGGGAATCGCGCCATGAAACTGATGACCCGCGCCTTCACGGCCCCGACCACCGCGTCCTGCTGCGGGGTGCCGATTGCGCGGAGCACGGAATCGATGTGGCCGGCGATTTCGTCCATATCCGAGTCCACCAGGCCGCGCGTGGTTACTGCGGGCGTGCCGAGCCGGAGTCCGGAGGCCTGAAAGGGCGAGCGGGTCTCGAACGGCACGGTGTTCTTGTTGCAGGTGATGTTGGCCAGATCCAGCGTCTCCTGCGCCTTCTTGGCGGTGAGCTCGGGCAGATTGGCGCGGAGGTCGACGAGGAAAAGATGATTGTCGGTGCCGCCGGAGACGATCTTGTAGCCTCGCGTCGCCATGGCTGCGGCAAAGGCCTGCGCATTTCGGATGATCTGCGCCGCGTAGGTCTTGAACTCGGGCTTGAGGCATTCACCGAAGCACACGGCCTTGGCCGCGATGACATGCATGAGCGGGCCGCCCTGACCACCGGGGAAGACGGCGGAATCGAGCGCCTTGGCGTGCGCCGCCTTGCAGAGGACAAGACCGCCCCGCGGTCCCCGCAGGGTCTTGTGGGTGGTGGTCGTGACAAAATCGGCGTGTGGCACCGGGGAAGGATGAACGCCGGCCACGACCAACCCGGCAATGTGCGCGATGTCGGCGAAGAGGAACGCGCCGACGCCGCGGGCGATCTCGCCCATGCGGGCGAAGTCGATCGTGCGCGAGTAGGCGCTGGCGCCCACGGTGATCATCTTGGGCTTTTCCCGCTGCGCCGTCTCCGCGAGCTGGTCATAGTCAATCAGGCCGTTGTCCTCGCGCACGCCATACTGGCAGAACTGGTAAAGCTTGCCCGAGAAATTGGCGGGATTGCCGTGGGTCAGGTGGCCGCCATGGCTCAGATTCATGCCCAGCACCTTGTCCCCGGGCTGCAGCACGGCCGAGTAGACGGCGGAGTTGGCCTGGGAGCCGGAGTGCGGCTGCACGTTCGCATGTTCGGCGCCGAAGAGCAGCTTGGCGCGTTCGATGGCCAGCACCTCAACCTTGTCGACCTGCTCGCAACCGCCGTACCAGCGCCGGGCGGGATAACCTTCCGCGTATTTGTTGGTCAGCACGCTGCCCTGGGCCTCGAGCACGGCCGGATAGGTGAAATTCTCGGAGGCAATCAGCTCGATGTGATTCTGCTGGCGGGCGAATTCGCCGGCGATGGCGGCGTAGACTTCGGGATCGAGCTGACGGAGGGGGGTGGCGTTGAGCGACATGAGGGAAGGAGTTACGAGGACGGCGGGGCGATGGCAATGGTCTTGAGAATGCTGACAATACTTGGCACTGCCTCGACGAGACTGTCGCGGCAGGATTCGTACACGCTGAGCGGCCCACCATAGGGATCATCGACCTCGGGATCCACCGGAGGAGGCAGGAACTGACGGAACAAGTAGAGGTGTTCCGGCACCGGATCGAACTGCAGCTGGACCATCGCGCGATGGGACTCGGTCATGCAGAGGACGATCAAGGCGTCATCCAGCAAACGCTGGGTCAGCGGCTGGCTGACATGGTCCTTCAGGTCGATGCCCACCTTTTTCATCGCGATGACGGCATTGCCAGAGATGGGATCTCCGCGGCGCGCGGCGATGCCGGCGGAAACGACGGGAAACGATTTGAGCGGCTCGCCCTGTCCGGCGAGAAAGTGCTGGAGAAGTCCGGCCGCCATGGGACTGCGGCAGATGTTCGCCGTACAAATGATAAGGATGTGGCCCCGACCAGACATTCGCGAAGACGGTGAATAAGCAGGTGCTGCCGGTGCTTGTCGAGGGCAGAAAAAACAATGCCTGGCAGCGCTTAGTTGGGCGGCAGTTTGCCGAGCGCCAGCAGGGCGCGATGAACTTGCACGGCGCGCAGCAGCACCACGTCGGTTGGCTCGGCCGGAGGGCTGGCGGCGGCAGCCGGGTGGTCGGGCGTCACCGGCGGAGCAGCGGCGGCCCTGGCTTCTGTGGCGGCGGGAGATTCGGCCCGCTCGTGCAGGAGTGCGGCTTCGTCAAATCTCTGCTTGGCGAGTTTCTCGCTGAGGAGCGTCTCAATCGGGACCCCGGAATCGAGGGCGTCATAAGCGCGGCGGTCGTCCTCGGGCGTGACTGCCACCGCGATGTCGGGCGGTATCCCCGGAGCTGGAACTCCCAGGGTGAGAAGGCCGGGCGCGACCAGGCGCAGCGCCACGACTGCGGTCTCAGGCGTCGCCGGTCCCACGAGGACGAAAAGCGGCTCCGCCCGCGCACGCGCCGGCAGTCCGGGGCCCGCAGCGCGCGTCCCTTCCTCGACCGCATAACGGAGGTCGACGATCAACGCCGGCGACGGCCAAACGGTGGCGACTTGCGCAAGATCGGCGGGCAGATGGTGCAGCCGAACGTAGGTCAGCTTTTGGCCGAGATCGAGCGGCGCGGCCACGGCAAGACTCAAGATCGAAAACGAAAGACCGAAGACAAGCAGCAGACCGCGGACCGGCGAAAAAGGGAGGGAAGGGGTCATTGCCGGTTCAACTGTCGTGCGCCAATGTCGCGGCGGAAATATTTCGAGGCGAACTGAAGCCCGGCGCACACCGAATAAGCCCGGTCGGCGGCGACGCGCAGCGACCTGGCGGACGCGCAGATTCCCAGCACACGGCCGCCGGCGGAGACGAGCTGGTGCCGGCTGTCGAGTGCGGTGCCAGCGTGGGCCACCCACGTCTCCGGTGGAAGCACCGACGGCAGGGTGATGGGCTCTCCCTTGTGGTAATGCCCCGGATAGCCTCGTGCCGCGACGACAATGCACACGGCATAGTCCGGCTTCACGTCGAGTTTGATTTCGTGCAAGCGGCCTTGGGTCGCAGCCCACATCAGGGCCAACGGATCCGTGGCGAGGCGCGGTAGGATCACCTGCGTTTCCGGATCGCCGAAGCGCGTGTTGTACTCGAGCACCTGGGGACCCTCCGCCGTCAGCATCAGGCCGATGAAAAGTGTGCCCCGGAAGTCAATCCCTTCAGCCGCGATGGCGTCGACTGAGGGGCGGCAGATTTCGCGGTCGATGCGGGCCAGCAGATCGGGAGTGACGACCTCGGCCGGCGAATAAGTCCCCATGCCGCCCGTGTTGGGTCCGGTGTCGTTGTCCCCGACGCGCTTATGGTCTTGCGCGATGGGCAGCGTTAGGTAATCGCGACCCGAGACGATCAGGTGGACCGACGTCTCCTCGCCGAACAGGCAGTCCTCGATCAGCACCCGGCGTCCGCTTTCTCCAAAAAGGCCGCCTTCGAGCATGTCTCGGACGGCTGACTCGGCCTCGGCGACGGTCTGTGCCACGATCACGCCCTTCCCAGCGGCCAGGCCATCCGCTTTCACCACGATCGGAACCGGACGCGTGCGGAGATAGTTCAGCGCCGGAACCACTTCGGTGAATATGGCGGCAGGCGCGGTTGGAATCCGGTATTTCTGGAGGAGTTGCTTGGTGAAGATCTTGGAGGCTTCGAGCCGGGCGCCATCCCGCTTGGGGCCGTAGGCAGGAATGCCGGCCGCGACGAGGGCGTCGACGAGTCCGAGCGAGAGGGGAACCTCGGGGCCGACGATCGCATATTCGATCTGTTCACGCTTTGCCAGCGCGACGATCGCAGCCAAGTCATCGGCCAACACCGGGAAGCAGGGCGCTTCCAGGGCGATGCCACCGTTGCCAGGTGCTGCGATAACCCGAGGATGGGTCGGGGAGGCGAGGCAGGCTTTGACCAAGGCGTGTTCACGTCCGCCAGAGCCGACGACGAGGATGCGAGCGGGAAGGGGCATGGCAAGGAGAGGGAGGAAAACTGGCGGCTCGAAGATGAGCGGCTCGCGCCGGCCGGCGCAAGCCTGACGGATTGAAAGCAAGAAAGCGAATAATGGCTGGCAGACTTCCGCTCCGCCGCGATCATTCAGTTGAATCTGTAGGGCGGGGTCGCCGAACCCCGCCATTCCTCCGGAGACGAGGCGGGGTTCGGCGACCCCGCCCTAGTGCGTCCACGAAACCATGAACTCAGAATGTGAAAGTCATTATCATCCCGGAGGCAGAGACCGGGATGCAGTCGAGGGCAACTGCGTCGCAGCAATGCGGGGTGGGGAGCAGCCGGAGACGGAAGATTAGTCCCAAATACCAGTGAACTCGATTCGGCATGCCAAACGGATCCGTCGCAGGCGGGAATGAACCCGCTCATCAATCGAGACGGGGCGGCGAGAATGGCATCCCGTGCGCGGCCGCGACCGCCTGGCAGGTGACCTTGCCTCCCTGGATGTTGATTCCGCCCGCCAAGGCCGGCTGCAGCCGGCAGGCTTCGGCCACGCCATGGTCGGCCAGCAGTTCGACGTACCGATGGGTGACGTTGGTGAGAGCCTGGGTGGCGGTGCGGGAATAGGCGCCGGGCATGTTGGCGACACAATAATGGGTGACGCCCTCCTCGACAAAGACGGGGTGATCGTGGGTGGTCGGATGCGAGGTCTCGGCGCAGCCGCCCTGGTCGATCGCGATGTCGACGAGCACACTGCCCGGCCGCATGCAGCGCAGCATTTCCCGGTTGATCAAACGTGGCGCCTTCGCGCCCGGCACCAGCACCGCGCCGATCAGCAGGTCGACGGACGGAAGCAGATCCATGAGGTGCGACTCGCTGGAGTACAGCGTGTGCGAGGTGTGGAGGGTGATATCGAGAAACCGCATCCGCTCGAGATCGACCTCCAGGATGGTGACATCCGCGCCCAAGCCGATGGCCATGCGGGCCGCATTGATGCCGGAAACACCGCCACCGAGCACCACGACCTTGCCCGGCAGGACGCCGGGCACGCCGCCCAGCAGCGTCCCGCTGCCGCCGTGATGCTTGGCGAGGAAATAACCGCCGACGAGGATGGACATGCGCCCGGCAATCTCACTCATCGGTTCGAGGAGCGGCAGCCGGCGGTTGACCTCGATGGTTTCGTAGGCGATGCCGGTGATGCCGGATTTCAGCAGCGCCTCGGTCAACGTCCGGTCGGCGGCGAGGTGCAGATAAGTGAAGAGAATCTGGCCCGGGCGCAGCAGGGGGTATTCCTCCGGCAGCGGCTCCTTGACCTTCACGATGAGGTCGGCCTGTTCGAACACTGCGGCGTGGGAATCGACCAGCGTAGCGCCCGCGTGCGTGTAATCGGCATCAGCGTAACCCGAGCCGGCGCCGGCCTGGCGTTCCACGATCACCGCATGACCTCGCTTGACCAGTTGATAGGCGGTGGAAGGGGCCAGGGCGATGCGATATTCCCGCGATTTGATTTCCTTCGGCAGTCCGATGGTCATGGCGGAGAGTGTGGGGGCAAAACGGCGCCGGGGAAACAGTAATCAGTGCTTCGCGAGCGCGCGGTTGACCGCGCTCACGAGCGCCTTGATCGAGGCGAGTTCGATGTTGGTGTCGATGCCGGCGCCAAAGAACGTCAGGCCGCGGCCGGATTTTATCTGGATGTAGGACACCGCGCGCGCCTCCGCCCCCTTGCCGAGCGAATGTTCGGAGTAGAAGAGCAGTTCGAACGCCGGCACGCCGGTCGTGCCGAGTCCGTTGACAAAAGCGTCGATCGGACCGTTGCCGACGCCGGTGAATTTGTGGATCTGCCCCTCGAATCTAATCGTCGCCTCGCATTTCACCTGACTGTCGCGCTCGGTGGTGCGGAAATGGTCGAGCTTCACCGGTTGTTCCCGAGCAATGTACTCCCGGAGGAACGCCGCATGGATGTCGTCCGGGGTGATCTCCGCCTTTCGTTCGTCGGCGAGGTCGTTGATCACCCGGCCGAACTCCTTATGCATGGCCTTCGGCAGGTCATAGCCGAACTCTTTCTCCATGACGTAGGCCACGCCGCCCTTGCCCGACTGGCTGTTGATGCGGATGATCGCCTTGTAGGTCCGCCCGATGTCGGCGGGATCGATGGGGATGTAGAGCACGTCCCAGGGCTGGCCGGGCTTCTGCGCGGCCCAGGACTTCTTGATCGCATCCTGATGGGACCCGCTGAAGGCGGTGAAAACCAGTTCCCCCGCATAGGGCTGGCGCGCCGGCACCTCCATGCGCGTGCAGCGCTCATAGACCTCGCGGATAGCGTTGATATTGGTGAAATCCAGCCCGGGGTGGATGCCGTGGGTGTAGAGATTCAGCGCGACCGTCACGAGATCGAGATTGCCCGTGCGTTCGCCATTGCCGAACAGGGTGCCCTCGACGCGGTCGGCACCGGCGAGCAACGCCAGTTCTGTCGCGGCCACACCGGTTCCGCGGTCGTTGTGCGTGTGGAGGGAGACGAGCGTCAGGCCACGCCGGGAAAGATGGGAACACATCCACTCAATCTGGTCGGCGTGGACATTCGGGGTCGCGTATTCGACCGTGGCCGGGAGGTTGAGAATGATTCTGTTGTTGGGGGAAGGCGCCCACACGTCGGTGACCGCTTCGCAGACTTCGAGCGCGAAATCGAGTTCGGTGCTGGTAAAGCTCTCGGGCGAATACTCGAGCCGCAGATGCGTCCCGGCGGCGACCAGCGGGCGCGTCAGCCGTTTCATCAGGCCCACGGCATCGGTCGCGATCTTGAGGATGGCGGCCTTCTCGGCGCCGAAAACGTAACGGCGCTGGGCGGGCGAGGTGGAGTTGTAGAGATGGAAGATGACGTTGCGCGCCCCTTGGATCGACTCGAGGGTGCGGGTGATCAAATCTTCGCGGCACTGACACAGCACCTGGATGGCCACGTCCGCCGGAATCCGGTCTTCCTCGATCAGGCGGCGCACAAAATCGAACTCGATCTGCGAAGCCGAGGGGAAGCCGACCTCAATCTCCTTGAAACCGATCTGGACGAGCAGGGCGAAGAATTCGAGCTTCTCCTCCACATCCATCGGGATGGCGAGGGCTTGGTTGCCATCGCGCAGGTCGACGCTGCACCAGATTGGCGGGGCCGTCAGGGTGCGGCCGGGCCATTGGCGGTGGGGGAGGGAGACCGGCGGGAAAGGCCGATATTTCGTGATCGGAGCAGGTTGCATGGGAAGAGGGGACGGAAATTGGCGGAAAACGGGCAAAGAGGGAAGGAAGAGCGCATGGAAAATCGCGACCCGGCAGACGAGGGCCGGCGCGGGGCTGAGTGGTCAGGCGGACGCACGATCAACTGCTACGCAGTTCCCAGGAATCGTGCGTCTAGATAAGTCGAAGCGCCTGCAGCGGTAAGTTCATCGCAAAGGGAGAATAAGGCGCTTGCCCGCAGGGGTGTCAAGCCACCTGCAGATTTGCCTTGGGCGGCGCGCCGGTCGGTGTAAAGAAGGAGCCGTGTTTCCGCGTTTACGAGTAACTAGGAGCCGTCGCGCGACGTCTCTTCAGGCATGCCTGACAGTGGCAATCCATCTCCATGGTTGACGAAGGGTTTGACCTGCCCGCGTGCCTCGGACGCGTGCGCGAGCGCGACCAGGTGGCCGCCCGGGAATTGGTCGAACACCTGTACCCGCTCGTCATCCGCATCGTGCGTTCGCACCTTCCGCGCCGGGTTGCGGAGGAAGATCTGGCGCAGGAGATTTTTTTGAAAATGTTCACCCGGCTTGATCAATACAAGGGGGCGGTGGCTTTCAGCCATTGGGTGTCGCGGATCGCGGTGACGACCTGCATCGACCAGCTGCGCGCGCAGAAGCGCCGGCCGGAGTATCGATGGGCGGATCTGTCCGAGAAGGAGGCCGAAGTGCTCGATCAGGTCCTGACGAGCGAGGGTGAGGTGCCTGCCAACGATGCGCTGGCGGCGCGGGAATTGGTGTACAAATTGCTTGGCCAGCTCAAAGTCGAGGATCGTCTCGTTATTCGGTTGCTCGACCTTGAGCAAAGGAGCGTGGCTGAGATCAGCGAGCTGACGGGCTGGAATCCGTCCCTGGTTAAGGTGCGGGCGTTTCGAGCCAGAGGGAAATTGAAAAAACTTTTTCAGGAGTTAGAACGAAAGGAACGATCATGAGAAATTTTGATTCCAAATGGCAGCGGCTGGTGGTGGGGGCGCGGCAGGCGCCGGAGGCGGGCGAGGGGGCGGCGCCCTATGGTTTTGCGACGCGCGTGTCGGCCCGGGCGATGAGTGAACCCCCGCCGGGCGTGGCCGCAATATTCGGCCGGTTTTCGGTGCGCGCGCTTTACCTTGCCTGCCTGCTGACGTTGACCGGTGCCGCGGCCAATTATTTCGTCTTTGCGGGCACGGAGGACAATGAGCAGAATTTGATTGACCCCATTTCCGAGGTGGTCACGAACGCGTCCTAAGGATGACCAAACCCTGGCAGATTTGGTTGGTGTTGATCGCCATCTTTGCCACCGGCACCGCCGGTGGCTGGCTGTTAGCGAGGCATGTCGCGCGCCGGTCGGCTCCGCGACCCCCTCCGCCCGAAGTTTGGGCGGCGAGGCAGATGGAGCGCGTGGCGGACGAAGTGCAGCTCACGCCGGAGCAGAAGGAGCGCATCAAACCGATCGTCACGGCGAATATTGACGAATTGGTCAAACTGCGCCGCCAGGCGCTCGACATTCTCGATCAGATGGGAAAACAGATCGCCACGGAACTCACCCCGGAGCAGCGAACGAAGTACGAGAAGATCCTTGAGGAGCACCGTGCGGCCCGGCGGCAGGCGCAGGAACTGCGCAATGCCCGCCATCGGGCCGATGGCGCGCCGCCGGGCGGTGAGCAGCCGCCGCCACCACCACCCAAAAAGGGCACCGGGACCTGACAACCCATTGCGGACTTGCTGGCGGGCCCGCCAGCTGGTTTCCTGGCGGCATGGATCAAGTGCTCGCGGGCAAGAAGATTATTCTCGGGGTGACCGGTTCGATTGCGGCCTACAAAGCTGCGGATCTCACCAGCAGGCTCTGCAAGCTGGGGGCAGAAGTGGCCCCGGTGATGACGGCAGCGGCGCAGAGATTTCTCACGCCACTCACGCTGCAGACCCTGGCGCGTCAGCCGGTGGCGGTGGACCTTTGGGACGAAGCCAATGGCTGGCGACCGGGCCATATTGAACTGGCGGATAAGGCGGATCTGTTGCTGGTCGCACCGGCCACGGCGGACGTCATCGCCCAATTTGCGAACGGTCTGGCCCCGGATTTTCTGAGCTCGCTCTTTTTGATGGCGCGCTGTCCCGTTTTGATCGCGCCAGCGATGAACGAGAAGATGTGGACGCATCCGGCGACGATGGCGAACGTCGCGACCCTCAAGACGCGCGGCGCGGAGTTCATCGGCCCGGAGGAAGGCCTGCTAGCCTGCGGTGACGAAGGCATCGGACGCCTTTGGCCGGTGGAAGGGATTGTTGATCGGGTCGTGGGGTTGCTCAGGAAGGTCGCTTGCGACCGATGATCGCCCGCCAGCGGGCTTCCTCCACCCGCACACCAATCAATTCGCGAGCGCACGAGGAGAATTGCCAGCAATTGCATGATCCCGCCTGAGGCAGGCGCCTCCCTGGAAAATTGGTGTTGCAGTCGACCCCACGGAGCCCACCTTGCGCCTTGGCCAGGTCCCATGCATGGACAGGCGCGTGAACCCCGCCAGGACCGGAAGGTAGCAACGGCAGCGACGTCCTGCCAGTGCCGTGGGGTGCCTGGCCACTTTGTTGAAGGACTGAAGAACTGAAGGGCTGGGGGCTGGCAATCGATACAAAAACGTCGGCGAGATCTTTCAGCCGCTGGACCGGTGTAGGAGCTTGCTTGCAAGCGAACGGGCGGCTGATGTTGTGTCTGTTCGCCTGCAAGCAGGCTCCTACCGTTCATGTCCACCTCGTACCAGGTTATTGCCCGCAAGTGGCGGCCACAGACGTTTGACGACCTCGTCGGGCAGGACCATGTCGTGCGGACGTTGCGAAACGCCATTACCCGCAACCGCATCGCCCATGCCTACCTTTTCGTGGGCCCGCGGGGCACCGGCAAGACGAGCATGGCGCGGATCTTCGCCAAGGCCCTCAATTGCAGCGGTGGACCCAAGGCGGACTTTGATCCGGAGGATCCGGTGTGCAAGGCCATCGCCGAGGGATCCTGTCTCGACGTGATCGAGATTGACGGCGCCTCCAATAATGGCGTCGACCAGGTGCGCGAGCTGCGGGACACGGTCCGCTATGCGCCGGCGCAAGGGCGGTTCAAGGTCTATATCATTGACGAGGTGCACATGCTTTCTGCGGCCGCATTCAATGCGCTGCTGAAGACGTTGGAAGAGCCGCCGGCCCACGTGAAATTCGTCTTTGCGACGACCGACGTGCAGAAGGTATTGCCGACCATTATCTCGCGCTGCCAGCGGTTCGACCTGAAGCCCATTTCCATCGAGTTGATCGTGGAACGACTGAAGAAAATCGCGGCGGCGGAGAAAATCACCGTGAGCGAGGTGGCGCTGGCGAGCATTGCCCGCATGGCGGATGGCGGCATGCGCGACGCCCAGTCGATCTTCGATCAGATGATTTCGTTCTGCGGCAACGACGTCACCGAGGCCGATGTGCTCGACGTGTACGGCCTGGTGGCGGCGGAGAAGATCGGCGAACTGGCCGGGGCGCTGGCGGCCGGCGACCACAAGAAGATCGTTGGGATCGTCGAGGAGTGCGACCAGAATGGCCGTGACCTCTTCCGCTTGCTGGTGGACTTGCAGAGCCACGTGCGCACCGCCCTGCTCGACGCAATCGCCCGGGGCGGGCAGAGCGCGACGCTGGGCAACACGCCCTTGACGACCGAACAGCTGACGCGCCTGCTCGATGGACTGCACGAGGGCGAGTCGGCCGTAAAGCATGGATTGGCGGACAAGATTAACTTCGAGGTCACCCTGCTCAAGGCGGTGGAAGCGAGTCGGTCCCGGGCGATCGACAGTCTGATCAAGGAGCTGGCGACGCTGGCTGAGCAAGCCCCGGATAACGGGTCGGAAAAAGACGAAAAAAAAAAGACCTGATGGTTGAGCTGGACCGCCGGTTGCGGCGGGCGGCCCGGCCGGAAGGGGCAGACTCCGATGAGTCAGGCACACGAACGACGCTAAAGAAGGCACCCGGGATAGAAAAGGACGCCCTTCATGATGCAGTGGTCCAAAGAAAGGCAGATCCGGAACCAGCGTGGCCGGCGGTCGCGCGAGGGGCGGACCATCCCGCAATAACACCAATCCCGTCTAGCGTCGGCAGCGGCGAGCAACCTGAGGCGGGTGTGGTTGACCAGCTGCCATCAGTTGAGGAGCTGGCGAATCGTCTCCCGCCTGAGGTCCGGACGGTTCTGGACGAGCTTTTCCGTGCGAAATGGACGGAGGTGCGACGCCTTCGGCCCGAGGATCTGCAGAGCTGAAGATTTTCGGGGACTTTGGCGATATCGCCGCCGGATGGCCAAAACAAAATCGGCTGCCTCGCGGCAGCCGGTTGAAAAAGATGTCGGGGGCAAGCCCGCTCCGTGAATCCTTGGTTCGCTCAGACGTCGTAGTAGAGGTGGAACTCGTAGGGATGCGGGCGCAGGCGGACGGCGTCGTACTCACCCATCTTCATTTCGATATAATTGTCGAGGAAGCCCTTGGTGAATACGTCTCCCTTGAGCAGGAAGGCATGATCGGCGGCGAGTGCCTCCAGCGACCCCTTAAGCGAATCCGGAACGTGTGGAACCTTGGCCAGCTCTTCCGGGGGAAGATCGTAGAGGTTCTTGTCGAGTGGTTCGCCGGGATGGATCTTGCTGAGGACGCCATCAAGTCCGGCCATGAGGATGGCGGCGTTTGATAGATAGGGATTGGCGGCCGGATCCGGGGTGCGGTATTCGACACGCTTGGCCTTCGGGCTGGGGCTGTAGGTGGGAATGCGGCAAGATGCCGAGCGATTGCGGGCCGAATACGCGAGATTGACCGGCGCTTCGTAGCCGGGGACGAGACGTTTGTAGGAGTTGTTCGTCGGGTTGCAGATCGCGCAAAGGGCGGGGGCGTGCTTAAGGATGCCGCCGATGAAGTACAGCGCCATGTCGCTCAAGCCGGCATAACCGTTGCCGGCGAACAGAGGTTTGCCGTCCTTCCACAGCGAAACGTGCGTATGCATGCCGGAGCCGTTATCACCAAAGAGCGGCTTGGGCATGAAGGTCACCGTCTTGCCGTGCTTGTAGGCGACATTCTTGCAGATGTACTTGTAAAGGCACATCTTGTCCGAGGCGTTCAGCAGCGTGTCGAAGCGGATGTCGATCTCAGCCTGACCGGCGGTGGCGACTTCGTGGTGCTCGCGCTCGATGGCGATGCCGAGCGCCTGCATCGTGAGGATCATCTCGTTGCGGATGTCGATCAGTTTGTCGGTCGGGGCCACCGGGAAGTAGCCCTCCTTGTGCCGGATCTTGTAGCCGAGATTGGCCGAACCGTCCTCTTCCTTCTCCTTGCCGCGATTCCAGATGCCTTCGTTCGAGTCAATGTGGTAGAACGATGAGTTGGACGTCGTATCGTAGCGGATACTGTCGAAAATGAAGAACTCCGCCTCGGGTCCGAAATAGGCGGTGTCCGCCAATCCGGTGCTTTTCAAATAGGACTCGGCGTTCTTCGCGATGCCGCGTGGGTCGCGATCGTAGAGCTCCCGGGTGAGCGGATCGCGGACATCGCAGGAAATGCTCAGCGTGAGGTTGGCCGCGAAAGGATCGATGAACGCCGTCTTCGGATCGGGAAAGACCAGCATGTCCGAGGAATTGATTGCGCGCCAGCCACGGATCGATGAGCCGTCAAAACCCAGGCCCTCCTCAAAGATATCTTCGGTCAGCTCGTTCACGGGAACGGCAAAGTGCTGCCAGGTGCCGTGAATGTCGCAGAGCTTAAGATCAACAATTCTGACCTCTTTGTCCTTGGCGAGTTTGATCACTTCCTTCGCTGTCATTTGTAGAGTCCTTTCTCTAGTGGTTGCAGGAGTCAGAGTTGAGGTTTGAGAAGTTCTGCCGTCCGGTCAAAAG
>Ga0182011_10001804_pt1 | contig 18583 bp, 13 predicted proteins | sample 711E1DmetaG_FD_120481 | JGI IMG/M metagenome (GOLD analysis project Ga0182011, IMG submission 120481) | Permafrost microbial communities from Stordalen Mire, Sweden - 711E1D metaG | ecosystem: Environmental > Terrestrial > Soil > Wetlands > Permafrost | place: Sweden: Stordalen | collected... | reverse complement strand
TCCTTGCCGAGAAATTTCTCGACCGCCGTCTCCAGGCCGGTATCCGTCCATTTGAAATACACGAGTCCTCCCGCCCCGAGACCCCGGGTGAAGTCGACGAGCGAGTCCATCTGGTTCCGCGTGAACGACGCCGCGCCCGGGACGACGAATCCCGCGACGGTGCCCCCCTGCTTCACGGCGTCGGCGAAGACACGGAACGGGGACTCCTTCACGAGGTCGCTCACACATGTGAACGTGAGCCCGAACCGGGTGTCGGGCTTGTCGCTCCCGTACTGCTCCATCGCCTGGCGGTAGGTCAGCCGGCGGAGCGGGAGCGGGATATCGATCCCCTTCAGTTCATGGAAAAAGCGGGCCATCAATCCTTCAGCAACCTCCTGTACGTCCTCCTCGGTGACGAACGACATCTCGACATCGATCTGCGTGAATTCCGGCTGCCGGTCCGCACGCAGGTCTTCGTCGCGGAAGCACTTCACGATCTGTACGTACCTGTCGAATCCCGATACCATCAGGATCTGCTTGTACGTCTGGGGCGATTGCGGAAGAGCATAGAACTTCCCCGGGTGGAGGCGGCTCGGCACAAGGTAATCCCTCGCCCCCTCCGGCGTGCTCTTCATGAGGACCGGCGTCTCGATCTCGATGAAGCCGCGTCTGTCGAAGTAGTCATGCGTGATCTGGTACATCCTGTGACGAAACATCAGCGTCCGCTGCAGCACCGGCCTGCGCAGATCTATGAACCGGTACTTCAGCCTGAGCTCCTCCCCCGCTTCCGTCTCGTCGTTGACAGGGAACGGCGGCGGTTCAGCCTCGCTGAGAATTGCCAGCTCCCCGGCGCGGAGATCGATCTCCCCCGTGGCGAGGTCCGGGTTTGCGGTCCCATCGGGGCGCCGTTCCACAGTCCCGGTCACCGAGATCACGAACTCGCCCCTGAGCTGTTTGGCCGCGGCGTGAGCCGAGGCACTGTGTTGCGGATAGAAGACCACCTGCGTCTTTCCATAACGGTCCCGCACATCGATGAATATCACCCCCCCGAGGTCCCGCCGGACGTCCACCCAGCCATTGAGCGTGACGACTGTTCCGACGTCGGCGGTCCGAAGCTGGCCGCACGTATGTGTCCGTTTTGCAAAAAGCGCCACGTCAACTCCTCCGGGGTGGTAAGAATTCACTCATAATAGGCAAAAAAAGGAAGAGTTTCAAAGCCGAAGCAGCGGGGATTCTACCGGGGGCTCACGTTTCACAGGGTCGTTCCGAACTTCCTCGTCCAGGGAGGTGACCCGCGCGGCGACGGCTGGGGCGGGCCCGGCTACTCTCTCATGTCTGAATTCAGCATGGAGGAGTTCGGAACAGGGACCTTGGGGACCGCAAGTGCGGGGAAAGATACCGAAGGGTCGCAGTTCTTTATCACGCACTCACCCCAGCCCGATCTCGACGGACGTTACACCGTTAGCGGGAAAGTCGTCAGGGGGATCGACGTCGTAGACGAGCTTCAGTCGGACGACAGGATCGACGGTGTTCAGATCCTGGATTGACACCGGAGAGGAGTGGCCAGGGATGGCCCCCAAGGAGCCGCTAGCTCCTCACGACCAGGCATCCGGCCATGATATCATGGAGGGCCTGCTTTTGCTGTGTGAAGGCGGCCATGATGAAGCCGATGCCGAATATCGCGGTGGAAACTATCTTTCCAAAATAGCGGCCTGTGGCCCTTCCGAAGCCGATCCGGTTTCCATCCTGGTCGACGACACGCAATCCGAGCGCCATCTTCCCCAGTGTGGCCCCCCTTGCGGAGGATTCCATCAGCGCAAAGTAGAGCCAGCCGGCAACAGCAACCGCGAGCATGCTGATGATGTACGTGCTCAGCAACGCGATCATGAGTCCGGCCCCCTCCGATTCCATGTCGACATTCGAAGCCCGCGCTGCCGCAGTCAGCCCAACGAGCCCGAGGAACGGAACCAGTATGATCAGGTTGATGATCCCGATCAGAACGCTGTCAACAATGGCTGCCACGAGCCGCATCCAGAAACCGGCATACTCGTGCTGCGTCTGTTCCATGCTAATCACCTTCTTTTTTGGTCGGCGGGTGAGTGTCCGGTGCTACGATAAAGAATAATTGTGTTGTTCGCAACTGCTGAGTATATTGCACTCCCCTGTCCATCGTGATCTCATCCTCCTCAGGAGCTCCCATGAAATGGATTGCACGCGTGTCATACTTCCTCCTTCCGGCCGTGATCATATGCGGATGCGCCGGCACTCACCCTTCACTGCTTCCCGGGAAGCTCGCTGACGGCAGAGTCCGCCTTCCCAACGGCTGGTACCTCTCTCCCGCGGGTGTGCAGGTGGAGGTGGGTGAGCTCCCCCTGAACATGGTGATCACGCCGGATGAGCGGTTCGTGATCACGACGGATAACGGGACGGCGGTCCAGAACCTTACCGTCGTCGACGTGGCGTCGTGGTCCGTGGTGCAGAAACTCCCTGTTGCGAAAGCGTGGGTGGGACTCCGGCTCATCGAGGGGGGACGCAGGCTCCTGGCGTCGGGGGGAAACGACAACCGGGTAAACGTCTACGACTTCGCGGAAGGGAAACTCCGCCTTGCCGATTCGCTCGTTGTCGCCGCCCCCCGCCCCGGCGCACTCGTCTGGATTGCCGGACTCGACTACGACGAGGAGTCGGGGCTCGTGTACGCTGCCGGCAAGGAAAACCATTCTCTGAACATTATCCGGCTCGCGGATGGAAAACTCCTCCGGTCACTCCCTCTCCCCGCCACACCGTACACCTGCCTGGTTTCCCGGATTCATCCCTTCGTCTTTGTCTCTCTCTGGGGAGGATCGGCGGTCGCATTCGTCGACAGGTCGACCGGCGAGATCCTCCGCACTGTGCGTGTGGGGGACCATCCCTGCGACATGGCGGAATCGCCGGACGGGAAGAGGTTGTTCGTGGCGAACGCGAACAACAACTCGGTTTCGGTCATCGCCGTCGGTGAAGGGAAAGTGCAGGAGACGATCAACGCGTCACTCTTCCCCGGCGTTCCCAACGGGAGCACCCCCAATGGTGTCGCCCTTACGGCGGACGGGGGGACGCTCTATATTGCAAACGCAGACAACAACTATCTCGCCGTATTCGATGTCAGGCGCGAAGGGAGTGCGCGGTCACTCGGCTTCATCCCGGTCGGGTGGTACCCCACGTGCGTGAAAGTCCTCCCATCGAGCGGCCGACTCATCGTGGCAAACGGCAAGGGAGGCTCCTCGCGCCCGAACCCCGGCGGGCCCAACCCCGGACAGCCGCGGCATTCCAGCGAATACATCGGCTCGCTGTTCATGGGATCACTTTCTCTGATCGATCCCCCTGACCCCGCGGCGATGCAGACCTACACGGCCGCCGTGTATGAGAATTCCCGTCTCGGGAAGCCCTCCCCGGCGCCCGCCGGGAACCCGGTCATGCGGAGGACCGGCGAAAGTCAGCGGATCGAGCACGTGTTTTACATCATCAAAGAGAACCGGACCTATGACCAGGTTTTCGGCGACATGGGGAAGGGAAACAGCGACTCCTCACTCTGTCTGTTCGGCGAGAAGGTGACGCCGAACCACCACGCACTCGTGCGGCAATTTGTGCTTCTCGATAATTTCTACGCCGATGCCGAGGTCAGCGCCGACGGCCACAACTGGACGATGGGCGCCTATGCAACCGACTACGTCGAGAAAACGTGGCCGACATCCTACGGGGGACGCGGAGGAGAATACGAATACGAGGGTGGATTCCCTGATACCTATCCGTCTGCAGGCTTTCTCTGGGATGACTGCCAGAGGAACGGCGTGAGTTACAGAACGTACGGCGAGTTTGTGCAGAACCCTGTGGGGAAGGGGGACACGGCCGTGGGGATGCTCCCCTGCCTGGCGGGCCATACCGCCCTCCACTGCCGCGGCTGGGACCTGGATTATTCCGACATACAGCGCTATCAGGATTGGGAGAAGGAGTTCTCCGCGTATGAAGCGAACGGAGGTCTGCCGGCGTTTCAGACGATTAAGCTCCCGAACGACCACACGGAGGGGTCACGCGCGGGGAAACGGACGCCGCGCGCATTTGTGGCGCAGAACGACCAGGCCCTCGGGATGATCGTCGATCGCATCTCGCACAGCAAATACTGGAGGACGTCGGCCATATTTGTCGTTGAGGATGATGCTCAGAACGGGCCGGACCATGTGGATGCGCACCGAACCGTCGCGCTGGTCGTCAGTCCCTGGACGAAGCGGGACTTCGTGGACAGTGAGCTGTACTCGACGAGCAGCATGGTCAGGACGATGGAGCTCATACTCGGCCTTCCGCCCATGTCGCAGTACGACTCCTCGGCAACGCCGATGTTCAGCTCATTCAGCGCGTCTCCGGACACTTCCACCTACACCTGCCGCCGGGCGTCGATCGACATTGAAGAGAAAAACGTTCGGGGAGGATTCGGTCAGGAGAGGAGCGAAGAAATGGATTTCAGCCGGCAGGATGCGGTCCCCGATCTGGAGCTGAGCGAAATCGTGTGGCGATCCGTGCGCGGCTCACACTCGGCGATGCCGGCCCCTGTCAGGAGCGCATTTGTCCGCGTGCACGGGGGCGAAGACGGAGACTGAGACCGGAGCGCCTCCTTTGCCCCCCCGGTAGTCGAGTTCCGAGCCGAAGAGGCTGTGCGGTACCATAAAGACCGCGAGCGTGATGAGAGCAGCGGCGAGGCCCCAGATGCCGGGACGGCGCACCCTTTTCCGCACGAGCGCAAAAACGATCCATGCGGCAAGTGCGGCGATGGTTTTGTTGTCGGTCAGGTCGGTCCCGAACGGCCAGCCTGTCCAGTATGCACCGAAAGCGTATTTCTGCACCACAGGTCCCAGAACCAGCCCCCCGGCGGTCAGGAGCCCGATCGTCATTGCCAATAGTCTCCCTGTATTCTCCGTGCCCGAGAACGCCGACAGGCCTGTCCTCGTCGAGAAGAGCATTCCCGTGAACATCAGGAATATGTGGACGACGAGGATCGCGCTCGGGACATCCCCCTTGAAACGGATCACTGCGCCCCCATCATCCGGAACGGAAAGAATGCCGGATCCGCGACGCAGGATCACGCGGTACTGGAGCTTCCCGGCCGGGGGCTGGAGCGGAAGCCCGGCGCTGAGATCGTCCCCCTCCCTCTTCATTGCAACGCTCGACCACGCGTCATCGGTTTTGTACCGCTTCCACTCCAGCGTCCCGGAAACCGAACTGTCCGGCACAATGATCCCCACGGGGGCATCGGAATCGCCGGCGTGACTTCTCTCGAGCCGGTAGCGTATTGATGTATTTCCGAGCACTGCTATTCCGCTGAGAGGGTACGTCGGACCCGTCACCCGCTGGTACCAGGCCGATGCCGCCGTGATGAGAAAAGAGAGTGTCCAGACGATCAGCGTTTTGTTCATCAGGGATCCCTGTGGTTCGACTGCAGATTTATCCCCGAATATAGGCAAAATTAACCCCGTCTGCCCCCTCTCTTGATTCCAAAAACGATTTTTCCTACCATGCCATCAAGGCAGCGCGCACTGATCCCCTGCCCGGCCCCCCCCGGATTTGTCGTACTCTTCATCCACTCCGTTCTTCAGCTATCGACTCACGACCGTTGTTCATCAGGGGGTGCGTCATCCTTTCTCTGTATGGAAGAGAGGGGCACTATCAGGAGGAAAGCCATTCCATGAGTATCAGTCAGCTTGCACGGTCGATCGCCGAATCGCCGACGTTGAGCCTGAACGAGCAGGCCCGCGTCCTCCGCGAGAAGGGCGAAGCTGTCATTCACCTGGGCGCCGGTGAGCCGAAGAACAGGGCTCCCATCAATGCCATACTGAATTCTGCTGCGAAGCTCACGACGGGAGACATCAAGTATACGCCGACCGACGGGATCCCATCGCTGAAGAAAGCCATCATCCGCTACACGGAAGAGAACTATGACAGGATCCCCGCACCCGAGAACATCATCGTGTCCGGGGGTGCGAAGCAATCGCTCTACAATCTGCTCTACACTCTCCTGAATCCCCAGGACGAAGTTATCGTCCTCGCCCCGTACTGGGTCAGCTATCCGGAGATGATCAGAATGGTCTACGCCCGGCCGGTCATCGTCACGCCGGAAGACGGCGGATTCATCCCCAGGATGAAGGAGATCGAGGAGGCGGTCAGCTCCTACACCCGGGCTATCATCGTCAACAGCCCGAACAACCCTTCCGGCGTCATGTACCCGGAGAGCCTGATCGCCGCCCTCGTGGAATTTTGTGAGAAGAAGGGTATCTACCTGATCATGGACGACATCTACCATAAGCTCGTCTTCGACGGCAAGACCCTGATCCCGGCCTACCGGTACACACAGTAGGACATCGAATCGACGAAAGTCATTTGCATCAACGGCATCTCAAAGCTCTACGGCATGACAGGCTTTCGCATCGGATGGGTCGTTTCAAGCAAGGCGCTGACGGACGTCATGATCAACGTCCAGGCCCAGACGACATCATGCACTTCCGTCCTTCTCCAGGCGGCCGCCGAGGGGGCGCTCACCGGCCTGCAGAGTGCCGTGGAGACTCTCCGGCTGACGCTCGAGAACAACCGCAATGTCATGATGCAGGAACTTCAGTCGTTCGAAGGGGTCAAGGTGACCAAACCCGACGGGACGTACTACTGTCTCCCGGATTTCCGGGCGTACAATGGCAATTCCGTCGAGCTCTCGAAGATGCTTCTGTCCAGGGCGCTTGTCGTCACTGTTCCCGGGAAGGAATTCGGGATGGAAGGATACCTGCGCCTGAGCTATGCGACGACGATCAAGGATGTGAAGCAGGGGATCGAAAGGATCAAGTGGGCGCTCGATCCCACCTCGCCCAGGGAGATCTACATCGGCGAACGTAAATTAGTGCGGGACTGGCTATGAACAACATACTGGACATCAGGTCCCCCGCACAGGGGGAAGCGCAGGCGCTCAAGAGCGACTACGGTCTCGACAACCACGGGCTCTCGAACCTCCACCTCACCTACTGGAATCTGCCGACCGAGGCACTCTACGAGGAGATCGGGTTCCGCCGGGAAGCGCGCATCACGCGCATGGGACCGATCGTGGCGAACACGGGGAAACACACCGCACGCTCCGCCACCGACAAGTTCGTCGTACGGGAAGCCAGTACCGAAGGACACATCTGGTGGGGAGAGTACAATCGCCCGTTCAGCACCGAAAAGTTCAACGATCTCTACAACAGGATGCAGGGGTTCCTCCAGGGGCGCGACGTGTTCGTGCAGGATTGTTACGCCGGCGCCGATCCGGCCTACCGGATGCCGATCCGCATCATTACCGAGCTGGCGTGGCACAGTCATTTCGCCAGGAACATGTTCATCCTGCCGGAGACGCGGGAGGAGTACCGCCGTCACATACCCGATTTTACAATCCTGTGCGTCCCCTCGTTCAAGGGGATACCCCAGATCGACGGGACGCCCGCGAACACGTTCATCGTCCTGAATTTCGCCGCCAGGATGTGCATCATCGGAAATACCGCCTATGCCGGGGAGATCAAGAAATCGGTCTTCACGATACTGAACTACCTCCTCCCTCTCGACGGCGTCATGCCCATGCACTGCTCTGCCAACATCGGGAGCGGCGGCGATTCGGCGATATTCTTCGGACTGTCGGGGACGGGGAAGACCACGCTTTCCGCCGACCCGCAGAGGCGGCTGATCGGCGACGACGAGCACGGGTGGAGCGACGAAGGGGTGTTCAACTTTGAGGGGGGGTGCTACGCGAAAGTGATTCAGCTTTCGGCCGCCGCAGAACCTCAGATCTACGCCTGCACGAGGAAGTTCGGCACGATACTCGAGAACGTGGCGTTTGACCCCGTTACCAGGATAATCGACCTGGACGACGAGTCTATCACCGAGAACACGCGCGCATCCTATCCGCTCGATTACATTGCCAATGCGGTCCCGGAGAAACTGGGGGGACACCCGAAAAACATCATACTGCTCACCTGCGACGCCTCGGGAGTCATGCCTCCCATCGCAAAACTGACTCCGGACCAGGCGCTATACCAGTTCATTTCGGGGTATACATCGAAGATCGCCGGGACGGAAGTGGGACTGGGAAAAGAACCGGAGATGACATTCAGCACGTGCTTCGGCGCGCCGTTCATGGTCCACCATCCGTCATTCTACGCAGACCTGCTGAAGAGGAAGATTGTGAAGTACGACGTCCATTGCTGGCTCGTCAACACGGGATGGATCGGCGGGCCGTACGGGATCGGCAAGCGTATCAGTATACGGTACACGAGAGCGCTTCTCAACGCGGCGCTGGGAGGGAAGCTCCTGGATGTGAAGTTTGCCACGGATCCGGTCTTCGGGTTTTCCGTCCCTCAGTCCTGCGACGACGTCCCCTCACATGTGCTGAATCCCGGGGACTCGTGGCCGGATAAAGCCGCGTACATGCAGCGCTATAGAGAGCTCGCGTCGAGATTCATCGAGAACTTCAAGAAGTTCGAAGCCGGCTGCCCGCCGGAGATACGCGCTGCATCTCCCCGGCGCTGACAGTTCCGCCGCTCTCAGGCGCGGCTGAAAGTCCCGTCTGAGGGCGGCGCGATCGTTTATCCCGCTACAGCCATACCGTCCATCCTGCGGAGACCGAGAGCTCGTTCAAGCCGTTCCTGGAGCCTGCCCCGGAGGGGTTGAGAGTGATCCGAAGGAACTGGATGCCGATGTTGAGCATCCCCCTCTCGATGAGAGCGGCTTTGATTCCCGCTCTCCCGCCGAACGTGAATCCCGAAACGTTCGTTGTCGATCCCGGGCGTATCAACGAAGCGGACGTGATCCCCGCAAGTCCCTCGATGAACGGCGTCACCACGGTTGCCGTGTGAAAATTGTACGCCGGCGCAAACAGGATCCTGAGCTGCACGGCGGTGGTATCCCCGGAGTTGTGCACATTGATTCCAGCAGGATTGATTCCCATCTCAAGTCCGTCGATGACGAAATACCCCGCGTACGGAAGGAGGGACAGATCGTAGACCCAGCTTCCCGTCGTGCCTGCGAGGACCGGCTGCGAGGCGGCGAACGTCATGCTTCCTCCAAGCTCGAATGTGCCCGGGGCTCCGAAATGTTTACGTGGCGGCTGCTGCGCAAAACTGCGGGAAGCGCTGGTGCCCGCCATGAGCATCAGCGCTGCCAGCAGCAGCGGGGCGGAGTGGACTGACCGGGGCATTCATCCTCCTGGGTTGATGGTCGCCGCAATATATGGAGCGACTGAGTGAAATCCAACGCGCATGGTCCGGGAGCGATGGCGGTGGAGCGATCACTGCTTCTGCGCTGCGACACTCTCAAGCACTCCGGCCGGTGTGGGAAAAGAGGCCGGAATTTGGTACATTTGGGCCGTGATGACCTCAACACTTCGCTCGCTCTGGGTCTGGGGGGCCGTCGCCGCACTCGTCGTGGCCTGGCTTCCCCTCCTTGCCCTCATCCGCCTCCTCGATCCGGACCCGGCGCGGTACACGACCGGCAGGTGGTTCAGACGGCTTGGCGTCGCCATGGTGAAGGTCAACCCCTCCTGGCGCGTTCACCGTGACGGGGAGAAGATCGGAAACCCGCGACGTCCGTACGTCGTGGTAAGCAACCACCAGTCGCTGGCGGATATCCCGATCATCTCCCACCTCCCCTGGGAGATGAAGTGGATTGGAAAGGCCGAATTGTTCAGTATCCCGTTCGTCGGGTGGATGATGAGGCTGGCAGGGGATATCCCCGTCGACCGCTCCGACCGGCGGAGCGGCGCGCGAATGCTTCTGGCCGCGAACCGCTGTCTTCAGCTCAAATGCTCGGTGATGTTCTTCCCCGAGGGGACCCGTTCACCGGACGGCCGGGTCTGGAAATTCAACGAGGGGGCGTTCCACCTGGCGATCAAGGCGGGGGTCCCGGTGCTCCCGGTCGTCATCGAGGGATCCAGAGATTGTCTCCCGAAACGGAGCTGGAAATTCGGTCCGCCCCTTGAGATCCTCCTCCGCGTCCTTCCCCCGGTGGAGACGGACGGGCTGACATCCGCGGATGTGGCCGGGCTGAGGGACCAGGTGCGTGGCATGATCGTTGATCAAATCGCCTCCTGGCGCAACCAGGACGCCGCTTCGGTCGACGCTCTCGCTCAGGGGAGTACCCGGACCCCCTGACCGTTTTGTTTGGACCTCCAACGCGGGACTAATTGCAAGGAACGATGGGAAAAACAATAAACCCCCTCCCCTACAACACCGACAAGCCGTCGTTTGACGTTTATTTCCGCAACTACGAGCGGCTCTTCGGTTCGCTTGCCGGAAAAAAGATCCACCTCCTCGAACTCGGGATCAGCCAGGGGGGGTCCCTTGAACTGTGGCGGGATTATTTCCAGCATGGAACGATTGCGGGGATCGACATTTCGCCGGTCCATCTTGACGATCCGACGGGACGCATTCACGTTTACCAGGGATTGCAGCAGGACACCGCTCTGCTCGACCGCGTGCGCAGGGAAACGGCACCGGAAGGTTTTGACATCATTATCGACGATTGTTCTCACATCGGAGAGTTCACTGCCGTGAGTTTCTGGCACCTGTTTGACTGGCACCTGAAGCCGGGAGGACTGTATGTCATCGAGGACTGGGGAACGGGATACATGCGTGGGACCCCTGACGGGAAGGCGTATGTCCCTCCCGGGCCGGTCACTTCGTTCCGTTCCCGGCTCCGTCCTTTTGTTGAAAAGGTGGTTGCCCGGCCCTCAGTCGTCCGCCGGCCCTCTCTGAAGAGAGTCGTCCATGCGGTGATGAACCGTCTCGTCAGGATGAGATTCCGGAGTCACATGTACGGACTTGTGGGTTTCGTGAAACAGCTTGTGGACGAAGCGGGGATGGACGACATCACGCACCCTGCATGGGGTACCCCCCCTGCCCGGGCGTCAAAATTCAGCTACATCCAGGTCTCCCACGGACAGGTATTCATTGCGAAGGCCGGAGAATCATCCGGGCGGGCGGTCACTGCCGCCCGGTCCGCCCCGCGCAAGCCCGTCCGGGTACCGGGTCCCGCCCGCAGGCCCATGCACGCGAAGTTCAGGCGAAAGAAAAGGGCCTGACGGGCCAAGGTGCGGCGGGAGAGCGTCACCCGGCGATAAGGTGCGGTGTGACTTTGTCGAGGAGATTCCGCTTCGGGACCGCACCGATAATCTGCTCCACAACCTTTCCCCCCTTGAAGATCATCAGCGTCGGAATGCTGCGGATGCCGAATTTGAGAGGCACCTCAGGATTGTTGTCGACGTCCACCTTCCCCACCTTGAGTTTTCCGTCGTACTCGCTGGCTATCTCTTCCACCACCGGTGCTATCATTTTACAGGGTCCGCACCAGACGGCCCAGAAATCAACAAGGACCGGGACTGACGACTCGAGAACCTCCTTCTGAAAATTTGCATCGGTGATTTCAATCGGCTTCATGACGGCTCCTTCCTTGTGCCTGAGGCTGTCCGGCCGCCGGCACGTCATTGTGGGAATGGGTTCTGCCCTACTGGCTTGTGAACCGGATACTGTGAGGCCCGAGCATCTGCCGGACTTCTTCGACGAACATCCCCGAGGCGTCCACGCTGAACCGCCGGGTCTGAAACATCGTTGTCGAATGGGCGTTTTTCACGCTGAAATAGCACGGGCAATTTCCCCTGTGCTCCTCCATGACCTGCCGGAGGCGTAAGATGGTGTTCTCCTTGATGTCGTCCAGGTCGATCGAAAGGATGATTCCCTTCGTAAACTTCTCACGGACCTTGTCCATGGGGTGGACCTCGTTGACGATGATCTTCAACATGTCGCCGTTCGCTTCACCCTTGCCGATGACCATGACCATCGCATCCGGCTGGAGCATCGGCTGGTATTTCGCATATGGGTCCGAGAAGACGATGCACTCCCCTTTTCCGGTAAAATCCTCGAGCCCGATGAACGCCATCGTGTTGTTCCGCTTGTCGATCTTTTTCTTGACGGACGTGACGATCCCGCAGGCGCGCACCGTGCTGTTGTTGCGGAATCCCGAGATGTCCCCCAACCTCACGGTGGCGAACTCCTTGATCTCCTGCTCGTATCTGAGCAGCGGGTGCCCGGACACAAAGAAACCGAGCACCGACTTCTCGCGAGCCAGTTTCTCCGATTCCGGCCAGGGGGGAGCAGCCGTCAGGGCCGGGAACTGCACCTGTGCCCTCCCTCCTCCTCCGGTGTCAAACAGGCTCGACTGCCCGTCGAGTTCCCTTGCCTGGCAGGCCTGCCCGAATGCCGCCGCCCGCTCGAGATTTTCCATGTACTGGGCCCGGTGCGATCCCATCGAGTCGAATGCCCCCGCCTGTACGAGGCTCTCCAGGCATTTTTTGTTGACGAGCCGGAGGTCGACATCGCTGCAGAAGTCGAACAGGTTTTCGAATGATCCCTTCTCTGCCCGCGCCTTGATGACGGTGTCGATCGCGCTCTCCCCCACATTCTTGATTGCGCAGAGCCCGAACCGGATCCTGCCGTCCACCACTTTGAAATCGAGGCCGCTCTCGTTGACGTCGGGAGGAAGAACCTCGATTCCCATCTTCCGGCAGTCGTCGATGAGCTTGACGATCTTCTCCGTGCTCCCGATTTCCGAGGAGAGCGTCGCCGCCATGAACTCCGCGGGATAGTGGGATTTGAGATATGCCGTCTGGTAGGCGATAATGGAGTAGGCGACGCTGTGAGACTTGTTGAATCCGTATGACGCGAATTTTTCGATCAGGTCGAATATCTCGCCGGCCAGGACCTTCGCCGTCCCGAGCCCCGCCGCCCCGTCGATGAACTCCTTCTTCATCGCCGCCATCAGGACTTTGTCTTTCTTCCCCATGGCGCGGCGCATCAGGTCGGCCTTCGCAAGCGTGAACCCGGCGATTTCGCTCGCGATCTTCATGACCTGTTCCTGGTACACGATGATCCCGTACGTCTCGTTGAGGATCGACTCGAGTTTCGGATGAATGTAGGTGATCTTCTGCGTCCCGTGCTTGCGGGCGATGAAATCGCCGATCATCTCCATCGGTCCCGGGCGGTACAGCGCGTTCATGGCCACGAGGTCGGAAATCGTGGTGGGCTTCAGCTTCCTGAGCCAGTCGGCCATTCCGGAGCTTTCGAACTGAAACACCGCCACGGTCTCGCCTCGCGCGAACAGTTCGAAAGTGCCGGGGTCGTCCTCCGGTATGGCGTCCAGGTCGATGGTCACACCGTGGTTCTCCCGGACCAGCCGGAGACAGCTTTCAAACACGGAGAGAGTGCGGAGCCCCAGGAAATCCATCTTGAGGAGGCCGGTGCTTTCGAGGTCCTTCATGTTGTACTGCGTCATGACCTCGGTCTGGGGTGTCTTGTAGAGAGGGACGAAATCGCTGATGTTCCCCGGGGCGATCACCACGCCCGCGGCATGCATCCCGGCATTGCGGTTCATCCCTTCGAGGACCAGCGAGGCATCGATCAGCGTCCGGATTCTGGGATCGGTGCTCTCTGCGACCCATTTCAGGTCCGGGACGGTTTCCAGCGCTTCGGCCAGGGGGCGGACCTTCCCCTGCTCAACCGGGATCTGCTTCGTGATCGACTCGAGGGTGCTGAGAGGGATGCCGAGCACCCGGCCCACGTCCTTAAGGACGGCGCGCGAGGAGAGCGTTCCGAAGGTGATGATCTGCGACACGGAGTCCTGACCGTATTTCTCCCGCACGTATCGTATCACCAGCTCCCGCTTGCTGTCGGAAAAATCAACGTCGATGTCCGGCATGCTTATCCGGTCAGGGTTCAGAAACCTCTCAAACAGGAGGTCGTACTTGATCGGGTCGACATTCGTGATGCCGAGCGAATAGGACGCCACGCTCCCGGCCGCGCTTCCACGGCCTGGACCGACGTACACACCCATAGCGCGCGCCGCGCGGATGAAATCCTGAACAATAAGGAAATATCCCGCATAGCCCATCCTCTGTATGACCGCAATTTCGTGCTCCAGCCTCTCGATCAGCGGTTTGTCTGCTCCCGGATACCTGCGCGCGAACCCTTCCCGGGTAAGTGCCTCAAAATGCTGGTCGAGAGTCGCGGCCCCGGCACTCTCCGGGATCGGAAACTGCGGCATGTGGTTCCGGCCGAGTTCGAGCTTAAGGTGGCATTTTTCCGCTACCTCAAGTGTTGATTGAAGAGCTTCAGGATAATCCTTGAACAGCTCATGCATCTCCGCGGTGGTCCTGAAGTATGCTTGATCGGTCTGGTAGCGGAACTGCGTGTAGTCGGGAGTGTTTGTGCTGCTCGCATCGGGGATCAGCAGCATGATGTTGTGGGCGAGCGCGTGTTCGTGTTTCAGATAATGGACATCATTCGTGCAGATGAGCTTCAGGCCGAGGTCACGGGCGAGCTGCGGCGCCTTCTCGCGCACCGTCTTCTCCCGATCGATTCCATGGTTCTGGATCTCGATATAGAAGTCTTCCCCGAATATGTCCTTGTAAATACGGGCTGCTTCGTAGGCCTCATCATCCCTCCCGGAAGCAAGATGTGCCGACACCACGCCGCCGGCGCAGGCCGAAAGGGCGATGATCCCGTCGCTGTGCTCCCGGAGCGCATCGGTGTCGATCCGGGGTTTGTAGTAAAACCCTTCGAGGTGAGCGATCGTGGTGAGTTTGAGGAGGTTTCTGTAGCCGCTCTCGTTCTTGGCGAGGAGGACGATATGATGGTAGCTCGCGCGCTTCCCCCCCGACTCAGTTTCCTGGCGCGATTTTTCAAACCGGCTCCCTTTTGTCACAATGTAGGCTTCCACGCCGATGATCGGCTTGATTCCGGCCTTCGTCGCCTTCTTATAAAACTCAACCGCCCCGAAAAGGACCCCATGGTCCGTCAACGCAACGGCAGGCATGCCGTCCTCGACTGCGGCATGGACAAGGTCCTCGATGCGGCAGGCTGCATCCAGGAGACTGTAGTGCGAGTGGTTGTGCAGATGGACGAATTGTGGCATCGGGGCTCAGGTGATGAACGTCATTCTAGAGAAGCCACATGGAAAAATCAAGAGCAGGCGGGACCTACTTATGAACATCTTGTGCAACGGAAAGGACTGGCGGAAATCCGGCGTCTCATGCCACGTTTCAAGGTGGATGGTGCAAGCACCATGGCCACCGGGAATTCGTGTCCTTCTCCTCAGGAGAAATTCAGTGCGAGCAGTTTCATTTCGGTCATCTCTTCGATCGCATAGCGGACACCTTCCCTCCCGATCCCCGATTCTTTCACGCCGCCGTACGGCATGTGGTCCACTCTGAATGAAGAGGCATCATTGATAATAACCCCCCCCACTTCGAGTTCGCGGTAAGCGTAGAACATGTCTGAGGCGCTGTTCGTGAATATCCCGGCCTGCAAGCCATAGGCGGACGTATTGACATGCTCCACGGCGTCTCTGAACTCCGAAAACCGGTCTACCGTCACGACTGGCGCAAATGCTTCCTGGCAGCTCACTTTCATCTCCGGAGCCACACCAACGAGCACCGTCGGTTCCAGGACTGCTCCGGTTCTTCCCCCGCCGCAAAGGACGCGTGCTCCCGCCTCCTTTGCTTCCAGAATCCATGATTCGACCTTCCGCGCAGCCTGTTCGTCGATCATCGGGCCCACCACTGTGCGAGGATTGGCCGGATCACCGACGGCAACCGATCGGGCGAGCTTGACGAGCTGATCGGTAAAGACCTCCGCAATAGACTCATGCACGTAGATTCGTTGCACCGATATGCATGATTGACCCGCATTCCCAAATGCTCCCTGCACAATGCTTCTCAACGCCTGGTCGACGTTGGCGTCCGCGCAGACAATGACTCCCGCGTTTCCCCCCAGCTCGAGAAGGACTTTCTTCTTCCCCGATCGGGCCTTAATCCCCCATCCGACCACCGGACTCCCCGTGAAGCTGATGAGCTTAACCCGTTTATCTGTAATGAGTTGTTCTATTTCGCCTCCCATGCAGGGTACGACATTGATTGCACCCGGCGGAAGCGTGGTCCCCGCGAAGAGTTCGGCGAACAGGAGGGCGGTCCGGGGTGCGTTGGATGAAGGTTTCAGCACGACGGTGTTCCCCGCGGCTATGGCCGGACCGAGCTTGTGCGCAACAAGGTTGAGCGGATAGTTGAATGGAGTTATTGCGCCGATGACTCCGAGCGGAAACCGGCGGATGATGGCGGAACGGATTCCGGGCTGCGGCATGACGTCGAGCGGGAGCACCTGTCCCTCGATCCTCCTGGCCTCCTCCGCAGATGTCGCGATCGTGAACACCGCCCGTTCAGCTTCGGAACGGGAATAGGAGATGGGCTTTCCCGTCTCCTCGGTGATGAGCTGGGAAAACTCCTCTTTCCTCTCCGCGAGTGCGCGGGAAACAGACTCCAGTGCGGCGCCCCGTTCGTACGGAGAAAGGTTTCTGGTCAGGTGAAACGCCGCTTCAGCGGACCGTATGGCTTCGTCGATGTCGCGGGAGCTCGCCTGGCAGACTTCGCTCACCGCCCTGTTGTCGAACGGATTGAACACCTTTCTCCTGATGCTCGTCTGGCGCCATTCGCCGTTGACGAGTATCTTTACTGCTTCCATGCCGGTTCCTATGAAGTAATCAACCCCATGACTGTTTCCAGCAACTCTCCTTTTGGGACGATCGTCCGCTTCCCTGTCTTCCGTTCCTTGATCTCGATGTTGCCGTTGGCGAGGTTCTTTTCTCCCACGATCACCTGGTATGGCATGCCGAGAAGATCAGCGTCTTTGAACTTGAACCCGGGGCTCGTCTCTTTTCGGTCGTCGTAGAGAACATCCACCCCTTTGCCCCCGAGCTCGCCGTAGAGGGCCTCGGCCGTTTCCGTCACCTGGGCGCTCCGGGCGCCCACCGCAATGAGATGGACGTCAAAGGGGGCGATGGCCCTCTCCCAGATGATGCCGTTCTCGTCGTGGTTCTGTTCGATGTGGCACGCGATGATTCTGTCGATGCCGATCCCGTAGCTTCCCATGATCACGGGGAATTCTTTCCCGTTTTCGTCGAGAAACTTCGCACCGAGGGCATCGGAATATTTCGTCCCGAGCTTGAAGATATGCCCCAGTTCGATCCCCCGAACGATCCTCAGCCTCCCTCCGTCGTTCGGGGACGTCTCTCCTTCCTGAACCGTGCGCAGGTCGTGGTACCCGTCGACCGCGCAATCCCGCTCGAGGTCGATGTTTCTGATATGGTAGTCGTTTCTGTTCGCGCCGCTGATGAGTCCGTTGGCCCCCTTCAGACGGTTGTCTGCCAGTATCGTGAAGCCTTTGAGTCCGACCGGACCGATCGATCCACCGTCGGCACCTGTCAGATCCTGCAGCTTCTCCCCTTCAATCGGGCGGACATCAACACCGAGGACCGACATGAGCTTCGACTCGTTCAGCGCATCGTTTCCCATCATCAGGACGAGCACCGGCCTGTCCCCTCCCCAGTACACAACGGATTTTGCCAGGCGACTCGGATCCACGTGCAGGAATGCCGCGAGCGCATCAATGGTCTTGACTCCGGGAGTGTGTATCTCTTCAATCTGCGCATCGCCCGGGACGCGCGCCGCGCCGGGGACGAGCGAACCGGCCACTTCGAGATTTGCGGCGTACGAGCCGTCCTCCGAGAGGGCGATGACATCTTCTCCGGAAAGAGACTCCATCATGAATTCCTGGGAGCCGGTCCCCCCCATCGCTCCACTGGAGGCGCCCACGACGAAGAAACGAAGCCCGCACCTGGTAAAAATCTTCTTGTACGCTTCCGCATGGAGGTCGTATGCCCGGTCCAGCCCTTCCCATGAGCGGTCAAGGCTGTAGCTGTCTTTCATCATGAACTGGCGTCCGCGGAGGACGCCGGAACGGGGGCGGGGTTCGTTCCGGAATTTTGTCTGGATCTGGTACCAGATCTGCGGCATCTCCTTATACGAAGAGATGTGGTTCTTCGCGAGCCAGCAGATGACTTCCTCGTGCGTCGGCGCCAGGACCAGGGGGCGGTTCTTCACGTGGAAGAGGGTGTCGCCGAACGCCTTGACCCTGCCGGTCTGTTCCCAGAGCTCGATCGGACTCAGCGCAGGGAGGATGAATTCCTGTCCGCCGATCCGGTCCATTTCCTCCCGGACGATCCGGGTGACCTTTGCGATCACTTTCTGCCCGAGAGGAAGATATACGTAGACTCCAGCCGCCAGCGCTCGCACCATTCCAGCACGGATCATCAGCTGGTGGCTCGGGATGGCGGCATCAGCGGGAATCTCTTTGACTGTGGGAATAAAACTCTGACTCAGGCGCATGAAGTGCGATGTTCTGTGGCGGTTGTCGATCGCGAATGGCGAAAGATACGAATAAACGGGAAGAGAATCCAGACTACGACGCCGTCCGGGCCGATCTCTTGACGGCAGGCGGCCCCGAAGACGGGGGACCGGCTGCTCATTCGCTTCATCGTGCCGGATCCGGTTCGCCCTCAATGTGAGGCTGTGTCTTCTTCTCCACGCGCCAGTAGTTCCCGCCTCCCCCTTCCCTTTCCATGAAACCATGTTCCACCATCGAACGGCGGAGTGTCGCGGTATCCGCACTGTATCGCGCGAGGATCTGGT
>Ga0182011_10001803_pt1 | contig 18587 bp, 16 predicted proteins | sample 711E1DmetaG_FD_120481 | JGI IMG/M metagenome (GOLD analysis project Ga0182011, IMG submission 120481) | Permafrost microbial communities from Stordalen Mire, Sweden - 711E1D metaG | ecosystem: Environmental > Terrestrial > Soil > Wetlands > Permafrost | place: Sweden: Stordalen | collected... | reverse complement strand
GTCGATTCGCTGCTTCGTGGCGGACTGTTGAGCAAGCTGCGCTCGCTTGGCTGCGGGCAGAATGTCGATGCTGATCTGAACGCCAGCGACCCAGTTGTTTCCGCCGGAGCTGCCCAGCGAGCCGCGATCTTCCTCCCAGTTTCCGTAGGCGTTGACGCTGGGACCAAAGGCAGAGCGCGCCGCGCTGACTGCGACAGACTGCGCTGATTGCGCCTGCGAGAGCGCCGTCAAATCGTGGCGCGTCTTGGCGGCTGTTGCGATTTCCTCGTCCAAGGCAAGCTGCGCGAACGTGTGTGGCTCGATTGGCTTGAGTTCAATGATCTTCAACTCTGGCGCGCCCATCGCCTCGCGCAACTCCGCCCACGCCATCTCCAGATCGCCCTCGGCCGCGATCAACTCTTCCTTGCGTGCAGCTACGTTGACCTCAGCCGACATCTGGTCTGACTCCACCGCAAGCCCGGCTTTAACGTGATCTTTCGCCGAGTCAAGCAGAGCCGCAGCCGTCTCCTGTTCATGCAGCGCGACCTGTATCTCGCGCTGCGCGTATAGTACCGACTGATACGCCTCTACGACGTGCAGCACAATCAGCTGATCGGCCGCCTTGGCCGACGAAGAAGAGCTTGCACGCATGAGATCGGCGCGACGAATCTCTCGCTGCGTCTTGAACGAATCGAAGGCTGTCCACGATCCCGAGAAGCGCGTGGCAAAGTTGCCGATTGGCTGAGGCCGATTCAAAGCATTCAGAGCGAAGTCATCCTGCGTGAACTGTCGCTGACGCAGGCGCGTACCGAAGGCATAGACGGGATCATCTCCGCGCGAGATCTCTTCGGTAAAGTTCAGGTGCGGCAGCAACTGGGTGCGCGCCAGTCTCGCCGTTGCTTCAGATTGCTGATTCTCAGCGTGTGCAATCGCAGCCTGCGGATTCTGCCCCAGAGCCTGATCGACGGCTTGGCGCAACGTAAGTTGCCCCTGCGTCTGCGTCTGTAGCGACAACGGCGGCTCTTGCGCAACGGCGGCCAAGCCCCCCGCGCAAAGAGTCAGAGCTAGGCCTAGCGCCGGATAAAGACGAAAAATCATAGCGACAACTCCCTTGAATGATGCATTCACATCAATAGAGTCCTGAAAGACAGAATTCGTTACAAGGGACACAAATATACTTTGCCTGAAGCCAGTACCCTGCGTTCCGCTGTACTTACAAAATCACGGGAGCAGGAAAGAGGATTTCAAAAACAGGTCAGCGCATCTCCAGAGGAACCTTCAACGATTCTGGAATGACGATCTGACCGCTCCTCCGCTTCCTGTCTCAATGGGTGCGGTGAAGTCATTGCTCCATTCGCCAAACGAACCCGTGTACAGAACGGGGCGGAATCCGGTCAACTTAAGCGTGAAGTAATCGTAAGCGGCGTGGATGCCAGCCTGACAGTAGACAATCACCCTATCTCCAGGCTTTATGCCAGCAGCAATGTACCGCGCGCGAATCTCCGATACCGGTTTGTATACGGGGTTTCCCTCGCTGACCAGATTATCCGTCCAAGGCACACTAATCGCTCCTGGGATATGCCCGCTTAGCCCACCGCCATTTTTTCCCAAATAATCCGCTAAAGGGCGAGCGTCGACTAGATGAATACTTTTATCGGCTGCAATTCTTCTTACTTCAGCCAATTCGATAAGGACTGAAGCATTGGGATGAATGGTAAGAATTCCGGGAGTTATATTGCCAGAACTTGTACGCACTGTGGCATATTCTTTGGACCATTTCTCCAATCCGCCATCTAACAGCGAGACGTTGTTCCCGTGCCCCAGATAGTCGAATTCGATATACGCCCGTAGAGCAAAGATATTGAGCATATCTCCGTAGAGTACGACGTGAGAGTTGTCGCCGATGCCAAGTCGCTCGAAGGTAGCCTTCAACTCCTTTGCCTCTGGCAGATGATATGGGATCCCGTTGCGATTGACTGCGATCTCGTTCAAAGCAAGGAATCGCGCTCCGGGGATATGTCCGGTGTCATAAGCGGATCGATTCGCACCCACATGCAGAATGACGAGGTTCTTGTCGGTAAGATGGGCGGCAAGCCAGTTCGTCTGCACCAGCATGTTGGCCGGACCTTGAACAGCTCGCAAATTGGTCGTCGCAGCGTTCGCGGCCAGCGCCGCGAAAAGGAAGATTACCCCAAGAATTTTGTGACGCATTTTATTCTCCGTTCACCCTCTTCGGAATCTGAGACCCCACCGCTTAGCTTACGGCGGGGCATTTCATTAGAAGCATCGTGCAAACGATAAGCAGCCAAACAGAGGCCGCCGACTCACTACTTAGCTACCACAGCAGGATGTGGCAGCGGCTCCGGCCTGCTTGCAACAGCAGCCGTGCCCTGCGGATTTTTCTGAGGGCAGGTCCGCCGCCTTTAGCCGCAGATCGTCGAACATCTCCAGCGCCTGTTGTCCGCTGATACTTGCAGGAGCCATCCAACCGCGGACTCCGACTGACTTCAAATGTCCTAATGCGCCGCTGCCGATTTCACTAAAGATTGCATCGGTGCAGTTCTGACTGGAGAGCAGTTCAACAACGCTCTTGCCGCCCGCCGCTTCGTTCTTTATAAAGTCAAAAGTATGGCACTCTGTGTTCATCACCATGGCCCACTCCGCCTTGCCAAAGTGCGACGACATCTGCGCTTTGACTTGATTCTCCGACATCATTACCGCTACTTTGCTCATTCGACAATCCTCATCTTCGATCCATAGGTGCGATTTGCCTGCACGATGAGCTGGCGGGCAATCGGCTAGGTGTAATATACACCTACAAGAGATTATGCCATCTGGAAAATAACTTTTGCAATATTTAGTAGGAGGTTCACTGTATGAGGTTATCCGTCAAGAACTCGGGGCAACGCAGATGTAAGCAGCCAGGGATGGGACACGCCTGCACCTGCGCGATGGGAAACGTCTCCCGGTTCATCGAACCCGTCGTGCTGCGAATCCTAAAGGAGAGAAAGAAATCCTACGGCTATGAGATCGCCGAATGCCTGCCACGCTACGCGCTGACGGATGCAACCATTGAAGGCGCAGCCCTCTATCGCACACTAAGAACGCTGGAGGCTAACGGCCACGTCTCCTCGACGTGGGACGAGGGTGACGGTCCCGCACGGCGCAATTACTCTCTGACCAAATCGGGGCACGCCCATCTGCGCGATTGGGCGCAGTTGCTGGAGGAACTAGGCAAAGAGATGATCGCATTCCATCGGGAAGTTATTGCACTGCAAGATGCGTGAAGTTGTTGTGCGTTCAACGAGCCGTATTATCAACCTACAAATTATTGGTGCGAGGTTCTGAGCAAAACCTACAAAACGATTGCCGGAGGATGCATGACGAATCGAAGCAGTTTGGTGGGCAACACCCTGCTATTGGAGGAAATAATCGAGTGCAGCAAAGAGACTTCATTTGAGCCTGATGCCATCCATTTGCCAAAGGACAACCGCGCACCAGAATCGCCGAATCCAGCTTGCGTGGTTTGCGGTCAGGAGAATCCGCGCGGTCTGCATCTACAGTTTGCAGCCAAGTCCAATGCCGCTGTCGCGCAGTGGATCGCAAGCGACGGATGGGAAAGCTTTCGAGGTGTAATTCATGGTGGGGTCATCTGCGCAGTCTTGGACGAAGCGATGTCTCAGGCGATCCTTTCCGCAGGATATTCAGCTCTTACGGCTGAAATAAGAGTTCGCTTTCGCAACAAGGTTAGCGTTAACGACGATCTCTGCGTGCGTGGCTGGGTAGTCAGTGTCCGAAAGAGGAAGATTGTGGCAGAGAGTAGTCTCACCTCTGTGGACGGAGTAGAGATGGCACACGCCTATGCCACATTTCTGACTGCGCGCAGATCATGAGGTCCAGTACGTTGTAGCCCGTAATCAACGGGAATTCAAGAGCAGTTGTACTTGTGCCTCGATTTTGTTCAGATCCGGCTCACCCTGATACTCCGCTTGGATCACACCGTTACGATCAATCAGAAACGTCATCGGCAGGCCAAGCACTCCGCCGTAGAGATTCCCCAGCTTTACATCTCCCATGGCAACCGGATAGTTCAACCGCATCTTGCTATAGAGTTTGCGCACCAGAGCCGGGGCGTCGTCCATGGAGATGCCGACGACCTGTAGCCCCTGTGGGCCATACTTCTTCTGCCATGCCACGAAGATTGGCATCTCAACCTCACAGGGTGCGCACCATGTGGCCCAGAAGTCGAGCAATACGACTTTGCCGCGGTAGGCTTTGAGGTCAAGCCTCTTGTTGTTAAGATCGGTGCGTACGAACTCCGGTGCTCTCTTGTGGGTAAGCGAGGTAGCCGCAAGGGCAGTGCGCTCGCCTCCTGCTGCGTAAAAAACAACCACCAACAGAATTGTCAGCATAGATTGGCGAAGAGCAAAGGGTGGCATCTGTTCTTCCCGTTTCTCTTGGGCAACCTTCCAAGCGATGCGTTGACTAGTGACTCCGTTCAACCGGATACCCCTTCGCAACCCAATCGGTACCTAGATTGTTAGGAAGATTGAGAACCTTCACGTTGGTGAATCCCAAGTCGCTCAGTTGCCTGAAGGCGGGAGCCAAATTTGGGCAGCGATTCCATGGGCAACAGCCACAGTACAGAATAATCGACTTCTTCTTGGAGAGCGTGGCAACCACGCTCTGTAGCTGCTGTAGTCCAGCGGGCTGCGAACCTGCGCCCGCATACACGGAGCCAGCGATATGGGTCTCGTCGAAGAGAAGATGCGAACCGACCTGAAGCAGCAGCGGCTTATCCGCACCCTTGGTCTGCATCAAGTGAACCAGCGCTTCGGGTTGAATCAACTGGGCTTGAGGAATCGAGTATGTACTGCTAGGACCGGTCAATGGAGTGAATTGCGCAGGGCACTGCACGACGCTGATAGTGAAAGAAAGAGCCAGTGCGACCAGTCCTACGTTCTTGGTCAGTCGCGGGACGAGAGCGAATTTCATGAATTTCCTCCGCAGCTATCTTAGCCCAGCCAGACAGACGAATGCATGGAACATCAGAACGGATGCCCTCAGTCTCTTTCTCTTGGACGCTCCAAGTAAATCTCTCTCGGCTCCAAGCTGAAGCGGATCAGAGGGTTCAAGCATCTTTTGAAGGTTGATAAAGACCTAACCAGATAACGCTCCCTCAGGAAGTTTGACGATGATGCACGGATGGTGGATCATACGAACCACGATCCCACATCAGGGGTCAGTCTCGACGGAGAGGCAGCTAGCATGGCAACGAATCGAAACACAACAAATCCGGAAAGGGACAATCCCCCATGGCTTGGGTTCGCGAGATTTCTGTTGATCATGATCTTTACGGCCATGCTCTTCCTACTGGTCAAGAGCATGGTGAATCACCATTTTTTTGATGGTGGTCAGCTCAATCTGCCTCATACCGACGGACCGTGAAAGATGCTTGCGATCAACGGCGTAGCGATTCTTCTCGTGACGTGAACTTGAATTGGGAATAACCGTCAAGGCTGAGTGGAATACGCTTGTGGCGATTACAATTCATTCATGGATCATGGAGAGCAGGATCCGCGCGTGTATCTCGCTGTAGAGAGAACCTTCCTTGCCTGGATTCGCACGGGGCTTGGTTTGATGGGAGTTGGCTTTGCAGTCAGCCGCTTTGGACTATTTCTTCGCGAGTTAAGCGCCAGCGCAGGTCATCTGCCCTCCCATACGACAGGAATCTCCGTTTGGTCGGGAGTGTCGCTTGTTGGCCTGGGGGTAGTCGTTAATCTCGCTGCCGTTGTACGACACTTTCAACTGATTCATGAACTTAGCACCGGAACGTGGAGATCTGGCCGGGTGTCTATCGGTGCTGTGATTCTCGCTCTTGTACTCGCGGGCATAGGAATTGGCATGACCGTTTATCTTCTGCTTGTCCGTTAGATTGACATCTTCAGTAGCAACCATTGCCAAATCATTTCATCTGCAATCGAACGGCATATTCTCGCGTCTAATTTTGCCGGAGCCGATTTGATGCAAATCGGTAGCTGCTATCTAAGCAGCGCCATTTGAGGTATCCTGACGAAGATGAGCGCCAAGTATCAACCCGGACGAAAGACCGCCCTGCTCTATTTGCTGGGGATACTATTCTGTGTTCTGTCGATCACATTCGCAGTTACGTCCAAAGTAGCAGCGTACTATCCGCACAATGATGCAACGCGCCCGATCACAGCAGCCAAGATGTGGCAGCAACAGAACACGTCCGTGACCTATGCGCCACCCGTGCAAGCGGCTACTGCACCTCTTCTCTTTGTTTTCGTTCTAGTTCTAATCGCTGCGACAGAAGCTGCGCGCTCCTATGCGTGGATGCAGGCTTCCGTTGAGGCAGCACCGGCTCTTCAACTCTACTTTAGTAGAGCGAATGCCATTCGACCTCCGCCACAACGCTAGAAAAGACTCGGCATTTTTATGCCGATCCACGCACCGCCATTGCAGCGGTGTTGCTGTGTCTCTAGCCAAAGCGAGTCCATCATGAAAACTGCTTCTTCCGTCCGACGCTTGAGTCTCGGACGACTCTCTCTGCTCTGTTGCGCACTGATCGCATCGAGTGGATGCAAGCACTCCAGCCAACAATCTTCCGAGACAGTTCTACCGATTGCGCCAGTAGTGACCGCATCGCGCGCGACACTGGCCAATTCACTGACCGTTGCTGGCGAGTTTCTTCCGTATCAAGAGGTCGAGCTACATGCGAAGGTTGCAGGCTATATTCGCAGCATCCACGTCGACATTGGCGACAAGGTGAAGCAAGGACAGGTGCTGGCTGTCCTGGATGTACCTGAACTACAGGCGCAGGTGCAGGGAGCGCAGGCGGGAGTTCAGCAGGCCAAGGCTGAGATCCTGCGGGCCACCAGCGATGTGGCGCGCGCTAAGGCGAACTATACCGCTCTGCATGCAGCGGCGGAACGCCTACAGCAAGCCTCCGACACGCGTCCAGGATTGATTGCGCAGCAGGAACTTGACGATGCGCGTGCGAAAGATCAGGCGGCAGCGGCACAGGTGGATGCGGCAAAGTCCGCGCTGAACGCCATGCAGCAGCAGCTCGGCGTCTCACAAGCGCAGCGCCAGCAGGTCTCGACAATGGCGGACTACTCGCGCATCACTGCGCCATTTAGCGGGATAATCACATGGCGTTACGCCGATACAGGTGCGCTGATTCAGGCTGGCACGTCGAACGCTGGCTCTGCTCCTGTGGTCAAGATTGCTCAGGTCAGTACGCTGCGTCTGCGGCTACCAGTGCCGGAAGGGATCGCGCCCTATGTACGCGATGGCGATACCGCGACCATTCGCATCGATGCACTGGGCCGCACGATTAGCGGCAAGGTTATGCGCAGCACCGGCGCGCTCGATCCTGCCACGCGCTCAATGCAGGTAGAGGTAGACGTATCGAATGCCGACGGTTCTCTTTCGCCGGGAATGTATGCACAGGTGACGTTGAACGTAAAGCACACAGGCAATGCACTGGTTGTTCCAATTCAGGCTGTAGACACTAGCGGGTCGCAGCCCAATTTGTTGGTGGCTAATGCACAGAATCGCGTAGAAAAGCGCACAGTACAGACCGGCGTTGCGACGGCCAACCGTATTGAGATTATGAGTGGAGTTCGCGAGGGCGAGTTGGTGATCATCGCCAACCAGTCGAGCTATCAGCCGGGTGAATTGGTAACGGCGAAACAGAGCGTAATGGCCGCAGCGGGCGCGGCGAACGATGCGACGGAGGGACAATAATGTCTAGCTTCGCGATTCGTTATCCGTTCTTCATCCTCATGATCTGCCTTGTGATCGGTGTCGTTGGCGTGACCACAGTGGCTCGTATGCCAGTCGATCTTTTTCCGGAGATTGATATTCCCGTCGTGGTGGTAGCGACGTTCTACAACGGAATGCCGCCGGAGCAGATTGAGGCACACATTACCAATCCGTTCGAGCGCTTCTTTACTCTGGGCAGCGGCATCGACCATATCGAATCGCGTTCCTTGCCGGGTGTCAGCTTGATTCGCATCTACTTTCAGCCGGGAACAAGCTCAGACGCCGCAGTCAATACCATCTCCAATCTTGCAATGGCGCAGTTACGCCGCCTCCCCCCCGGCACGTTGCCGCCGGTTGTGCTCAAGTTCGACGCATCGAGCCTTCCCGTATGCCTAATTACGCTGAAGGGCGAAGGACTCAACGAAACTCAGTTGCACGACTTGGGACAATACGACGTCCGCAATCAAATTGCGTCTGTTCCGGGCGCATCGATTCCTCCCCCCTTTGGCGGAAAGTACCGGCAGATCCAGATCTACGTTGATCCGACCAAGCTGGAGGCCAATCAACTGAGTCCCATGGATGTGGTTCGCACGGTGAATAACGCCAACGCGATTCTTCCCTCCGGCGATGTCAAGCTCGGGCCGACCGACTATAACATCTACACCAACTCCCAGTTCCCCGACACCGAGCAGATCGACCAACTCCCGCTGAAGAACAGCGGCAACGGACAGCTCTTGGTCGCTGATGTAGGCAAGGCTCAGGACTCCTCCGCCATCCAGACAAACATCGTGCGCGTCGATGGACAGCATTCGGTTTATCTACCCATCCTCAAGCAGGGCGGCGGAAGCAACACCATATCGATCGTGAATGGCATTCGTGATCGGATCACGCATCTGGTCGATATTCCCAAGTCACTCAAGACTGCCGTGGTCTTCGACCAGTCGCAGTTCGTGAAGACCGCTATCACAAATCTCGGCAGCGAAGGAGGTATTGGACTTGTTCTAACTGGATTGATGATCCTGATATTTCTCGGCAGCATGCGCGCCACGGTGGCCGTCATGCTGTCGATTCCCATCTCTGCACTGGCCGCGTTTCTTGCGTTGAACCTGATGGGCGCGACGATCAACTCCATGGTACTGGGCGGCTTGGCGCTGGTCTTCTCGCGCCTAATCGATAACTCCGTCATCGTTCTGGAAAATATCTTCCGCCATTTGGAGATGGGCAAATCTCCCGAAGAAGCGTCCGAGATTGGTGGGCGCGAAGTCGCGTTGCCGGTGCTGGCGGCGACCTTCACCACGGCAATCGTCTTCTTTCCGGTCGTCTTTCTCTATGGCGTCAGCCGATATTTGTTTACCGCACTCTCGCTTGCGGTGGTGCTTTCGCTCTTTGCGTCGTATGCGGTTGCGATGACGGTGGTGCCCCTTTTTTGTGCGCGCTTTATTCACAATCCACATTTGAAGGAACACACCGAAGGCGGCCATCACGACGGCACGAGTCTCTTCCAGCGTTTCGTGCGCTGGTTCAATCGTCGCTATAATCGAGGACTTGCACACTATGACACAGCAGTGGCAAAAATTCTGGTGCGACCGGGAGCTACAGTACTGGGTGTGATCGGAGTCTTTCTCTTCAGTCTGGCTCTCTTTCCATTTATGGGCCTCTCGTTCTTTCCGCGTACCGATCCAGGACAGTTTGTTATTAATGTGAAAGCTCCCAGCGGCACTCGGATTGAGCTGACCGATCAATATATCGCGCAGGCTGAGCAGGAGATTCGCAATGTAATTCCTGCAAAAGATCTCGGCATGATCGTCTCAAACATAGGCACTGCTCCTGGTTTCTCGTCGATATATTCGAGCAACTCAGGACCACATACCGCATTTATTCAAGTAAGCCTGAATGCAGAACACAGCAAAAGTACCTTCGCATATATGTCGTTAGTCCGAAGCAAGCTACGGGAGGATCTTCCAGAACTATCCACCTACTTTCAAACCGGTGGCTTGGTCGATGCGGTCGTAAACCTCGGACTTCCTGCACCAATTGATATACAGGTCAGTGGTAACGACATCAACGAGGCATCTGCTACCGCTGCTGATCTAGCTAAGAAGATTCGCGGCTTGGATGGTGTTGGCGATGTCCTGGTTCCGCAGGATGTTGATTACCCCGGATTGAAGTTACAGGTTAATCGCGAGATGGCGGGACGCCTCGACCTCACCTCTCGCGAGGTTGTAGACAATGTCATCACAGCGCTCAGCTCGAACGCCATGATTGCGCCAAACTACTGGGATGACCCCAAGAGCGGAAACAGCTATTTAATTGCGGTGCAATATCCAGAATCGCAGATGAAATCGCTACAAGACCTCGATCAAATTCCGATCCGATCTCCTAATGGAGCGATAGCCACAAACCTTGGTGCGGTTGTACAAATACAGCCGATGAAATCTCCAACAGAGGTGGATCACTATCAACTGCGTCGCGTGATCGACATATACGTCTCGCCCTCTGGGCAGGATCTTGGTGGTCTGGCCACGCGTGTAGACCGAGTTATCGCGCAACAAAAGATCCAGGAGAACCTACAAGTGAAGGTGCGGGGATCCGTGGAAGGCATGCGCCGCTCGTTTTCCAGTTTTGGCGTTGGACTGCTGCTCTCGATAATTCTCGTCTATCTAATTCTGATGGCGCAGTTCGCTTCGTTCATTGATCCGCTGGTAATTCTGCTTGCAATTCCGCCAGGAATCACCGGTGTCATTATCTTCCTTCTCGTCACAGGCACAACGCTGAATGTGATGTCGCTGATGGGCGTGGTGATGATGACCGGCATCGTCGTCTCAAATTCAATCCTCATCGTCGAATTCACGCGTAAGTTGCGCGAAGAAGGTATGGCGATCCGCGATGCCGTTGCCATGGCCTGCCGTGTGCGTCTGCGCCCGGTGCTGATGACATCGCTGGCAACCATCCTAGGTATGGTGCCGATGGCTCTTGCCCTGGAAGCAGGAAGTGAGCAGTATGCGCCGCTGGCCAGAGCGATCATCGGCGGACTAACCGTCTCCGTTCTAGTTACCGTCTTTGTTGTGCCAGCGGCGTATCTGCTGGTGCATCGCAAAGAAGAGACACAGAACCCACCAGACAAGCAGAGCAAGGCAATCGCAGGAGAAAAAGCCTAGATGAAAAATATATTCGTTCTAATTGCTGCTATTGCTATTGCAAGCGTTACCTCGCAAAGTCGATGCCAGACTATACAGGTATCTGCTGCCGCGCCTGCGACGCTGACCCTTGCGCAGGCTGAGAAGATCGCTCTCCAGCAGAATCCGCATGTAAAGATTGCGCATCTGGTCGCACTGGCCGAGGGGCAGGTGCGACGTGAGGCAAGAGCTGCCAATCTACCTGTATTGACAGGCAATCTGACCGCAGTCGATACACACGAAGGGGATCGCATCACTGCGGGCGGACTGAATAATCCTATTGTCTATCAGCGCGCGGCTGGCGGAGTTACGCTCTCACAACTCATGACGGACTTTGGGCGCACTCACGCGTTGGTGAGCAGTGCCGATTTTCAAGCGAAGGCTGCTGCAAGTAACGAGATGGCATCGCAGGATGACATTCTGCTTGCCGTTGATGAGGCTTTCTACCACGCACTGGCGAGTCAAGCGATTCTTAGCGTCGCGCAGCAGACTGTAGCAGCTCGTCAAGCGACCGCAGATCAAGTTCGCGCACTCACCGAGGCAAAGCTCCGTTCGGAACTGGACCTCAGCTTCGCCAACGTTGATCTGCAACAGGCCAAGCTGCTTCTTCTGAATGCAACCAATGACAATCAAGAGTCGCAGGCAGCACTCAACGCGCTACTGGGAGAGGAGCGGCCTGCTATCTACACCCTCGTCGATGAGACGCCAGCAACACCTTCTCCAGCTCCCGAAGATGCAGCGCCACTCCTCCAACTCGCCTTCCAGTCCCGACCCGATCTTGCAACACTCAATCTGCAAGCAAACGCCGCAAAGGAATTTAGTCAAGCAGAGCGCGATCTTTCGCGGCCCACGATCTCCGCGCTCGGCGTAACCGGCGACGCCCCAGTGCGTGCGGATCAAATTACCACGCCTTGGTATGGAGCGGTTGGCGTGAACATGAGCATTCCCATCTTCAATGGAGGACTCTTCTCTGCACGGGCGAAGGAGGCCACGCTTCGCGCACAAACTGCCAACCAGAATGTACAACAGCTTCGTCAAGCAATCGCACGCGACGTTACTGACACGGTGCTCGATGCGCAATCGGGTTTTCAACGCATCGACGTAAGCCGCCAATTGCTCAATCAGGCAAACTCCGCCTTCGACCTCGCACAGACGCGCTACAAGCTAGGCCTCTCGTCCATCGTGGAGCTAAGTCAGGCGCAACTTGCGCAGACACAGGCGCAGATTGCATACACCAACGCGCGCTACACCTATCAACAAACTCTTGCCGCACTGCGCTTCCAGACAGGGCAGTAGCTCCTGCTCATAACGGATGCGCCGTGGAAGAAGGTACGGGGGGCGTTCATCAACGACGATGGAGGTTCGGTGGCCAGCGTTCATCGAATTACCATAGCCGAATCTCAGTTGTCGCCAACAGTCGGATAACCGGCCAATAATTTGATTCCTGCCCTACGGCCTGTAGGTAAGAAGGTATATTTTCTTTCAGTTGACTTTTCTTCAGGAGGCGGGGTTCCGCTTCCGGCGATGATCTTGGCGGGTCGGAACCAGAGGCGGAACCCCTGTGAAGTACGATCCTCTTTATCCCAGTCTCCGTCGCGCCGACCAAGCTTGCAACCGACTGGGCGAAAGACTGCGACAAGATCATCTTACGCTGGTGCCCGGTTTGTAAACGAGATTCGATCATCGGTCACGGGCACCGCCGTAAGCAGGCCCACGACGAGTATCACGACTGGATTTGGATCCGGCGCGGTCGCTGTGCCGATTGCGGGATGACCTTCACCTTCCTTCCGGTATTCTCTCTCCCTTACACGCATTACAGCCTGTTTGCGCGCTGCCAGGCGTTGTGGCAACGCTTTGCGGAACACTGCCCGTGGGAGAAAGCATTGCCCAAGCTGAAGGACCCAGATCGGTTGCCGGATCCCTCCACTGTGCGCCGCTGGTCGAGCGGCCTGGACTGTTCACAGTTGGCGCTTTCCTTCCTCAGCCAGACCGTCACACGGGTAGCTCATTGGCTGGATCGCGGTCGTCAGGCTCCTGACGAAGCTGGACCATTGTCTTGGATAACTCCGGTTCTGCAGAATCTCTGGCCGTTGCGTCTTTGAAAAAATCCTTTCACCCACCATCCTTGTCTGGGTTTGCCGGGGTTGTTGTCCTACGCTGGGCTCCAGAGGCGAAAAAGCGTTGTGGGCGAAGACATCGAAGCACTCAAGCGGCGGTTGCCACTTCTAGAGTATCTACGGCAGCACAACTGGAAAGGCTCACCTGTGGGCCGCGCCGAGTTTGTCGGACTCTGTCCGCTGCATGAGGAGACCAGACCCTCGTTCTATGTCAACACGCGCAAAAATGTTTTCTACTGTCACGGCTGCGGGCAGGGCGGCGATCTGATTCGCTTCGTCCAGTTATCCCGCCGACTGTCTTTTCGCCAGAGCCTTGTCAGCTTGGATACACAGACCACTCCTGCAGACGACTCCTCTGCGGTGCTTGAGCAGGTTACTGTTTTCTTTCGGCAGCAACTCAATAACTACCCAGAGGCACTCTGCTATCTCAACCGGCGCGGGCTGTATGATCCCGATCTGATCAAGGAACTCGATATAGGCTATGCTCCCGGCGGAACTCTGCGCCAACACCTCACGGCACATGGCTATTCCTTCGATCTGTTGCGCCAAGTTGGCCTGCTCAACGCGAACGGATCCGATGCTTTCTATCAGCGCATCGTCTTCCCGCTGCGTCAAGGCGAACACATCGTCAACATCTACGGCCGCAGCATCGGCGCCGCCTTCGCGCATCGTTTTCTGCCCGGCACCAAAGGCGGCTTGTATGCGTGGGGAAAAGTCAGGCACTGCCCCGAGGTAATTCTTGTCGAGGGCCTGTTCGACTATGCCGCGTTACGGCAAGCGGGCTTTTACAACGTCACCTGTTCGCTGGGAACCCATCTCAACGCGGACCAGTTTCTGGAACTGTGCGACGGCGAGCGTACCGTCTATCTCACCTTCGATGTCGACGATAACCAGAGCGGCCAGCAAGCCGCCGTTCAACTGGCTCTGCGTCTCAGCGCGCACGGCATCGCCGCCCGCCGCGTCCTCCTGCCACAGGGACACGATCCTAACTCTTTCTTCGTTCAGGGCGGAGATTCGCAACAGTTTCAGTCTCTTTTGGAGGCCGCTCGGCCATGAAGTTCCGCGTGAACCGTCAGAATATTCCATCGGGCGCACATAGCCCGATTCAAGTAGTTGAACAGTCCACTGGTCAGGGCGTAGGTTGGATTAATCGCTATCTGGATCGCGACTATGTCCGCCGCCTTTCAGATAAGACCCTATATAGCTACGCGCACAGTCTGTTGTACTTCGTGCGCTGGTGGGAGAGCGTTCACCACACCGGTGATATCTCCTTGGCAGACCTCACTGAATCGACCCTGCTCGATTACGTGCGCTACCAGTCTGGCCGACAACCTCAGCCTTCTGCCTCCACCATCAACGACCGCGTCGCTACAGCCGATCGCGCTATCCGCAACGAATTCCCCGACGCTCCCTGTCAGGCTGCACCTGGCTTCCATCAGGTTTACCTGCACCGCAGGCCGCTGGGCCTCGGCCGACCAAGGTTCGAACTCAGCAGACTGCGAGTGAAGGAACCCAAGCTTACTATCGTCCCACTTTCGGTCGATGAAGTGGCGCGCTTCTGGGCTAGTTTTCATAACGCGCGCGACCTAGCCATCGTAGGCTTGATGCTCATGCATGGACTTCGTTCCGCCGAAGTGCTGGATCTGAACCCGGAAGATGTGTTGCTTTCCGAGGGCCAGTTGCGCGTGCGTGGCAAGGGCAGCAAGCTGCGCTACCTCCCTCTGGCGCCGGAAACCACGCAACTGGTCGATCACTATCTCCGACTAGAAAGACCAAACCCCTGTTCTGCGGCTCTGTTCGTCGTGCTCAAGGGACCCGCTCGCGGCACCCGCATGACGCCCGCTGGGCTACGCTCCCTGTTTCGCTACCATCGCCAGACGACGGGCATTCAGATGGCCAACCCCCACCGCTTCAGGCACACCTTCGCCTCGGATATGGTGCGTGCAGGCATTAGCTTGCCCGCGTTGATGCAGCTGATGGGTCACGCCGACATCGAAACCACTCTGCACTATGTGCTAGTCACTCCGCAGGATGTCTATCTTCAGTACTCCCGCGCCGCGGCACAGTGCATCCGCCCACAGTCGAGGTTCCCGTCGTGAAGCGCTGGCGCCGCCCTCCCTTTCAGCATCCTCTGGCATCGGCCTTCGAGCATGCAGTCGAGTCCCTCTGCACCGCACTAACGCCGTCCAGCAAACGTAATTACAACATTACTGTGCGAAACTTCCTCGTCTATCTGGCCGCCGAGCACCCCGAAGTTACTAGTCTCGAACAACTGAACCGCGATCCTCACATCCTCGGATGGATGGCTCGCTTGCGTGCGCAAATCCCTCCCTTGGCGACCACTACCTGCATCAGCCGACTCATTGCTCTCCGCGCCGCCCTGAACGAATTGGCATGGACAAGCAAACTGCCTGAACTCGCCCACCTATTGCGGCGTGAAGACGTCCCGCGCACGCCACAGGGGCTACCGCGGCCGCTTGTCGCAGTGCAGGATCAGCTCTTACAGCAGGAACTGCTTCACCGCAACGATCTATGTGGAAACATCTTCTTGTTGCTTCGCCACACTGGCATGCGTATCAGTGAATGCGCTGACCTGTCTTATGACTGCCTACGATCTACCGGTCCTGATCAGTGGGCCATTCATGTGCCTCTCGGAAAGCTCAAAACCGAACGCATGGTCCCTGTCGATGCATTCGTCTGTGAACTCGTTCAACGCCTGCGCTTTTTCCGTTCTCTGGATCCGCTGCCTGCCAATGGACGGCTCCTGGCTTGGCCTGGAACAAAAGTATCTCTCCTCGCCAGACTCCGCGATTACCTGCATCTGGTCTGCTACTCCGTCGGCCTTCCTACAAATATCGTTCCCCACCAAATGAGACATACCTACGGAACGGAAATGCTTCGTGCCGGCATGGGTTTGGCTGCCGTTATGAAATTGCTCGGCCACACCAGTCCTCGCATGACCATGCGCTATGTAGATGTGACCTTGACTGATCTCCAGCGAGAATTTCAGTTAGCTCGCTCCAAACCCAGGCATCTGGCTCCTCAACCAAAAACCTCATCCACACCTGCGCGCAACGGCCTTGATGGTCTCATCGATTCCTTGCTCGCTACCCAACATGTAATGGAGATGTTTCGTAGATCGCTCCCAAACGGCAACGAGCGCTCACGCCTCGACCGGCTCTCAAACCGCTTAACAAAGATCCTCGCCGAAATACGTAGACTTCACACCACCTGAATGAAAATGGGCAGAGATTGGCCGGTTAACAGGTCGATGCGCTCACCGAGACGTTTCGCAGTTTCTTCCGAGGTGTCGGCAATCCAGAAACTAGCCTGTTCCTCATGATTTTCTCCACAGCTCACAAGCCCGAGCCGCTGTATTTCGTAAGAGAGACTCTCCTGCCCCTTGGTGAGCAGGAAGCGAAGAAGCGCTGCACACAAGTCGCGGCATGGCCGCGTTACCAAGAGAAGAAGTTTTTGGAAAGGAACCCGGATCATACGAGGGGGGCTGAAACCCGGAGGGTGCGGTACGCGAGTTCTGAGCGCAGAGCCGCAGGGCGCAGCTCTTACACCGAAGCGGTGGCCGAGTGATTGTGCAAACAGGAGAAAGTGCAGATCAGAACATCATTCGATGAACCGTCCAGCATCCTACCAAGTTGAGTTACTTGAATGATGACGATAAAAGCTCGCCGCGTGAACGCATGGAAGCTGATTCTAACCTCCAGCATAAACATGTGACTCAAAAAACAGCCGCCTCTCGCAACACACACGCAATTGCTTCTCGATGCATCTCGGAGATGTATGACTTCAGCCAAGACAGCAGCAACCACTCCGCCTGTGACACCCGCCCAGACCGCCGATCAAACAGGGCTGAGCAGTGGTGAGGCATCCGCTCGTCTTCAGAGAGATGGCCCGAATGCAATGCCGGATACCTCTGCGCATCCGCTTCGCAATGCTCTAAGCAAATTCTGGGCACCCTTCCCTTGGCTACTTGAAGCCGCCATCGTGCTGCAGTTGGTGCTGCACAAGTATCTTGAGGCTTCGGTGATTGCTGGCCTGCTGGTCTTCAACGCTGCACTGGCTTACTTTCAAGAGGGTCGCGCTCAGGCTACGCTCGCGGCCTTGAAGTCGCGCCTTGCCATGAATGCCTCCGTGCGGCGCGATGGTGCGTGGAAGACTCTTCCAGCGACAGAGTTGGTCTCTGGCGATCTGGTGAAGTTGTCGCTCGGCGGCGTGGTTGCAGCGGACGTGCATCTGCTGGATGGTTCCGTCCTGCTGGATCAATCGATGCTTACCGGCGAATCCCTGCCGGTGGAGGCTGCTGCCGGGGCAGACACATTCGCCGGAGCACTGGTCCGGCGCGGCGAAGCGACGGCAGTCGTCACGGCCACCGGCGTTCATACCAAGTTCGGTCGCACGGCGGAGCTGGTACGAAGCGCGCATGTCGTCAGCTCCCAGCAAAGGGCGGTGCTTCGCATCGTGCGCAACCTCGCCCTCTTCAACGGCGGCGTCATCCTGCTGATTGGCTTCTATGCCTACAGGCACTCCATGCCATCGAGTGAGGTGATCTCGCTTCTGCTCACCTCGGTGCTTGCGGCGATCCCGGTGGCCTTGCCCGCCACCTTCACTCTTGCCTCTGCGCTTGGCGCACGCGCGCTGGCGAAGGTGGGCGTACTTCCTACACGACTCTCGGCCGTCGATGAAGCGGCAACGATCGATGTCTTGTGCACGGACAAGACGGGCACGCTGACCCGCAATGAACTCTCCGTGACCAGCGTTCGCCCCATGAGTGGCTTTGACGAGGCCCACATCTTGGCGATGGCGGCGCTGGCAAGCTCTGACGGAGGACAGGACTCGGTCGATCTGGCCATCCGCTCTGCCGCTGCGCATAAGCCAACAACAGACCTGCCAAAGCTGACCAAGTTTGTCCCCTTCGATCCCGCGAATAAAATCTCTGAGGCCACAGCAACAGATGCCAAGGGCGAATCACAACGTATCGTCAAAGGTGCTTTTGCAGCGGTCATTGGACTTACTCTTCCATCGCCCGCTGCTGCCGGAGTGGCGGACGAACTCGAAGTGCAAGGCTTCAGAGTTCTTGCGGTGGCTGCTGGGCCTCCGTCCTTGATGCAACTGATCGGCTTTATAGCACTCAGCGATCCACCCCGTGATGACTCAGCCTCACTCATCTCAGAGCTTGAGAGCCTGGGCGTGCGCACCGTGATGGTGACAGGAGACGCACCGGCGACGGCGGCAATCGTCGCCCATGCCGTTGGCTTGAACGGTGCGACCTGCCCGCCCGGAGCCATTCCTGAGCGCGTCAAGCCGGAGGACTATTCCGTCTTTGCGAGCATTTTTCCGGAGGGAAAATTCAATCTGGTAAAAGCCTTCCAGAAGAACGGTCATACCGTGGGAATGTGCGGCGATGGTGCCAATGACGCGCCTGCGCTGCGTCAGGCGCAGATCGGCATCGCCGTATCCACTGCGACCGATGTCGCCAAATCGGCTGCGGGTGTTGTGCTGACCGAGG
>Ga0182011_10001802_pt1 | contig 18588 bp, 19 predicted proteins | sample 711E1DmetaG_FD_120481 | JGI IMG/M metagenome (GOLD analysis project Ga0182011, IMG submission 120481) | Permafrost microbial communities from Stordalen Mire, Sweden - 711E1D metaG | ecosystem: Environmental > Terrestrial > Soil > Wetlands > Permafrost | place: Sweden: Stordalen | collected... | reverse complement strand
TAAAAGAAGAATAAAGATGGAAGTCTCACGCGGATCCCAATTCCAATATGAACCCCAATTGAACTTTGCCCAGAGAGAACCGGTCACTGTCGCAAGCATACAGAACATCATTCCCAGTCCTGCTGATGATACGGATTTAATGTCGTAATCGAAATTTTTTGTTCTCAAATATCGAAATCCATAATACAATGCGAATAAAAAACCAAGGACAGATGCCCACGCTACCGGCACATGAAAGAAAATATTGCGGGCTTTATCTTCGAGTCCGGGAATGATTGGAAATTCCAGCCAGCTTTGGGGCTGCGGTACCATCGGTATCGCAATACCGGCAAGAATGACGAATGTAATACATGCGATTGATGCGTATCGTACAAACCTCATACTTATTCCTTCCATACATAATCGAATAAGAGATATGAACCCGCAATCATGATCATCACATAGGAAACAAGAATTTGGAATTCGCCCAACGCCGCACTCAACAATTCACCATCTAATGCGCGGGCAGTCGATTTCATCACTGTCATGAGCAGTGGAATCAGGATTGGAAACGACAGGACCGGATACAAAGTTCCTTTGGTATTCGCCTTGGCAATGATCGCTGCAATAATGGTTGCGGCGGCGGCGAATCCAAGGCTTCCCAGAAAGATAGTCATTGTAAAGATCGCCCATGAATTGATATGAAACGATGGAAACACCGTTACATAGAGAAGAGTCACCGCTGTTGAAAGTACAAGCGTCAAACCGCAGTTGAATATCAGCTTTCCGAAATAGACTACGGAGGGTGAAGCGACGAGTTGAAGTGTCATCGTCGTCCCGCGTTCCTCTTCGCTAACGAATATCCGGGAAAGTCCCGACATCGCTGTGAAGAAAATAACCACCCAGAACATTCCGGAGAGAATTTCCGAACTTGCTTCCTCTTCTCGAAGAGCAAACAAAATTGTTGCCACCGATATGACGACAAACATCAGGAGCGCGTTCATGGCATAACGTGTTCGCAGCTCCGAACGAACATCTTTTGAGACAATCGCCCATATGCTTTTAATGAAATTCACGGCTCTTATATCAATGGTAAGGAATCAATTACTTCTGTAATTTTCCAACTTGAATTTGTTGTGCGCACCAACGAGCTTCTTCATTGTTATTGGTTGCGATAATAAGAATATTCTCTTTTTTTTGCTGCAGGATGATTTGCTGAACGATTTCGATGCCTTCTGCGTCAAGGTTACTCGTAGGCTCGTCGAGAATTAAAAGGGCCGGAGTATGCAGGAGAGCAAACGCATATTTCAACCGTTGTTTCATGCCGGAAGAAAATGTGCCGACAAGACCATCCCGACGATTCCATAATCCGACAAATTTCAGCAGTTCCTTTATTCTTTCTCCATCCTCTCGTGTTGCTGTACGAATGCGGGAAAGGAATTGAAGATTTTCTAATGCCGTAAATTCATCGTAGAGATTCAGGTAGGGCGAAACAAATCCGATTTGATGTTTGAATTCCTCAATCCCGATTTGCTTCTCATGGACCGAATACGTCATAGATCCGTGCGTTGAACTTAATAAGCCGGCAATAATTTTTGAAAGGGTGGATTTTCCTGCACCATTCTTTCCTGTTATCGACAGCGACGCAGGTGATGAAAGCGAAAAGGAAACATCTTGAAAGATCGAGCTCCTGTTGAAATCTTTCGAGACTCCGTCCGCTCTAATGGAAATCGAAATCATCGGATAACCGCCACCTTCCATTTGTAATCACTATTCGCAGTTTTTGCAATGATGAAATATATGCCGGATGAAAGTTTTGATTTGATTTCTGATGTCGGAACCACAATCGCACGGAATCCGTCTTCATTATCCACGTTGAGAAATCCCGAATACGCGAGCTTGAATGATGATGTAAAGAAAAATACTTCAGCCGTTTTTGCTATATCTTGATTGATCGAGAGCTTCAGCCACGGAGCTTCCGCAAGCCTCAATGGATTGGGCGCAGCATTCAATTGCAAACGCGGAACATCTGTTTGAGTCGAAGATTGGATAAGAAACGGACTCCAAAGAGACAGAGTATCAACAGATATTTTGAATTGCAATCCAGAATTAAGCGTAACCTCAATCTGTTGTTGGGTTGTATTTCTCTTTATCGCATTACCAATATCCACATTCGCAATGACAGCGGTAATAGTATCTTTTGGCAAATCATATTCGTACATCGACGACGAAAGCGGTTCAACTTTTCCGTTTATTGTTGATGTTGCATTGTAAAAAGCTATTTTCTGAAGCGGTTGAAAACGAGGATAATGATTTCCTTCTGTATAGAAATTCACTGTATCGGCGCGATCTGCCGTATAGTAATTCCACTTCGTAAATTTTGCAAACGAAGAATGCAAATTTGATCCGCGGTTCACCAGGGCTGCGTCCGTACTTTCAAGGAACGGAAAAGTTCGCATCTCTGTCCATATATCTTTCATAATATCCGCCCCGAATATCTTTGCAAGATAGTGCGCAAAGATGCTGCGTTCATACCCGCCAAAAACATTAGAATTGAAAGACAATCCTTGCCAAAATCCAGTAGCGAGCTGTTGATCGCCGAAGAAATCTGTTAAGTACTGGTAATAGTCGTTCACATCAGTATAAACAACGTCCTCCAACCAAGTTGAGGTCAATTCATGGGCAAATAAATCATCCGCCCAAAAGCCGTAGGACCCGATTTGAATAGCATGATGAAATTCATGTGCTGCCGTTACTTTTAACGCATTTGCGCCATGCGTATAGTACTGATTCTCCTGAAAATCATTATCAATTGTTATAGAGCTCTGATACCGTGGTGGGTCTTGGCCCGAATTGATTCGTGTGGTTTCATCGAAATTTGTCACTCCATAATCCTGCATATCTTGAACATAGACAGTGTAATACGATTGACCATTTTCAAACGGCGGGGCTGAATATCCCATCTGATTGATTTCGACATCCCAAACATGATTGAATATTTGAGCTACAGAATGTATATAAGCAGTCGCTGTACCTTGAATCCGCTGATTATTATTATCAAGCAGTGCCGGTTCATTGATTCCGGTAGTATCATAGAAAATATGGAAATGCCCCGCAATTGTATCTCTTTGCATTATATTGGATTTCATCAGTCCTGATAATTCAGCGCGTTGCACCTGCGAGAACTCTTTCCATCGATTGACCACTTGAGCTTGCATCCCGAAACCGCACTTTACATTTGGATGTGATTCATCAGAGAGGACATAATGAGCAGAAGGATTCTTGATCGAGCGTAATCGGTCGATGAGCTGCTCGGTCGTGAGCCTATTTGAAGTCGATTCTTCTTGCGCTCTCGCCCAAAGTGATGATGCTGATATGAGTACAACCATAAACTGTGCATATCTGAACCAACGATATATCATGAGTTTCTAATTATTAAGTTGAAGACATAAATCTATTTTCATGTGAATCAGGGATTATGCAATAATTCGTTTTCCTCTACTCTGGAAATATTTTTATCGTTTGTTCGTATCTACTCGAAAAGGAAGTTGCTTCCCGTTGATAATTTTCAAAATACCTTTCTTCCCAACCGTTATCGCTAAATCCTTTATGCCATCACCGTCGAAATCGGCAACAGCATAATGACTCAAGTCCTGTTGAGATGCCAATGTTTGATCGGGATCAAAATCGCAAGCACCGCGATTGCGGAACCATGTTACACGCCCAAGCTTTTGTGAACCAATGACAATATCGGGAAGACCATCGTTATCGACATCAACAATTTGCAGATTTGACCGTTCTTCAATAGGTAAACCGCTTGTGATAATTTTAGGATCGGAAAAAAGGCCGTTTCCTTTCCCTTTGGCAACCAATAAATAGTCCACAGGATCTCCTGCCTGCATGAGAAAATCGAGGACACCGTTATTATCAAAATCAACCAGCCAAATGAACACTTGCTTTACTTCGGGAAGCGCAAACTCGCGCGAGACTATACGATGTTTCATGGAATATGCGGAGTCGCCAAATGCCACACCGAGTTCTACCATGGAAGTATCGCCGGTACGGTACACATAGATAATGCCAGGGAACCCGTCATGATTTAAATCTGCAATCGAAGCTCCCAATAAATAATCCGGCGGCGAAAGACGAAAAGTACGCTCGATAAATGTTGTCAATCCAAGCTGTTCATAAAAACTTAAAGAGTTTCCATCCTGCGATGTTGTATTCAATGTAACGAATTCTGACTGATGATTCTGATTTTTAGAAGCTGCAATGAGTTGTGCATCTCCCTCGCATCCTATGAATGCATTGGAGACGGAATTATTTGCTGCATCAAGTGTGAAGTATGAAATTTGATGTGTCTGTGGAAACGTGAGCACAAGCTGTAATGTTGTATCTGTTGATGAATGGAATGCGAGATGGCTTGGTTCACTAGGTAATGAATACGAAATCGGTCCAAGAGGGGCATTGCCTTTCTGACCCCAATAGAATGAAATAGATTGACTTTTTGTATTGACCAACGCTATATCCACAACACTATCTCGATTGAAGTCATTCACAATGATTTCGGTTGGAGAGATACCCGTTGCAAGTTGAATGGAATCTGCTATCGGGCTTGGATTCATCGCATTCCGGAATTCAAGAAACTGGTCATCGCTCCTGTCAAAGACAATGCAATTCCCCTGAGACGTAACAACAATATTTTGTGGATCAACACCAGAGGCATACTCAATGCGGTCAGTAAATGCGTCCACATCACCGTTAAAAACAACCTGCAGAGAGGCAGGGTTCATCGTCATCACAACGTCTTTTAAACCGTCATTATTCACGTCAACGTACCAAACATCCGTCACACGCCCTTCATAAGGAATATGATTCTTTAATTGAAAGTCGCCGAAGTCGTTACCTTCCCAAACTTGGAATTCGGACGGTTTAGTCAACTTCACCATGAAATCAAGTACATGGCCGCGGGTCATGGATATCGCTGCAAGTGATTCCACTTCACCTTTCACGGGAAATGTACTCTGATCTATAAATCTTCCCTTCCCGGCGCCATAAAGAACATGAATTTCGCTTTTCACCCAATCCCACAGAATGATGTCTATCAGATTATCGTTATTCACGTGAGCAAACTGAGCCGCGCCAACTGCATTATCCTGTGCAATAATTTTTCCCTGAGTGAATTTACCTTTTCCATTTCCCATAAACGGAAGAATGCCGGGTGTTTTACGTGCATAGACCATAAAGTCGAGACACTTATCATTATTGTAATCACCGATTATAATTTGTTCCGGTTCAAATGGAATTTTAACAGAACCCGTTACCTGAAGAGAATCTGGTCTCAGATTCAATACAAATGATATCAATTTCTCATGCTTATTCACCAGCATGAGATCCGGCAAGCCATCGCCATTAAAATCTGCAGCATAGAGATTATCAAACTCCATAGCGATGTGTTTCAATTTGTATGTAACGGATGTTTGTGTCGAGTCAAATGTAGCTATAAGAATTTCGTTGCGATGTCCCGACCACGCCGCAAGTGTCGTAACCCCTTGAGGATGAGACGAGACAAGTGCAGTCTTCTCAAATTTTGCCGGGAGCGAAAAATTGCGTACTTCTCCAAAAGCAGATTCATGAGTTTGTGCTGAGACAGTCCGAATAGCAAACCAGAAAACAAATGATGTAGAACTGAATAGATATGCAAAGCGGTGGCGCCGAGAGGGATCGCTATAATCAGATGTGCTATTTTTCCCCGGAATGATAACTAACCTCGCTGACGATGCAACAATCGCAATTTTCTACGTTGGCCAGCTTCCCGGTAACGCCGTTTTTCTGAACTTTTTATCGGCTTCACAGGGTTCGCCGGCACGGGCTGACCTTCATTATCGATTGCAACGAACATCAGATATGCGCTATTGGTGTGCTGTCGTTCGCCTGTAAGAAGATTTTCCTTTGTGACACGCACGCCAACTTCAAGCGAAGTGCGGAAGACTCGATTTACGGATGCTTGCAATATAACGACCTCACCCTGCTTCACTGGATGATGGAAATGAAGCTCATCGAGCGAAGCAGTAACACAGACTCGATTCGTGTGCCGCGATGCAGCAATTGCTGCAGCAATGTCGATCCAATGCATCAATCGCCCGCCAAGAAGATTCCCCAGCCGGTTTGTATCATTCGGAATAACGAGTTCAGTCATCTCTACTTGTGAAGCTGCGATCGTCTTTGTTATCGGTTGCAGCATGTCAATTGCCCAATTGATGCATTTGCCTGCCTGTGTCTTTCAGCGGCTCAGGTGTTTTTTGTTTCTTCGTTTTCTCGTCGCGGAGTCCTGCTTCAATATCAGAATCTAACCTGTCGGAATCTGACTTCAAGACGCTGGACGGGTATTTCGTACGAAATTTCTCCAATGTTTCTTTTGCATCGGCAAATTTCTTGCGATTTGTCAAGGCTTCGGCTTTCTTGAGATACGACGGTTCGGCATATTGTGTGTCGTGATATTTATCCAACACAAGGTCGAAATAATACGTTGCTGCCTTGTAATATTCCATATGCATATATGTCATACCATTCTCGTAATCTTTCTCCGCCAGCTTTGTGTTTAATTCACTAATTCTTTGTTCTGCCAACGATACGAGTGTGTCGGTAGGGTGATACTCCAAGAATGCCTGGTATTCATCAATAGCCTTCTTTGAATAATTTTGATCTAAAATAGAATTTGGTGACAATTTATAGAAACACGTCGCGCGTCTAAATCGTGAACGAGATACAAAGATGCTTGAAGGCATCGTTCGGACCAAGACATCATATTCAAACGCGGCAAGTATGTATTCGTCTCGGAGGTACCGGCATTCTGCCAAATAGAACTGCGCCGAATCGGCGACCTTGCTTCCTAGGTACTGGAGCGATACGACCTTAAACTCTTCGATCGCGTCTAAGTAATTTTCATCCTTAAATGCTTTCATACCGAGATCGTACCGCTCTTCAGCGCTGAGCTGTTTCGTTGCTTCTTCAGAACCGCATCCAACAATGAATGTTGAAAGTGTTATAAATGAAGAAAAAATGAGTATGCTATTGAGATGCTTTTTCAACAGACGGTTTAACAAAGTAACCTCGCTCTGTATGTGTGATAGAAATTGTTGATAACTTTTGAATCCGATTGATCATTTCCTCTGCTTCAATCTGATTCAAATCTGTACTTGGCTGATATCCGGGCCGGAATGGAATCAATTCTATAGACGATATTTTTTTCTGACCGTTCCACTTATCAAATTTCACGAGTGCGGCAAAAGACCTCTGTGTCCAAAACCGCTGAGGCTGATTGAATACCGCATTCCCCAGCGAATGAAAGATCCAGCATTCGTGATATAGTTCAATACCATTGGGCACGTGCGGATGGTGCCCAAAAATAATATCAGCACCGAAATCGGCGAGAAGTTTCATATCCCGTTCTGCGGATTCTCCGGGGACATCTTTATACTCATCGCCGCCGTGAAAACTCGCAATCACGAAGTCCACTTGAGGTTTCAGCGCATGAATTTCGCGCCATGCTCTTGCGGAATCAAAGACAGAAATTAATCCTTTCCATTTTCCGTGAATGTTGACGGTTTGTGTGTATGCCAAGATACCAAAGAGTATTCCATTCCGTTCGATAATTTCCGGCGTAAATTCTTCTCCAGCATTCAAGAGCGTTCCAACAAATCGAATGCTATCTCTCTTCAGAAACTTAATTGTTTCACGAAGCCCTTTCAAACCATAATCAAAAGCATGATTATTTGCCGTTGAAACAACTGTTATGCCGGCTCGCCGCAGTGTTGTTCCTGCGCCCGGCGGCGCACAAAATATTACATTTGATTTTGGACTTTGAGTCTCGCCGTTTTGGTCCGTCACGGGACATTCAAGATTCGCAAATACAATTTCAGCACGCGCCAGCACACTATCAAATTTCTTGAACGGAAAATCCGTTTTGCCTTTCAGGATTTCCTGCCCAACGGTACGTCCGAGATTAACATCACCCAGGGCCAGCATCGATACGCTGACCACAGAATCAGAATTCTGTGTAAACGCTCTTGACGTCGTCTGAACAATCAACACAACGACGATCAACAACGCATAAGAATATCTCAACTTCTCACCGTAAAGAACAAATAGACAATCACTACCGCACCGCCAACAACGATAAACGGGGTCAACATCCGCTGAAAAATTCCATTTTCATCGTTATTCTTAGCTGCCGGAATCAATCCTGATGCAATTCCCTGCACAGTATCTATTGTTTCCCTATGAAACGTGCCAAGCAAATGCACTGTGTGGTCTGCCCCTTTTACCATTCTCGCTTCCAGAGTGGTTCGGATATTCCGTTCAGATACCTTCGCATCCAATTCACGTAATTTCATTTCTGCGTTAAAAATATACACGTGAACTCCTTGATGTATTGACGCAGTATCGATGACGACCGAAGAGTACTTCCGTTTTTGAAGCGCTTCGATAAACGCATTCTCCGCCAACGTCCGCGATCCTTCACCTTCCACGAAAATTGCAACACGCTCTTGTACGTCGAACTTTGCTGAATCAACGACTTCATCAGCAATACTTTGCAGCTGCGAACGAATAATGGCCGTACTATTAACTCCCAAGGAATCATTCGTGAAAGACGCAGCATGTGATCCCACGAAGAATATCATCGATATGGTAAAACAAATTGATCGGTTATACAATTTCACGCGAATGCCTTTAGCGAATACCACCCATGGCAAGCTGCTCAAGCCGGGCGATGCGCTCTTCTGTGGGCGGATGCGTGGAAAACAACTTCGTAATTCCGCCGCCGGATAATGGATTGACGATAAACATATGCGCAGTTGCAGTGCCTGCATTTTGCATTGGAATTTGTTCTACACCTTTTTCAAGTTTGCGCAGCGCGTTGGCAAGACTCAACGGCCGCTGACAAATTTGTGCACCGCCTTCGTCTGCTGCAAATTCCCGCGAACGCGACACGGCAAATTGAATGAGCATTGCTGCGATGGGTGCAAGAATGATAAGAAGAATTTGACCGATGGGGCTCGAGTTCTCTCGGTCTCTACTTCCGCCGCCGAATATTGATGCATACATCGCCATCCGGGCAACGAAGGTAATCGTTCCTGCCATCGTCGCCACAAGAGTCGCAATCAGAATATCCCGATGCTTCACATGCGCCAACTCGTGCGATATAACTCCCTCCAGCTCGTCATCCGAAAGCAGGCGGAGAATTCCTTCGGTTGCTGCGACGGCAGCATGCTCCGGATTGCGTCCTGTCGCAAATGCATTCGGCGAATCACCCGGAATGATGTACACTTTCGGTATCGGTAATTGCGCTTGTGCAGCAAGACGTTGCACAATACCGGTCAGACGCGGTGCTTCCGCTTCCGTTACTTCTCTTGCACCGTACGTCATCAGTACAATCTTACTGGAAAACCAATACATTCCAAAGTTCATCAACATGGAAAATATGAACGCCATAACCAAGCCTTGTTCGCCGCCAAGCCATTCTCCCAGAAACAGCAGCAGGCCTATCATTAGGGCCATCAGCATAATCGTTTTCAGTGAATTTGTCATTTTTCATTATCCTTTTAAAACATTTTTCAGAATTAACCAATAGAAAGGTATGAAAAAGTGAGCGGAGTTTCAACTTAAGGAACAGAAGAAGAAAAGAGGAATATATCGGTACAAATGGAAATTCGAAAAAATGTATCTACTTTCGTTTCAACTGGCGGCGAAGCGTTTCCAGAACAAATTCCGGGCGCTCGTCAAGGAAGTGACGTGAAAATCGTCTTGCACGCTGTACTTCATTGGAATCAAGATCGGCATAGATCAGACATTCTTCTTGCAGTTTCGCAGTAGAAATCATATCCCCGCCTGGAGATGTGATGTTGGAACCGCCCCAGAAATTTACACCGTCTTCAAATCCTACTCTGTTGCTAAACAGGATGTAAATATTGAGTAATCGCGCAAAAGTGCGGTGGTGTTCATAATTCACTACCTGGTTATCAAACTGCGTTCCTTCGCCGGAAAGCCGGGTCGGGCTAGCGGTTAAACATAGAACGGCTTCCGCTCCATCGAGTGCCAGCAGGTACGGCAGCGATACATGCCAGAGATCTTCGCAAATGAGCATACCAAAGCGGCCAAGTTTTGAATCGAATGCCGCAACAGTTTTTCCGACACCAAAGTATCTTCCTTCTTCAAACATTCCGTACGTCGGCGGATATATCTTACGGTGAATATGTTTGATTTCACCGTCTTCCAAAAACATTGCGCTGTTGTAGATACCATAGTGTGTGCCGCTCTCGACAAATCCGATTGCGAGAGAAATCTTGCGGCTCTTTTCAAGCAACGGAGCAATGATTTTATTTTGAAAAGGATTAATAGCGACATCCCATGCTAAATCCCGCAGTGTATAACCTGTAAGACTTAGTTCAGGGAACAGGACAAGCTTCGCTCCATCTGCGATGGCGTGATCGATAAATTCAAGATGGTGTTTGAGGTTCTGTTCGAACGCTCCGACGCGGCAGTCAACTTGTGCTATGGCAGATTTGCATTTCATCTTCGTAAAGAGGAAAGGATATGAAATTTCAGCGTTTTATCGTACACGCACATCATTAGGCAGTTCATTGGTATCGTCATATTTTCTCGGAAAATATTTTGCAAGTTCCGCGGCGACCGATTTGATACCGTGAAGAATGCCAAGTTGAAAATTTTTCTGCAAGAAATGATCGGACATTTCACGTGCAATTTTGTCCCATGAACCATCTTTAACCTTGGTATGAATTCCATCATCAGCGAGGATAAAGAAATTTTTATCTTCCAGTAAAAGAAAAATCAAGATACCTGTGCGGTCCTTTGTTTTGGTCATTCCCAGCACATGAAATTCCTGCCGTGCAATCTCTTCGATCGTACGTTTTTTCTCCCGCCACTTCCGCTTCTGGCGGATGCTGACGCGGATTTCTCCAGCCGTTGTTTTTTCAGCCTCACAAATAGCCGAAGCAATTGCGGTAAGGTCTTCTTTTGTGAACATTTGTTTTACAAGGTTTTTCATGCGGTACTTCTCCGCTACGATAAGTCTATCATCTTAATATCTCTGATGTACTTTACTGTTTTATCTTCTTTCAAATTCCGAAGTTTTTCCAGCTTCAATTGCATCCGTTCCACATTATCTTTAATCAGTTTCAAGTACTTCACAGCTTTTTCAGGAAGCTCATTCTGTTCAAGTTCACCGACGATCTTATTCATGTCTTCAAGCGGTTCGCTGATTTTATTGGAGATATCTACAACTATTTCCTGCATCGTTTCCAGGCGCTTCCGTTTAATTTCCAATTTGTCCTGTTCTTGTTTCAGATGTCCCTTCTCCACAACTTTCAGGAGTGTTTGTGGAAAAACATGCGTTACAACATCGTCTTTCAGCAGATAGTCCTTCACACCCATCCGCATCACTTCAACTGCAAAGCTGACATCTTTGATCGATGTGAGGAACACGATAGGAATGTCGTACTTTAAGTCCTTCAATTTATTCATGAATTCAACACCATTCATTCCCTGAAGCACGTCCTCTGTCACGATGACATCGACTGCGTTTTGCTGTTCAAGAAATGTTATTGCTTTTTCAGCGCTTTGCTGCCAGAGAATTTCGAAATGCGCACCCTCAAACTTTAAAAGACGTTCACTGACGGATTGAACATCCCGCTCGGTTCCGTTCACATAGAGGACTTTTATCGTTTCGTTATTCATGGATTGCGTAATTTTCTTCCTGCTCTTTTATTACCAGCTTCCGGAGGCACCTCCGCCGCCGGACATTCCACCACCACCGCTGAATCCGCCTCCACCCCCAAAGCCTCCTCCACCAAAACCGCCACCGCCATAACCCCAACCGGAATAATAGCTATGACCTCTTGAACCGATAATCGATCTCCGTCGTGAACTCATAATCGGCATGAGAATGAAAAAGACAAAGATCATTATTATAGCCACAAGTCCTGCTGAAGCTGCAGGTGCTCTTTTGCCTTTGTTATCTGCATGGTACTCACCGGTTGTTGCGTGCATGATGGCATCAACGCCGGTCACAATACCGCCAAAATAGTTGTCAGATTTAAAGTACGGAGTAATCTCCCGGCGGATGATCTGTGATGTAACAGCATCAGTCAGTGTGCCTTCCAATCCGTAACCGACCTCTATTCTCATTGCATGGTCTTGTTTAGCGATAACGAGAAGTACACCATTATCCTTCTTCGCTTGACCAATCTTGTTTTCCGTAAAAGCTTTGTTGGCGTACTCCTCTATACTTTCTCCATCGAGGGTATTAACCATGAGAACAACAACCTGTGTAAAAGTTGAATCCTCAAAGTCCTTCAATAAATGATCCACCTGCTGCCATTCCTGAAAGCTCAATGTGTTTGTGAAATCCGAAATACGCTGTTCAAGCTTCGGAATTTTCGTCTCTGCTGCAGAATCGACGCTGCACAGTACGATGAAAAGTACGAGAAAAACCCAGAGATTTTTTTTCATAGGGATACTCAGAATTTTACTTGCGGCGCCTTTTCAGACCCTGCAATGGATTGAAAATATTGAGCTTCATGGAATCCACCGAAGTTCGCGATAATATTTATCGGGAAACTTTTGATCATACTATTAAAATCCTGCACTGTTTCGTTGAATCTACGACGCTCGACTGCAATGCGATTTTCGGTGCCCTCTAATTGTGATTGTAGTTCAAGAAAATTTTGGTTGGATTTTAATTCAGGATATTTTTCCACAACGACCATTAATCGTGACAATGCCGAACTTAATCCGTCCTGCGCTCGTTGAAAATTTTGGAATGTCTGTGGATTATTCAATACTTCGGGAGTCACCTTCATTTGTCCAACGCTCGCGCGTGCTTCGGTAACGCCAATGAGCACTTCTTTTTCCTGCTTCGCAAAACCTTTTACAGTTTCCACGAGATTTGGTATTAGATCATAGCGGCGCTGGTATTGGTTTTCCACTTGGCTCCAGGCACTTTTCACGCCTTCATTTTTTGCAACAATTTTATTATAGTCCCCAACGACCCATCCAATCATCAGAGCACCAATCAGTAACAGTCCGCCTGCAATTGACAAGCCAATAATCAGTCCCTTACTCATAATTCGCTCCTCACATTATTCCAATGAAAACTTATGCTATTGTACCAAATCTTCGTGCCAAAAACAACAAATGTCAACGAGGAACCGCACCCTTTGCAAATTCGCTGACTTGTGAGTACTTTACAATTACCAATTTAACAGGAATCTCACTATGCGGATTTACTTACGTTCAAAAATCCATAAAGCCACGATAACAAACGCGAATCTTCATTATGTCGGTTCTATCACGATCGATGAACGATTAATGAACCTTGCCGAATTAAATGAATTTGAAAAAGTGCTCGTTGTTGATAATACCAACGGCCAGCGGCTCGAGACGTACATCATCAAGGGAAAGAAGGATTCCGGTATCATCGGGATAAACGGCGCCGCCGCCCACCTTGTTCATAAAGGCGATGAAGTGATTATTATGTCGTTTCAGATTTCTGACCGTCCTAAGAAACCGGTCAACATTCTTGTTGATCGTAAAAATCAATTTGTAAAATATCTCAAAGAAAAATCCGGTATGCAGGATACGGATGGATGTTAAGCCAACGGCACAAAGTTCAATGAGGAGAGGTGAAGAATACGCTTAAAGTTTGTGTCTGTCTTTTCTCAAGAACGTTGAAGTTAGTCTAGAAAACATTCCTTCCCATGGAACAAAGAAAGATCGCAATAGTTTTATTCCCAGAAACCGTTAAGAAGAACAGTCTCCCTACAAACAAAGAGCCGCTATATTCTTGAGATGGTCCCGGCTCGAAACTCTTAGCTATTCATTACCTTCAGAAATTCCTTGTTCGTTTTTGTACCTCGCATTTTATCGAGCAAGAGTTCCATCGCTTCGCTCGGTTCTAAATCGCTCAAGAACTTTCGAAGAATCCAGACCCGATTCAAATCATCGGGTTCGAATAGTATTTCTTCTTTGCGCGTGCCGGACCTATTAACATTAATCGCCGGGAAGATGCGCTTATCGCTTAGCCCGCGATCGAGAACAATTTCCATGTTGCCCGTACCTTTGAATTCTTCAAAGATCACTTCATCCATACGGCTGCCGGTTTCCACCAGCGCTGTGGCAATGATGGTAAGACTCCCGCCTTCTTCAATGTTTCGCGCCGCACCGAAGAATCGCTTCGGACGATGCAACGCATTGGCATCAACACCTCCGGAAAGGATCTTGCCGCTATGTGGAACAACGGTGTTGTGAGCACGTGCCAGGCGTGTGATACTATCGAGAAGAATAACGACATCCTTTTTGGCTTCAACCAGCCTCTTGGCTTTATCCAATACCATATCGGCAACTTGGACGTGACGTTCGGGCGGTTCATCAAATGTGGAACTCACAACTTCTGCGCTGACCGAGCGTTCCATATCCGTTACTTCTTCCGGACGTTCGTCAATCAGCAGTACAATGAGTTTCACTTCCGGATGATTGCGGGTGATGCTGTTTGCCATTTTTTGGAGAAGGATCGTTTTACCTGCTTTTGGCGGTGATACAATCATACCGCGCTGGCCCTTTCCAACCGGTGCAAGCAAATCGAGAATGCGCATAGCATATTCGCCGGGAATGGTTTCCAGCTTTATCCTCTCTGCAGGATACATCGGCGTTAGATTCTCAAACAATACACGCTCGCGAATCAAATCCGGATGGTCATCATTCACCGCTTCAACACGAAGCAGCGCAAAAAACCGTTCGCCTTCTTTTGGCGGGCGGACTTGACCATTGACGGTATCGCCCGTGCGCAATCCGAATTTTTTAATCTGCGATGGCGACACATAAATATCGTCGGGCGACGGCAGATAGTTATAATCGACAGAACGTAAAAACCCGTATCCGTCCGGCAGTACCTCGAGCACGCCTTTACTAAATCCTAACCCGTCTTTTTGCGTCTGTGCTTCAAGGATTTTAAAAATGAGATCTTGTTTTCGAAGATCACTATAGCCGATGATGTTGAGCTCTTTTGCAATCGCATTCAATTCAGCAATTTTTTTCGTTTTTAATTCAGAGATGTCCATGGGCATGAAAAATGTACCTCAATGTTAGTTAGATAATTAGATAATGAGAGATGGAAAAATATTTCCGACGGGAATATTATAAAATTTAAGTACAATATTTTTTATAAATAATTAGATTGGAACAAAAATTCTTGAAGTAACCTTGGTTGGATAAATAGGAAACGATAATTTCTCTACCAACTTGCACTTGTATGATACTCGATTATTGGTTTATTGTCAAGTATTTTTCATTATGGAGGAAAGCGATTGCTTCGCCAACCACAAAATGAGAGCCGGTAACAAGCGTTGGAACGCCATCTCGCTGTTGAAGCGCGGATGAAACACCCCCGGAAACAGTATGAAATTCCTTTACAGGTATTCCGGTTCGCCGAAATTCCTGTGCCAATTCAGTTGTACATCGAGATCTCTCTGTTTGTGCTTCCACGACAAAAACGTTTTTTGCAATCTTTCGTAGTTCCAGGATAATGGCCGGATAATTCTTATCTTGCATCAAACCAAAAACAATATGAAATTTCCCTAGACGGAGCCGCTTCAGTGACGCACAAAGAACACGCGTCGCTTCCGGATTATGTGCAACATCGGCGATGACAAGAGGATTTCTCTGAACAATCGACATTCGAGCTCTCATTCCAGAAAACCGTTCAATATGAGCTAATCCTTCACGAAGAGCCTTCTCATCTATAATAAAATTACCTCGCCGAGCAGCAATTTCAACTGCATGAAGCGCAAGAAGAGCGTTCATTGCTTGGTGATTACCTGCCAATGACACCTTCACATTCCTGATTTTTTTCCCCCCCCAATAAAAATCAGTCGACAGCCCTTCAAGGGAAGATTGACGAACATGAATTTTATCCGTGCGAACTCGCACCATCCGCGAATCATTGCGGGCACAAAGAGTACGTAACACCCGGATGGCCTTTTGCGATTTCACTCCTGTTATGCAGGGAGTTTTTTTCTTTATGATGCCTCCTTTTTCGAAAGCAATCTCTTCCAGGCTCGTACCGAGAATCTGTGTGTGTTCTAATCCAATTGTTGTGATGACAGAAACCAGCGGTTTAATAATATTTGTAGCATCTAATCGGCCGCCTAAACCTGTTTCCACAATAGCGATATCCACGTGAGATTCGGCAAAATATTTGAACGCTATTGCAGTCACCGCCTCAAAAAAAGTGGATTTATTTTTTTCTATCTCCGGACGAAGGGCAGTTGATAGCAGCGCTACTGATCGTGAAGAAATTGCTTTTCCGTTAACGCGGATTCGTTCATGAAACTTGACGAGATGCGGCGACGTGTAAAGCCCGGTTTTATAGCCAGCTGCTGTAAATATTGAGGCTATCATCGAAGCGGTAGAACCTTTACCGTTCGAACCGGCAATGTGGATTGAGAGAAATTGTTTTTCAGGATGGTCGAAAAATGTGACCAACGTTCGGATTCCATGCAAACCGAATTTCATTCCGAATTGCTGGAGACCATAAAGAAATTTGATAGATTCAGTATACGTCAACGTATTGTCTTGCGGAAAATAAGTAATGCGCTGTTCTGATATTTCACAACCACGATTGGAGAACTGAAAACTTTACATCTGCATCAAGCGCACCGACCAATGCTTTGAGATCGGAGATTTTATTTTCGCGGGCATAATTTTCCAATCCATTTGCGATCTTTATGGAAATTGACGGATCTACAAAATTCATGGTACCGATCTGCACCGCAGTTGCACCCACGAGCAAGAACTCGATTGCATCTTCGGTACTCGCAATTCCACCAATGCCAAAAATAGGAATTTTCACTGCTTTGGCAACTTCATAAACTTTCGCCAGGGCAACCGGTTTAATCGCGGGTCCGGATAGACCGCCGGTTACCGTAGAAAGGTTTGGCTTGCGTGTTTTAATATCCACCGCCATACCGATGAGCGTATTCATAACAGAAACCGCATCCGCACCAGCCGATTCTGCAGCGCGTGCAATTTCTGAAATATGTGTTACATTGGGCGTCAACTTGATGATAAGCGGTTTGTTTGTCAATGCGCGAAGATGTGAAGTAATTTCCGCAGTCATCGTACAGTCAGTTCCGAAGTTCATGCCGCCCTCTTTCACATTTGGGCACGAGACGTTGATTTCGTAACCGGCAATTCCATCTTGCCTCTCCAGCGTACTGAGGACATCGCAAAATTCTTTCAGCGAACTTGCGGCAATGTTTGCAATAATACGTGTATTCAATGTACACAAATAAGGAATTTTTTGCTCGATGAATGTCTGGACGCCGATATTTGCAAGTCCGATTGAGTTGAGCATGCCGCTTGCTGTTTCAATAATGCGCTGCGGTGGATTACCGGGACGTGGATTCCAAGAAAGAGATTTAGTAAAAATTCCACCTATCCGATTCACATCCACAAAATCGCGGACTTCATCACCATATCCAAATGTACCGGATGCAACAAACACACGGTTCTTGAATTCTACACCGCGAAGGATGAAGGATGTTTTTATTCCGACTGCCGTTGACACTGCCTTCATAAAGTCACTTCCGACGAAAGAAATGTAGGTCCCTCTTTACAAACGAGTGCATATTTTGCAGCTCCTTCCGTACGTTCGACTGCACACCCCTGACAAATGCCGAAACCGCAGGCCATTTGTCCTTCTAATGACATTTCGCAGCATATATTCTTTTGTTGAGCAAGTTCTGAAAGCGTCTTCAGCATGATGGTAGGACCGCAGGCAAATATTTTACTATTTCCAAAATTGTTATGAACAAGAGACGATTCAAGAAGTTTAACAACATTTCCATGGAATCCGACGCTTCCGTCATCTGTCGCTATGCGGACATTGTGCAGATGCTCTGTAAAGACCTGCGCCGCATTTCTGTATCCTACAAATGTTTCGACACGCTTGCCATGTTTCAAGAGATCGATTGTCAGAAAAGGAAATGGTGCCACACCAATTCCGCCGGCAACAAGCAGTGCCGTTTCGTACTCCGCATTTTCATGAAACGGTTGGCCAAGCGGACCAAGAACATCGATCCGATCTCCAAATTTTTTCCGTGAAAGAAGGTTCGTACCAATTCCAATAGCGTGAAAAATTATTTCAATGAGGCCATTCTCAACACGAGAGATACTAAACGGCCTCCGCAACAACGGTTCTTCACCTACATCAGCAGCGAGTATGTTGACAAATTGTCCGGGCTGCGCTGAATCGGCAATTTCTGGCGAATTGAATCTGAGGAGAAAGGTTTTTAGAGCGACTTCCCGACAAGATTTCACCGGACATACTTGTTGAACCACACTGCTCATAAACATTCTCTTCCTTAGTCGATAATTTTCGGCTTTAAGATAGATTTTTTTCTTTGTCTAATCTCTTGATCATTTTGCAGAGATCCCGGGAGCTGTTTCACTGTATCCTTCTCCAATCCCTTTAATTTTCCTTGGACACTGTCCGGACTAAACGACTTTTGGATTAGTGGAATATTTTTCGTG